>Ga0131853_10000207_pt1 | contig 104065 bp, 103 predicted proteins | sample TergutLab28metaG_FD_92764 | JGI IMG/M metagenome (GOLD analysis project Ga0131853, IMG submission 92764) | Labiotermes labralis P1 segment gut microbial communities from Petit-Saut dam, French Guiana - Lab288 P1 (version 2) (version 2) | ecosystem: Host-associated > Arthropoda: Insects >...
ACGACTCTCCCTTCCAAAGCCTCAGAGAGGTCATCGAAGCGGTTAGAGAGAACCCAGGCTCTGTCATTGTCTCCAGCACCGGCGGCATCTCCCTCGGTTCCGTCGCGTACTATCTGCTCCAACACCTGGAAGACGTCGAGTTCAGCTACGTCCCCTTTGACGGCGGCGCAGACGCAGTGCTCGCCCTCCTCGGCGGCCATGTAGACATCACCCTGGAAAACCCCGGCACCGTTCGCGCCCACTTTGAAGCCGGCACCATCAGACCGCTTGCCATCGCCTACGAATATCGCATCCCCGGCTTTGAAAATACCCCCACATTCCGGGAAGAGGGTGTAGATATCGTCCTCTCCCAAGTGCGCGGTTTCATCATGCCGCCCGGCGTCCCGCATTATGTAGTCGAGTTCTGGGAAAATATCTTCCAACAAGTATTTGAAACCCCAGAATTCCAATACGCGTATCTGCTGGACAACAGCCTAATCCCGCTGTTTCTAAATTCAGGAGATTACCTAATCGCCTTTGAAGAAATCACAGCCTTCTTCTTGGAAGCATTCGCCATGATGGGCTTTGACGTCGTCGACTGGTAAATCTAAAACTTGTGAGGTAAGACGATGAAAAGGGCGGACCTAATCACAGGCGCGTTGCTATTCGTAGTAGCCGCTTACATAACACACACAGCATACGGATTAACCCTATGGACAACGGGGCGCGACAGCGCCCCGGGTCCGGGCTTCGTTCCATTTGTCGCGGGGCTTTCTGTCATGATTTTGTCAGTGGCACTCATCATCCGCGCACTACTGTCAAAAGAAACCGTAAACGAGAAAATCTTCACAAAAGAAAAGCTCAAGCCGCTCATCATCATTGGCGGCGGCGCATTAGGCGCTAGCTTGCTGGTCGATTATCTCGGATTCATTCTCTCCATGGGCCTGATGGGTGGCTTCTTAACCTTCGCCCTCTCCGAAAAACGCAATTGGATTCACATCGCGGCAATCACCGTCATTATCCCAATCGCGTTCCACTTTATATTCACAGTCGGGTTGTCCGCAAGGCTTCCCGTCGGAATATTCGGAATATAGGGGAGGAGAGAAACTGTGGAAGCATTACAAAATCTATTTTCCATCGGGTTTCAAGTTGCGTTCCAACCCATGAACCTGTTCTACTGCTTGCTCGGTGTCATGGCTGGCACCACAATCGGCGTCCTGCCGGGCCTCGGCCCCTCCGCCGGACTTGCCGTGCTCCTGCCGCTCACCTTCGGCATGGACCCGACCGCCGGCATCATCCTATTGGCCGGTATCTACTACGGCTCCATGTACGGCGGCTCCCTGACCTCCATCATGATTAACACCCCCGGCGCCCCCTCGTCCGTCGCAACCGCGATTGACGGATACCAAATGACCCTACAGGGGAGAGTGGGTCCCGCCATGGGCATGGACGCCTTCGCCTCCTTCATCGGCGGCACCGTCGGCATCATCATCTTTACCTTCTTGGCACCGATGCTCGCAGGCGTCGCCATCGCCTTCGGCCCCCCGGAATACTTCGCTCTGATGATCCTCGGCCTCACGGCCCTCGTCAGCATGGCCGGAGACGATCCGATCAAAGGCTACATCAGCGCCTTCATCGGACTCTTCCTCGCCATGGTCGGCCTAGACCTCGTTACCGGTGCGCCGCGCTTCACCTACGGCAGCCTGCGCCTCATGGGCGGATTCAACTTTATCCCCGTCACCATGGGCCTATTCGGTATCAGCGAGATCATCATCTCCAGTATCGGCAAAGAAAAGAAACTCCATATCCCGACCGAGAACCTTAAACTCCGCAAACTGCTCCCTTCGTGGCAAGACTGGAAGGACTCCAGAATCGGCCTTATCGTTGGTAGCCTTTCCGGTTCCGCTGTCGGCGTACTGCCCGGAGCAGGCGCAACCATCGCCTCCTTCATCGCCTACGACTCAACCAAAAAACTGGCAAAGAACAAAGAACAGTTCGGCAAAGGCGCAATCGCGGGCGTCGCCGCCCCCGAGTCTGCCAACAGTTCCGCGTCCATCCTCTCGATGGTACCCATGCTCACCCTCGGCGTCCCCGGCTCAGCAAGCACAGCCATCATGATGGGTGCGCTCCTGATGTTCGGTATGCGCCCCGGCCCATTGCTGTTTGACAATAACCCAGAATTCGTCTGGGGCCTCGTCGGCAGTATGTACATCGGAAACTTCTTCCTAATCATCGCATCGCTCCTTCTCGTTCCCATCTTCGCACGGATCGTGCTCGTCCCGCGTGGACTCCTCAACGCCGTGGTTATGGCATTCATCTTAATCGGCGCATACTCCCTGGACAACAGCATGTTCACCGTGTTCATGACCCTCATTTTCGGCGTAGTCGGTGTCATCTTGAAATTCCTCAAGATTCCGGTCGTGCCGCTCGTGCTCGCACTCGTCCTCGGACGGCTGATGGAAATCTCCCTGCGCCAGTCTCTCATTATGTCGCAAGGCAGTGCATTCATCTTCTTCTCCCGGCCGATTTCCGGCACGCTCATGGCAATCAGCATCATCGCCGTACTCTACCCGTTTATCAAGAAACTGATCCAAAAAAGCCGCAACACAAGCAAGGAATCCTAAGTCCACATAAATTTCGGCGAACAGTCCCATTTTATCCACGTCAGCATGTATGATGTCTTACAAATCATACATCAAAATAATTCTCAGGAGGTTTTTGCAATGGCTTCTATCGTATCAAATCTGTGTACAGGGTGTAAACTTTGCCAAAAGTATTGCTCTGTAGACGCAATCGGCTTCGACGAAGCAACCAAGAAATGCGTGATCGACCCGATCAGATGTACCGAATGCTACGTCTGCATCCGCCAAAAAGTCTGCCCCAAAGACGCGATCGTCCCGCCCGCATTGGATAGCTTCCTCAAGCAATTCCAACACGTCCTCAGCGACCCGATGGAAAACCACGGCGTCACCGGTGTTACCGGCCGTGGAACTGAAGAAGTAAAAACCAACGACGTCACCGGCCGCGTTAAACGCGGACAAGTCGGCATCTGCATCGACATGGGCCGCCCCGGCATGGGCGTATTCCTACGCGACGCTGAAAAAGTCGCCATGGCCTGCGCCGCAGCTGGCGTAGAACTCCAAGGCGAAGAGCACACCCCACTGGGCGCCCTGATGCCGGACCTCAAAACCGGAAAACTCCAAGACGACTGCCTCGATTATCACTTGCTCTCTGTTATCGTCGAAGGCGTCACCACGGAAGCGAACCTGCCAAACGTACTCAAAGCGCTCGACAAAGTCCAACACACAATCGACACCGTCTTCTCGCTCGGCCTCATCCTGCGCACGAACGACGCCGGCTACACAGAAGCGCTCGATTGTCTGGAAGAACTCGGCATCAACTATCCATATCGCGGCAAAGTAAACGTCGGACTCGGCAAGCCGCTGTGCGATGAATAATTAGGGAGGATACATAAATGACACACTCACTGCATCGTTCTGGGAATATTGAATGTCAGAAAAAAGACTTCATCTGGTTCATGTATCAAACAAAAAGCGTGAACGACAAGGACATCAAACCCAAGGCAGTCCAATTCATCGCCGTAGCCGAAGCCCAAGGCAGCCCAAACTGGGGCGATGTCAAAACCGGCCCGAGAACCCGCTTCAGCTGTGGCGAAATCATCGAGAAAATCACCGACAAATCCCGTATTCGCGGTGTATTCACCAGCAAAGAGCAAGTCATCGGCTTCTTGAAAGACATTAAGCGTCTCGACCTCGGCCAATCCGTCATCATCACCGGCGTCCTGACAGAAGTGCTCCCCGCTTGCCAAGAAGTCGGCGTCAAAATCCACTCCATCAACTACGCGCTCGGCATCTGGGGCAAAAAAGAAAACCTGCCCGATGAAGAAACCCTCTCCATCACAACCATGTGCGGCCACCACATGATCCCGCCGAAATTCGTGCAACATATGGTCAGCCAAGTGGAAAAAGGGAAGATTACAGCGGAAGACGCCTCCAGACAAATGTCCGACCTCTGCTATTGCGGCATCTTCAACCAAGTCCGATGTGCCAAGATCGTCAAAGAGATGGCAGGGAAGAAATAGACCATTCCTGAACAAAAACCCCATAAGGCAAGGCCAAACCCGGCCTTGCCTTATGGGGTTCCTTCGTGAACCGCGCTCATAGCGCAATAATTTTCAAAAAGTTAACAATAGATTGACTTTGCGACCCAACTGCTGTAGAATACTTGAAATAATGAACGGGGTAACAGTGTGCGACAAAAAATTAAGGGAGAGATCGTTTCATGAAAAAGTTCAAGCTCGGACTATTGCCAAAGCTAATTATCGGTATCATCGTAGGTATCATCCTAGGTCTTCTCGCCGGCGAAATGCAATCCATGTCAAGCGGTATGGCACGTTTCGGTATTGTGATCATGCAGATCTACGCTACCATCACAACCATGTTCCACCAATTCCTCATGTTCTCCATCCCCTTGATCATCATGGGCTTCCTCATCCCGGGCATCACAGAGATCGGGAAAAACGCCGGTCGCCTCGTCGGCATCGTCGTCGTATTCGCCTACTTGCTGACCGTTTCGGCCGGTATCGTCGCATACTTTGTAACATACGCACTGTCTGATGTCATCGTAGCAACAAGCGGTGACCTCGGTGCCTATAGAGCGCCCGTACCTCCCCCCATCGCATTGGGCATTCCCCCGATTATGGGCGTTATCACCGCACTTGTCCTGTCCTTTATCGTGGGTATTTTCTTGACCACGCTGGAAGGCGAAAGCACTCTGAAAAAAGCCATCTTTGATCTCCAACACATTGTAAAGCAACTGGTGCATAAGGTCATTATCCCTGTGCTGCCATTCCATATTTCCGGCCTCTTCGCCGCAATGGCCTATGAGGGTCAAATCGTAGAAGCAATGGGCATCTTCGCCAGATTGTTTATCCTCATCATCGTCATGCATCTGATCTTCCTGCTCGTTCTGTACGTAATCGCAGGCGCGCTCTACGGTGCAAATCCGTTCCGTCTGATGAAAATCATGCTCCCGACCTACCTCACAGCCCTCGGAACCCAGTCTTCCATGGCTACGATGCCCGTTAACTACCTCAACGTCAAGAAAATCGGCATCGACCCCAAAGTTGCCGAGTTCATCGTCCCCTTCGGTGCAACCATCCTGCTCCCGGGTAGCACAATGTCCATTGTCGCCTGCGCCGTAGTAGTTATGGCGATGTTTGGCGAACCGGTTACCCTCGCTATGATTATTCCCTTCGTCATGATGCTGGGTGTTATGATGGTTGCCGCTCCCGGCGTACCCGGCGGTGCAATCATGGCGGCCCTGGGCGCACTCGAAATCTCACTCGGGTTCAGCGCTCCCATGATGACCCTCATGATGGCCCTCTACTTCGCACAAGACAGCTTCGGCACTGCAGTCAACATCTCCGGAGACGGCGCAGTTGCCATGTACCTCAACCGCTTCCTCGGCCACAAAACACTCAAACCAGTCTCCACCGCAGAAGCCGAGAGCGGCACAACAAACAACTAAATCAGACCGAACAAACCCCGGCTACCCCCAAAGGGCAGCCGGGGTTTCATAATTTCCCGAATTTTCTGCCATACTATCCCCACAGAGGAGGGGATACCCCATGCCAAAAGACAGACAACTAGACCCAAAACCCACCCGCAAAGAAAAAGCAAAAGGCGGCCCAACCCACGCCGAAAGCGAACAGCAAAACCAAAGCCGAAACGACAAAAAGCAATCCGGCACCCGCCACAAACCCGGAAGTGACAAATAAACGAGTAACAAAACGCCGCCCCGCCATCGCGTAGGGGCGGCATTCTGCCGCCTGTCCCTGCAAATCATTTGTTGCAGATGCGACAATTCTATTTTATAATGATAACCGTGGAAAAGAAGTTATCTTGCCGGGGGAGGGTTCTCCTCGTCCTTCTCCTCCTCTTTCTCAATCCGGCAAAGCTCCCGCAACGCCTCCATCGTGAGCATCTCCTTACTCAGCAGGGAGAGAAACAGGGCAAGATTCGTAAACTCCCGCTCTTCGAGGTTCGTGTAGAGATAGTTCGCGGCAAGCGCGAGCAGGAGATTGAGCTCAGTGGGCCGCATAATATAGCTCCAAATACCAAAGAGGACGCACAACAGTCCGCAGATCAATATGTAAGGACGACCGGGGGGCCGCCCAATCGGTAAAACGCATGCGCCCTCTTATGGTGAGTTGCCCACACAATGTGGACTAATCCATTCTATGCCACCGACCGAAATAGAGTGAAGTCAAAACCAAAACAACCAACGCACCAACCGCTACATGCTGTCTCACCCTCCGCCAAAACACCCGCCAAACCAATCGAATGCCCCACCATTTCAATCGTTTCATACCCATTTCTCCCACACTGTTTCTACCTAGTATCGGGAGCCATGGCAAATTTTATACCGGGAGACAACCCTATGATCGACATCAGCGTCCAAAACCTCGTCAAAGCCTACGAAGTAGACAAAAACATCCTAGACGGCCTGACCTTCGAAATCCAGGCCGGAGAACGGGTGGGCCTCCTCGGCAAAAACGGGGCAGGGAAGACCACCCTCTTTCGTCTATTGTCCGGCGAACTTGAAAAAGACGAAGGCGAAATCGTCATCGGCCCCGGAAAACGCCTCGGCCTCATCTCCCAAATCCCCAAATACCCTGCGGACTACACAACCGAAGACGTCCTAAAAGAGGCTCACACCCGCCTCTACCAACTAGAAGCCGAATTGGAAACCCTCTCAGAGCAAATGGCACAGAACGCCACGCCAGAAGTCATGGCCCGCTACGACAAAACCCTAGCCAACTTCGAACGCCTCGGCGGCTACGAAATGGAAACCGACCGCAACCGCGTCTGCGGCGGCCTAGACATCCCAAGCACCATGCGCGCCCAACGATTCAACACCCTCTCCGGCGGCGAAAAAACCCGAGTCAATCTAGCCCGCCTCATCCTAGAAAAAACCGACATCCTCCTCCTGGACGAGCCCACCAACCACCTAGACCTCAAAAGCACCGAATGGTTGGAGAACTACCTCGCCAAATTCCCCGGCACCGTCCTCATCATCTCCCACGACCGCTACTTCCTAGACAGCGTCGTCACAAGAACCATCGAAGTCGAACACGGTAAACTAAACTTCTACAGCGGCAACTACAGCTACTACATCGACGAAAAAGCCCGCAGGGAAGAAGAACAGCGCATCCGCTACGAGCGCGAACAAGCCGAAATCGACCGCCTCGGCAAACGCGCCGAGCAGATGATGGGCTGGGGCACCGGCAACAAGAAAATGGCCCGAAAAGCCAAAGCCATGCAATCCCGCATCGCCCGCATGGCCCGGACCGACCGCCCCGACCACGAAAAACGCCTCCACGCCCGCCTCTCTGAAAAAGAGTTCAGAGGCGACGAACTCATCGTCCTCAAAAAACTAGCCAAACGCTTCGACAACCGCACCCTCTTCGAAGACATCAATCTCGAATCCGGCGGCGGCGAACGCATCGCCCTCATCGGCGACAACGGCACCGGCAAATCTACCCTGCTCAAACTAATCGTAGGGGAGGAGGCCCCAGACAGCGGCTCCATCAAATTCGGCCCCGCCGTCAAAAAAGCCTACTTGCCACAGCATATCCGATTTGACAGCCCAAACCGCAACATGGTAGACACCCTCCTTTACGAACTCGGCGTCTCCCCGCAAACCGCCAGAAACCGCCTCGGCGCCTTCAAATTCCACGGCGAAGACGTCTTCACACCCGTCTCCGCCCTTTCCGGCGGCGAACAAAGCCGCCTGAGACTTTGCATGCTCATGGAAGGAGACGTCAATCTCCTCATCCTAGACGAGCCCACCAATCACCTAGACATCCAAAGCCGCGAGTGGATCGAAGAAGTCTTGGAGGACTACACCGAAGCCCTCCTCTTCGTCTCCCACGACCGCTATTTCATCAGCCGCTTCGCCACCAGAATCTGGACTCTAGAAAACGGACAGATCACCGACTTCCACGGTACCTATGACGAATACCTCCGCCAAAAAGCCCAACAAGCCCACTACACCCAAATCGAAAAACGCAAAGAAAAACCCCAAAAACCAGCCGGAAAATCCAAAGGCCCCTCCCCAGAACGCCAACTAGCCACCCTAGAAAAACAAATCGCCGCCCTTGAAGAACAAAAAGCGACGCTAGAAGGAGAGGCCGCCGAACAATCCACCAACTACGAAGCCCTAATGGACCTCACCACAAAAATCACCGCACTGGACGAACAACTCACCAACCTCTACATCCAGTGGGAAACCATCGCGGAGGAGATAGGATGAATAGAAACAGAAGCATTACGCTCGGCCTTTTAGCTGTGCTACTCCTAATTCCCAGCATTCTCGCCGGTTGCTCGAATCCAGATAGATATACCCCCGAACATACCGACCCCATCGCCATTCTATTCGTAGGCAACAGCCATGTACGCACCGGCAATATTCCAGGACAACTACAAGCGCTTGCAACGCTGCACGGCATTGAAATAACTTATATAGATGTTTCGATAAATGGTTCAGGTTTAGATGGTGTGTTACGAGAGAATGCCATAAGAGAAATGCAAAACAGAAACTTTGATTATGTTGTTATGCAGCAACCCGCAGGGCGCGGCGGCAGGATAACAACTGATATTGATGGTTTTTTTAGCAATATCAGAAATTTCACTGAGATAGTAAGAGAAAATGGGGCAACCCCTGTACTGTATAGCTCCATGTGGATGGGTGTAGACGGGCGCCCCAACGAGGAATTTCATAGTATTTCTTCAGAAATGTTCAAACAAGCCGCCTATGAAAATGACGCTATTTTAGTAAACGTAGGTGATGCCTGGGTCTATGCGTACAGGACTATTCCTGGGATTTCTCTTTATGCCAGAGACGGAATACACGCAAACCATGCCGGAGCTTTTTTCGCCGCTAATGTGTTTATGGCTACATTGTTTGATTTGGATATTGCAAATATTCCTACAGGCAACGTAATCGACAATCTACCGATGCTAAATACTCTAACCCTAATAGGCCTTGCGGGTATAGCGCTTATCATAATCCACCGCCTCATCAAAAAACAGCCCTTGCGCCTGAAGATGCCGCTTCTACTGCTATTCGCACTTGTCCTGCTCCAAACCATGAACTTTTTCCCGCATGTATTTCTATTTACCGAGGGAGGCAACCGTCTTCTGCTCCTATACATAACAGGGCTTGGCCTCTTGGTTGTAACGCTCTACTCTGTCTACCGCTTAATACGAATCCAGTGGATAGAAAAACAGCCATGGGAGAGCAAATATCTCTTCTACATCCTCGCTTGTGCTATGATCTACGGCTTAACATTCATTCCAGTTTTGGAGTTACGTGAGCCGCTCTATAGAGGAAATAACGCTCTCATCCTTGCCGAGGCTGCTTGGAATTTCCTGAATTCCTAACCAGCACCAAACAAGAACCCCCTGCCACCCGGCAGGGGGTTCTTCCATATTCCTAAACCTCCTCCACAAACCCCACACACGCCCACGTACTAACCTCCGCCACAAACTCAAAATGCATCTTCCGCGTCGGCAGCAACAGCGACAACATCATCGAAGTCCGATCCTGCCTATCATACTTCGCCTTCACAATCTCCAAATGCACCACCTTAATCCCGCGCTCCCGCAACACCCGCAACAAATCCGGAATCGAGGATCCCTCTTTCAACTCCACATAAAGATCAATCGCGCGAGACTTACTAATCTTAATATCCAACCGATGCATCCCCGTCGTGACAAACAAAATAAACATGGCTCCAATCAACGCTCCCGCGTAAAACCCGACGCCAACCGCAAGCCCCATAGACGCACTGGCCCAAAGTCCCGCCGCCGTCGTCAGACCCTTAATCTGCTTATCCCGCGTCACAATAATGGTCCCGGCCCCAAGGAAGCCGATCCCGCTAATCACCTGTGCACCCATCCGCGCCGGATCCCCGACACCTGGGAACATATGAAACATATACTCATTCGTAATCATCACCAGAGCCGCCCCGAGCGACACCAACATATAAGTCCGCATCCCCGCGGCCCGCCCCTTAAATCCGCGCTCCAAGCCGATGATCCCGCCCAAAAGCACAGCCAAGGCCAAACGAAAAAAGATAGACCCGACATTCAACGTATCCAAACAAAATCCAAACCAACAATGAAACATCTATGTAACCTCCCTAATCGAGGAACTGCCGAAACGCAGTCGGCAACGCAACCTCATCCGCGCGCTCCCGCTCACTAACCCAAGTAAACCCCGCACCCCGTGTGCGACATTCTATATAATACCCCACCATGTGCCACTCCACATGCGTAAAAATATGCTTCTTTTTACTCGCTTTTATCAATTCAATCGGCTCCACACCCCACCGCTTCAAAAGCTCCAAGGCCATAGGCTCGTCCAACATCCCCGGCACATTCGGCAAAGCCCAAAGCCCCGCCAAAAGCCCATCCGGCTCCCGCTTCTCCACCGCCAAAGCCCCGCCGGCAGTAAGGACAAACACCGTCTTCTCCTCCACCCGCCGCGCCCGCTTCACCTGCCGAACCGGATATTGGAGTTGCGACCCCGCCGCCCGCGCCCGACAAAACGACGCCAGCGGACAAACCTCACACTTCGGCGCCCCATTGGGCAGACAAACCATCGCCCCAATCTCCATCATCGCCTGATTAAACGTCGCCGGATCATCCCGCGGAATCACCTCCGCCAACTCCTCCGTCACCCGCTGCTTCACTGCCGGCAAATCCACACAATCAGACGTCGCGGTAAGCCGTGCATACACCCGAAGCACATTCCCATCCACCGCCGGGTAGGGGAGTCCAAAACAAATCGAAGCAATCGCCCCCGCCGTATAAGGCCCAATCCCCGGCAAACCCAAAATCTCCGCGTGTGTCCGAGGGAAAACGCCGCCAAAATCATCCACAATCACCCGCGCCGCCCGGCTCAAATTCCGCGCCCGATTGTAATATCCAAGGCCTTCCCAAAGCTTCATAAGCTTCTCGTCATCCACCTCAGCAAGATCCCGAATCATCGGCAAGGCGTCTAACAAACGGGCATAATACCCCTTCACCGCCTCCACCCGCGTCTGCTGCAACATAATCTCCGACAGCCAAACCCGATACGGCTCCTGATCCCGCCGCCAAGGCAAATCCCGCGCATTCTCACGATACCACGGCAAAATCGCCCCCGGCACCTCACGTAAAATATCAATACTAGAATTCCCCATCTCTACCCCACAAAATCGTCAAATCGAAGAAGACTGTCCGCCCGGGGATAGAGAACCGTATCCCAGTTATACCCATTCTGGAACATCATCACCTCGTCCGGCACAAACAGCGTATAGCCCGGCCCCAAGATCCGGAGCATAGAGGCGTCGATGTGATAATAATAGCCCTCAAAATAGAGCAAATTCCAAGCATGCGGCAAATCATCCAGCTCTCCACGCACCATCTGCGCCTCAATGTTAAGCAACGCAAACACCGCCTGCAAAGCCATCGCAATCCCATCGCTAGAGGCCTCGAGCGAAACAAGCGCCCCAAACGCCGTGTCCGCGATCGAAGGCAGAGAAGACTCCACTCCGTCCTTCTCCATCGCGACCAAATTCACACGATACGCAAGAATCTCCGCCAGCCAAATTACCTGTTGCGGCTCCGTCAGCCCCTCCGGTATTTCCCGCACCAAATCCGTCGCCGCGCGCCGCAGATCGTCCCGCATCTGCGCCAGCGTGTGCGGCTCAAACCCAAAATCCAACACAATCTCCGCAATTCGCTGATTGCCCGACCCAGAACTCGGATAGAGATTAATCATCACATGCGGCAACAACACAACCTCAAGCGCCCGGCTGTAGTAATAGTCCCGGATCAAAGACTCCAAAAAGGCGACATTCGCAATATTAGCAGGGGAGAGCATAGCAAGATAAGGCTCCCCATTCCGCAGCATCTGCCCCAAAAGCGCCGAAGCGCTGGTGTGCGTATTGACCGTCCGCACCCCTGCAATCTGCGCGGCTGATTTCTGAAAGGAGATAATCATCTCCATCTCTGTCGCACCCTGTCCTTCTGTGAGCACAGGCATAAAGGTACTCACGGCATAAGCGGCCAGCGGCCTAAGCCAAATCTCCTGCACAACCGCGTCCACCATCTCCGCCGCGTCGTCCGGCTGCAGATGCGGAATCCGAAACAGCCCCCGCTCCACCCGAGACAACACCATACCCCAAATCGCCCGCTCCAACTCCTGCTGCGAATTGACTGTGATGTAATCTCCAGTCCCAAGGTCCGGCGTAACCGTCACCTGATGGGGACGCACATCCAAATGCGTCCCCTCAATCAACATCCCACAGCCGGAAAGCAGGACAACGAGTACCAAACAACCAGCCACCAGCCGCGTCCGAATGCCCATCTTAAAGCCCCAGCGCCTCATCTACAATAATAACCTCGAAATGCGGCACCCCACCGGGCTTCCGCTCATGATGCACAAAACTGCGGCAAATTCTCTCCGGAGAATCGCAGTCATAACACTTGTCGCCTTCGACTGCGCAAGGCGTCTTTTTCCCGAGCCGCTTCGCATTCTTCGGCGCGGCGATATTCCGCGCCCGCCAAAGCGCCATCTCATCCGTCGGCGCGATTTTATTGATCCCAATAATCATATAAAGCCGCTCCGTCCCAAAAACAGCATTCACCACCCGGTTCGACCGACCGTCAATGTTGATGATGAGCCCACTCTCACTCACCCCGTTCGCGCTCATGAGGTAGACAGGCGCCGCATTCGCCACAGCCGCAACATCGCCCTCCGCCTTCGCCTGCCAAAACACCTCACCCCGCGCCGCGAGACGATCATAGATGTCGAGTTCCCCAATCGTCATACTGCCGCCGATCCCAACCGTCGAATCGCCGACCTCCTGCAGCAAATACTCAGCCGCCGCCGTCCGATCCGGAAACCGGCTGACACAAAAGCCCCGCTTCTCCAGATTTTTCATGGTCAGTTCTACGTTTGCCATTTCAAAAACCTCCTCATTCTACTATTTCCCTATGTAAAACGCCGTCACCCGTGACCGCGCAAAGGGCCAATTCTGCTACGCATCCACCGAATCTCCCAGCAACCCAAGCTGCTGCTCTTCCTGATCCTCTTCCAACAACTGCGCCCCGGCAACCGGAATACTCCGCGCCCGATACCGCGCGGTATTCCGAATCTGCGTCTCCGTCAGCGGCTTCGCCTCTTTCAACTGATATTTCGCCTTCTTCAGCGTCATCAGCCCCACACCCTGCGTATTCCGAGAAGACTTCGGATTGAGCAGCGACGTGTTAAACAAAATCGCCCGCCCCTCCGTCGAGTAAGCCACAACGTCAATCTCTTCCCTGAGCGGCAAAATCGTCATAACAGGGGAGAGGTCCGAATAAGCCCCCGTGAGTTTCTTCCGGTTCGTCTTCGTCTCATAAGCGCTCGTCTCCACCCGCGCCACCTTGCCGTTGGCAAAGAAAAACAGCAAATTCCCCTTATAGTCCCCCGGGATGTGCACGTAAATCACATGCTCCCCATCATCCATCCCCAGCTCCGTCGGCAAATAAGTCCCGAGCACCGAAGCCTTCGTATCATCAAACTCCGAAACCCGCGTCTTATACACCTGACACTGATTCGTAAACACCAAGAGCTCATCCCGGTTCGAGGCCTCCATCTGCTGCCCCGGCCCGTCGCCCTCCTTATACTTCTGCTCCGAACTCATCCGCAAACTCTGCGGCGTAATCTTCTTAAAATACCCCTCCCGTGAAAGGAAGAGCGTCACCGGATAATCCGCCACCTCCGTCTCCTCCTCATAGGAAGTGACCTCATTGGCATACACAATCCCACTCCGCCGCTCCGCGCCATACTCCTGCATGACTTTCGCAAGCTCATCCGTAATAATCTTCGAAACCCGCGCCTTCCGATCCAGAATATCCTCCAAATCGTCGATATCCCGCAAAAGATCCGCAATCTCCTGAATCCGCTTGACGATATACTCCCGGTTGATATTCCTGAGCCGAATCTCCGCCACATAATCCGCCTGAATCTCGTCAATCCCAAAGCCTATCATGAGGTTCGGAACAACCTCCGCCTCGCGCTCCGTCTCCCGAATAATCGCGATGGCCTTATCAATATCCAACAAAATCCGCTCCAACCCTCGGAGTAGATGCAATTTGTCCTTCTTCTTGCCCAGCTCATGAAACACCCGTCGCCGCACACAATCCGTACGCCAAGCGACCCACTCCTGCAAAATCTCCCGCACACCCATCACCCGCGGCATGCCAGACACGAGAATATTAAAATTACAAGACACCGAATCCTGCAACGGCGTCATCCGAAACAACTTCAACATCAACATCGCAGGATCCGTCCCACGCTTCAAATCAATGGTAAGCTTAAGCCCCGACAAATCCGTCTCATCCCGCATGTCCTGAATCTCGCGGACTTTCCCCGTCTTAATGAGCTCCGCCACCTTGTCCATAATGGCCTCGATCGAAGTCGAGTAGGGAATCTCATAAATCTCAATCAGATTCTCCGCCGCCTCATACCGCCACCGCGCCCGCACTTTGACCCCGCCACGCCCAGTCTCATAAATCGCGCGCAACTCCTGCTGGTCATAGATAATCTCCCCACCGGTCGTAAAATCCGGCGCAATCAGCGTACTCATCAGATCATGCTCTGGATTGTTGATGTAATCAATCGTCGTCTGGCAAACCTCCGCCAGATTAAACCCACAAATCGTACTCGCCATCCCAACCGCAATCCCCTGATTGGCGCTCACCAACACATTTGGAAACGAAGTAGGGAGGAGCGTCGGCTCCTTCGTGGAACTGTCATAATTGTCCACAAAATCCACCGTATCCTTGTCAATATCCCGAAACAACTCGCCGCAAATCGAAGCCAGCTTCGCCTCCGTATACCGCGAAGCCGCATACGCCATATCCCGCGAGTAACTCTTGCCAAAGTTCCCCTTCGAATCCACAAATGGCGCCAACAAAGCCTCATGCCCCTTGGTCAAGCGCACCATCGTCTCATAAATCGCCGCATCCCCATGCGGATTCAACCGCATCGTCTGCCCCACAATGTTGGCAGACTTCTGCCGCTTCCCACTGAGCAGCCCCATCTTATACATCGTATACAACAGCTTCCGATGCGAAGGCTTAAACCCATCAATCTCCGGAATCGCCCGCGACACGATGACACTCATCGCATACGGCATATAGTTGACTTCCAACGTATCCACAATCGGCTGCTCCAACACCTCAGCCCGAAGCCCGATCACGTTAGAATCATCCACCTTCTTCTTATTGCCCTTCTCCGCCTCTTTTCTCCGCGCCATACTCAATCTCCTAACACAATCTCAAAAATCCCTTCGCATCCCTCGTCCTTTTCGCCTCCGGCGAAAAGCTTTTTGCCGTAAGGAGTGCGCGCAGTGTGCGACTGAAGGCAAAAAATCAAATCCCGTTCGATTTCAGGACATGCGCCTGAAATCGAACACTACAGCCCGCCGCAGCGACCCGGCCCGCAGGCCGGTACCTCTCAAAAAAATGCTTGCATTTTTTTGACGTTACGAAACATCCACTAGATCAAGGTACTTATGCCCATTCGTCGCAATATGATCCTTCCGCCCCGCCAAATTATCCCCCAGAAGCAGATCAAACACCTCCGCCGTCAACGCCGCGTCCGCCGGCGTAACCTTAATCAGCCGCCTCGATTCCGGATTCATCGTCGTCAACCACATCATGTCCGGATCATTCTCACCCAGCCCCTTTGATCGATTGATCGTATGGCTCGCCCCATTGAATCCCGCCACAATCGCGTTCTTCTCCGAATCCGAATAAGCAAAATACGTCTTACCCTTACACTCAATCTCATACAAGGGGCTCTCCGCAATAAACACAAACCCCTCCTCAATCAGCGTCGGCACCAACCGATACAACATCGCCAAAATCAAAGTCCGAATCTGAAATCCGTCCACGTCCGCATCCGTACAGATAATCACTTTATTCCACCGCAGATTCTCCATCGAAAAATTGCTGAGATCCTTCGTATGCTTGTTCCGCACCTCAACCCCGCACCCAAGCACCCGGAGTAGATCCGTAATAATATCACTCTTAAAAATCTTCTCATAATCCGCCTTGAGGCAGTTCAAAATCTTACCCCTAACCGGCATAATCCCCTGAAAATCAGCGTCCCGGCTCAGTTTACAAGCCCCCAATGCCGAGTCACCCTCCACAATGTAAAGCTCCCGCCGCTCCACTTCCTTCGTCCGGCAGTCCACAAACTTCTCCACCCGGTTCATAATGTCAAGGCTGCCGGACAGCTTCTTCTTAATGTTCAACCGCGCCTTCTCCGCCGTCTCCCGGCTGCGCTTGTTGATCAAAATCTGCTCCGTAACCCGATTGGCCTCCGGCTTATTCTCAATAAAATAAACCTCCAACTGGCTCCGCAAAAACTCCGTCATCGCCTCTTGAATAAACTTATTCGTGATCGACTTCTTCGTCTGGTTCTCATAAGAAGTCTGCGTCGAAAACGAGTTCGATACGAAAACAAGACAATCCTGCACATCTTGAAAACTAACCCGGCTCTCGTTCTTAAGATACTTACCCTCTTTCTTCAAATAAGCATCCACCACATACACAAACGCGTTCTTGAGCGCCTTCTCCGGCGCCCCCCCGTGAGACAGGAAAGAGGAGTTATGATAATACTCAATCACATTCACCCGATTCGAAAAACAAAACGCCGCCGAAAGCCGCACCTTATACTCGTCCTTATCCTCCCGATCCCGGCCCCGCCGCTCCGTCTGATAAAACACCGGCGCCGTCAAGGGATTCGCATCCTCCGCGACCAACTCACTCACATAGTCAATAATCCCATTCTCATAAACAAACTCCGTCGTCTCAAACCCGCCGCCATCCACCTGATTGCGAAATACAAAAGTGATCCCGGCGTTAACAACAGCCTGCTTCTTGAGCACATCCAGATAAAAGTCCACCGGAATCGCGATGTCCGTAAAAACATCCAAATCCGGCTTCCACCGAATAATAGACCCCGTCCGCTTCCCAGCAAAGGGCTCAGACTGCAATCCCCCCACATTCTCGCCCCGCTCAAAATGCAGCGTATACTTCTTCCCATCCCGATACACCGTCACATCCATATACTGAGAAGCATACTGCGTCGCGCAAGACCCAAGCCCGTTCAACCCAAGCGAAAACTCATAGTTCTCGCCCTCCTGATTTTTATACTTCCCACCCGCGTAGAGCTCGCAAAACACCAGCTCCCAGTTATAGCGCTCCTCCGCCGGATTATAATCCACCGGGCACCCGCGCCCAAAGTCCTCGACTTCAATCGACCCATCGGTAAAGCGGGTCACAATAATCTGCTTCCCATACCCCTCCCGCGCCTCGTCGATCGAGTTCGACAAAATCTCAAAAACCGCGTGTTGGCAGCCCTCCAGCCCATCCGACCCAAAGATAACCCCGGGCCGCTTGCGCACCCGATCCGCCCCCTTGAGGGAGCTGATCGATTCATTGCCATATCCGCTCGTCTGCGTTATATTCGCCATAGCACTCTCCATATCTTGTGTACACTTCGCAAATTGACCCAAATCTAGTATACCGCAAAAATACCCCAGAAATCAAGGCGAATTTTTGAATCTCAGCTTTATTCTGCCGAACCAGTTGACGTAACGTAAAAAATATAATATAGTACGGATATATATTATTAATGAAAACTTAAAAAGGAGATCCTCAAGCAATGACAAAAAGAATGAAGAGAATGATACGCGCATTCCTTGCGCTCTGCTTACTACTCACCCTAGTTCCGCCAATGGCGACAGCGGTGCCCGTTGTCTATATCGAACCAGGCTATAGTTTCGATGCCATTCAAGCGGCGATAGATAATCCAGCCGTTTCGGAGATTGTGCTGCTTCCGGGCGAACATCGTGCTGGCACGCCAGCGAACCGCTTTGGAACTGGACTCTCAATAGCACGGAGTGATCTAATCCTCCGCGGCTACGACGACAACGTTGTAGTCAATCTCGACAATGTCTGGGGACGTCATGTAATTATGATATCTGCTTCTTTTGATTGGGATACGCAATGTTGTTGTAATGGTGACAGTGGTGTAGTCAATAGCAATATCGTAATCAGAGATATTCTCTTTCAAGGAGTAATCACGAATACGGGTACACACCCAAATTCACCCGTGGTGATATCTGTTGATGGCATTAGCGGTCTTACGCTTGAGAACATTGCGATCGATACCGTAACGACGAATAACTTTATTCACGATCCGGTTGGAGGCATTTGGATTAGAAACTCCGAGGATGTCGTAATTCGCGGCCTTAACCTCAGTGCAACGCTCCCCACGCAGGGCGCGACAACGCCTCCATTCCCACCGATGCCAGTTATTTTGTTAGATGCCGGCCACTCTTGGTATGAAGCGGATGTCACATTAAGTAATATTACCATCGAAAACGTTATCTGGCCTTCACTGCCGCATAATCGGATCGAACTGTGGGTGCGGGACCCGGCTTACTTTGCCTATGTCGATTTGGCAAGCATTTCTCTCGCCGGCTTCCCTTACATAGAATTTATTGGTCCGGCAGTATGGATGGGCAATGGAAACTGGTGGGACCGCCAAGGCGATCACGCGGTTTTCAGGACTACTTATAATGAAACCTGGAACTCAAATCACGATCTCTTAGAGCAGCAGGAAGGGAACGAACGGACCTTTTATTTCCACCCCGGAACCGAAGACATCCATGTAGCGGTAGAGCTTGAAATCGTGATTTGTGAAACCACCAACACATTTACAATCGAACAAGTACTGCCAGATCTAGATCTTCTTTCCGATGGCGGACGTTTAGAACTAGTCTTCTCATTTAACGGCGCTAACCCACGGGGCTCCGTACTCTACTTCGACGGCACCCCGATTCCAATTCCAGCCGGCACAACAAGCATTCACGCAATCGGGCGTGTCTTGTTCGACGACTTTCCCATCAACAACGGCTTTGTCTATATGCGTGAACAAGTAAACGAAAGCCTCGTTAACACCCATACCGTAACCTTCATCGTCAACGGTGTCGTCGTAAACACCGTTGAAGTGCCAAACGGCCAGACAGTAGCACAGCCAGCCAACCCAACACCGCCCGCCGGCCAACAGTTCGTAACCTGGTTAGTCCAAGGCACAACTACAGCCTGGAACTTCAACACCCCAATCACCGCAGACTTGACCCTAGTCGCACAGTTCGCACCGATCACCAACGGAAACGGAAACAATGGCGGCGGCAATAATGGTGGTGGTAACGGAGGCGGCGGCAGCGGCGGGGGAGGAGGCGGTGGCGGAACAACCCCACCACCAGCAGACCCAAGCCGTCAAGCCTTCTTGATCGGCCTCGCAGCCGACTATGGACAACCGCGCCAAATCAACCCCAGAGGCAATATCACCAGAGCCGAAGTCGCAACCATCTTCTTCCGCTTGATCTCCGACGAAGCGCGCGCGCACTATTGGGCGCAGTCAAATGCGTTCGACGATGTCGTGCTCCAACAGTGGTTCAACAACGCGGTTTCCACAACCACCCACATGGGCATCTTCGAAGGCGTCGGCGACGACCGTTTCGCTCCGCACCAAAACATCACCCGCGGCGAACTCGCCGCTGTCATCGTTCGCTTCATGTACAGAGACCAGATCGGTTCCTTCGCAGCAGGCGCCGACCAGTTCAATGATATCACAGGCCACTGGGCAAGAGCATACATCAACGAAGCAGGCAGACAAGGCTGGGTCGAAGGACCAGACGGGCTCGGCGGACCGTTCAACCCCAACCAACCCATCACCAGAGCCGAAACCGCGGCAATGGTCAACCGCATGTTCGAACGCCTAATCGAAACCCCAAGCTGCCGCCTGTCCAATATGATTACCTGGCCGGATAACGCAAATCAAAACAGCTGGTACTTCCTCTACATGTACATGGCGTCCAACTCCTACACCTACCGCTGGAGAGCCAACAGCGACACATTCAAAGAACTAATCACGATCATCGACCCACGCAACTGGGCAGCGCTAGAGCGTCCAAACTCCAGACCCCAAGATATTTTCAGATAGGAAGCGCAAAGCATAAACAGAAGCAAACAAGGCTAGAAAGAGGAACCTTTCCTCCTTCTAGCTTTGTTTCATTTCCCCCTTGACAAAAGAAATCTTCCTTGGTAGACTATTTAAGTTAGCATATGCTAACTTAAATAGAGCAGAGATAAACTGCTATCTCATGAGCGGAGGATTTCTATGTTATTCTGGGACCTTATCACTTCCATGTTAGAGCTATTTACAGGTATAGGCGTATTTTTGCTGGCAATCGTCATGCTCACAAAAATATTCGGCGCCCCGTCCGAAAAACTAAATCGGTTTTTCCAAAAAACAGGGAAGAACCGTTTCGCAAATGTCGGCCTGGGCATAGCCGCCGTAGGCATCACACAATCCTCCACCCCTACAACCGCCATTATAATCAGCTTGGTGAGCGGAGGCATGCTAACCCTCTTCCAAGCAACCGGCCTAGTCATGGGCATTAACATCGGCAGCAGCCTAACCTCGCTGCTCTTCGTGTTTTCCGCGTTCCGAATCCGATACTTCATCATGTTCCTCGTTTTCATCGGCGCCGCAATCCGCCTCGCTACGCAAACAGAAAAATGGGTCAAAACAGCAAATATATGCATCACATTCGGCCTCCTCTTCATCGGCCTCGGCGCCATGAGTTCAGCACTCAGCGGCAATGCGATCATAGTCAACTTTTTTGAAGACGTATTCAGCAGAATCACCTTCCCGCTCTGGTTATTCTTGATCGGAACGATCTTCTCCGCCCTAATCCAATCCTCCTCCGCCGCAATCGGGATCAGCGTAGCCATGGTCGCCAGCGGATTGCTCCAATTCGAGTCCGCCATCTTCATCGTAATCGGCGCGAACCTAGGCACAAGCTTCACCGCCATCCTCGCGTCTCTGCCCTGCAACCGAGACGCAAAACGCGTAGCCCTCTTCCACGTACTATTCAACTTCCTGGGCTCCCTGCTATTCTTAGCAATCGTCTGGCCCCTGCAAGCTACCCTGATTCCCTGGTACCAAAGCTTGATCGCTGACCCCATCATACAAATGTCCGTCTTCCACGTAGTGTTCAATACCATAACCATGCTCGCCCTTGTTTGGTTCATCATCCCCCTCAACAACCTAGTATATTGGATCATAAAAGACAAACCGGCAGACGCACCCAAAGAAACAGCATGCTCCATCCTTCCGCGGGCGCAAGAAATATTCTAAACTAAAAATATAACAAGGGCGGAGAGATGAATCCATCATCTCTCCGCCCTTGTTTCTTTACATCACCCGCGGCCCCCCATCCCCAAAGGGCATCACAACCACCGAACTCCCGCCAGCCACCGGTCCCATCGCCCCCGGCGTAAAAAACACCGCCAACCCACCCTCCGTCAAATACATATTCTCCGGCGAAAACCCCTCCCGCGCCACAGCCTCATCGACCCCCAAACGCCCAGCCGCAAACCCGCTCACAACCGCCCGAACATCTGTCTGAGCAGGGAAGAGGGAAGTCATAAAAATCGGCCTCCCACCCTCCGCCGTCACAAAGGTGCTCCCATACCGATACGTAACCCCCCGCATCCCACCCGCGTAAAGAAACACATCCGTAAAAAAACTAAGCACCCCTTCAGAATTGTAGGTAACAGTGAACGTCCCGCTGATCTGATAAGGCAAAGCCTCCGGCAAAAGCCCCGCCGCCGCCCGCGCCTCACGGAGCATCCCCATACAAAGCGCATCAACCAAATTCTCCGCCGTAGAGGCTAGGCAATCATCCAACACCCCAAAACCCGCCCCGCCAATCTGCGGATACTGCAAGGACACCTGAATCAGCGTCTCGCCCCCCTCACGCACATCGCGGCTGAGACGTCCCGTGGTAAGCTCCAGTTTGTCCATACCTGCCATCCTTTCTAAAAAGGTGTTGATTCTATCGAAGAGATTCTATATAATAGTATTCGGTAAAACATGAAATAATGCGTCTAAACTAGAGAAATTACCTATTTTGGAGGTTACACATACATGAACAAAAATATCAAAAAGCCCAGAAACATGGCCGTCTACGAAGCCATCACCACCCTAGAGACTGTCGATGAATGCATCAAACTCTTCGACGATCTCCTCAGCGTCGCCGAACTGCGTGCCATGGAGCAGCGCTACCAAGTCGCCGAAATGCTCAACCGCGGCATGGTCTACAGCGCAATTCTGGAAAAAACCGGCGCCAGCAGCGCCACCATCAGCCGTATCAACCGTTCCCTGCAAAATGCGGGCGAGGGATACCGCACCGCCTTCGCCCGGACCGAGAAAAACGAGGACAGCGAGTGAACGCCTACCGCCACCTAGCCCCCTTCTACGACCGTCTGACAGCAGACGTAGACTATCCATCCCTAGCCAACCATTACGAACAGGCCATCACCCAATCCGGGCGCCATCCTGCCCTCGTCCTAGACCTAGCCTGTGGCACCGGCCGCCTCACCCGTATGTTGGCGCAACGCGGCTACCAAATGATAGGCGTAGACATCTCCGCCGAAATGCTCTCCGTCGCCGTAAGCGAGGGGGGAGATATCCTCTATCTCCAACAATCCCTCCCAGAGCTCGACCTCTACGGCACCGTAGACGCCGCCATCTGCACCCTAGACGGCCTAAACTATCTCCCGCCGGAAGCCTTAGAACAAGCGCTCCGGCGGATCTTTCTGTTCCTCGCCCCCGGCAGCGTCTTCGCCTTCGACCTCAACACCCCCGAAAAACTAAAACGCCTAGACGGCGAACTCTTCTGCGACGAACAAGAAGACCTCCTCTGCCTCTGGCGCTGCTCCTTCGACGAAAAAAACCAAACCTGCCACTACGACTTCGACATATTCGAAAAAAACGGCCCCCACTGGCTCCGCCACCAAGAATCCCACACCCAACACGCCTACCCCGAACCCGAACTGCGCCACCTCCTAGAAAAAACAGGCTTCACCCAAATCACCACCACCGGCAACGCAGACCGAACCTTCTACACCACAATCCGCCCAAAAACATAGGGAACGGCATCCTCGCCGCCCCGTCCAATTCCATGATCGCACACCGGTGAAACAGATGAAACTCTTGAGAAAAACGATCGTACTCATTATAATTCTTGCGGTTGTTTTCACATTAACAGCTTGTGTTCCCGCCGCAAGAGTTCGAGTGATCTCTTCTGGAAACGAACATACTGCACTAGAGCATTGGAACCACGGATCGCGTCAATCTTGGTTTGTATCCACGCACTCCACTGGGTGGCATCAAAGAGCGGAGCATGTCGCAGATGAATTGGACCCATTTTCGTTTGGAGACGATTTTCAGATTATAACCAGTGGCCAACTGTGGCGTAACGAAGTTAATTACCATTTTTACAAATTGACCGACGGTGAATGGATCAGCGTATTAGCCGTGTCCGTGCGAGGCGACTCGAAGCAGATTTTCTTGACACACGGTAATTCTTGGAATCGAACCCATTGGGCAGAAGTACACGCCGAATCATTTCTTGACCTATTAGCGCCCGGAGAATATATACTTGACGTAAGCGCATGGTGGGGCAATTCGCGAGCAAGAGACTCTTATCAAAATTTTTTCAGATTTATAAAATAACTGGAACGACCAAACACATTGCGATCCTACACATATGCCCCACAATATAATTCCGCAAATCACAAAACAGGGAGGCCACTCATGAAAATCACCATCACAAAAAACGGACCCTATGTTGTTGACGCAGGAATACCCCTCAAGGAAGTAGACAGTGTAGCCGACCAAGAAGGCCGCGGCGTGCTTACATACCAAGAGCGCGCAGACCACGGCAAAGCAGACACGAACACCTACCTCTGCAGATGCGGCCACTCCCAAAACAAACCCTTCTGCGACGGCCACCACGCCAAACTAGGCTTCGACGGAACCGAAACCAACGACAAAAAACCTTACGACGCCAAAGCCGAACACATCCGAGGCGCAATTTACGACGCCCTAGACAACCAAGCCCTCTGCGCCGCCGCAAGAATTTGCGACGTCGGGACCGGCTTTCTCAACGCACTAGAAAGCACACACGAAGCAGATAAACAATACACCGAACACGTCGGCTGCAACTGCCCCTCCGGCAGATTCACCCTGCTAGATAAACAGACCCATCAAAAACTGGAACCCAAACTAGACCCAGAAATCCAGCTAATCACGGACATCCCAGCAGAACACCTAGGCCCCATCTACGTCAAAGGCGGCATACAAGTCACAGGCGCCGACGGTTTCGAATATGAAACAAGAAACAGAGTCACACTCTGCCGCTGCGGAGAATCCAACAACCGCCCCTTCTGCGACGGCACCCATCTCGATTGCAAGCATATGGAACTAAAATAGCACCCCCCACACAAAGGAGCCCCCATGGACAAACTAATCCGCGCTATCTCGGAAAACGGCGAAATCAAACTAACCGCCATCACCCTCCGCGCCGCAGTGGAACACGCCCGCCAAATCCACCAAACGCTCCCCGTAGCCACCGCCGCCCTAGGCCGCGCCATGTCCGCCGCCAGTATGCTCGGCGCAAGAATCAAAGAGCCCAACGGCAGCCTAACCCTAAGAATCAACGGCGGCGGCCCCCTCGGCACCATCATGGTCGTCTCAGACCCAACTGGCAACGTCCGCGGCTACGTCCAAAACCCCGCAATCGACCTCCTCAAACGCCCAGACGGCAAACTCGCCGTCGGCGAAGCGGTCGGCAGGGAAGGCCTCCTCACCATCACCAAAGACCTCGGTTTCGGCGACCCCTATGTCGGCAGTACCACCCTCATCAGCGGCGAAATCGCCGAAGACCTCGCCGCCTACTACGTCGAAAGCGAACAAACAGGCGCCGCCGTCGCGCTGGGTGTACTGGTAGACCGCGACCAATCCGTCCTAGCCGCCGGCGGCTACATCGTCGAACTCCTCCCCGGCGCCTCAGAAGATGCGTTGACCCTCCTAGAACAAAACATCGCCGCCACCGGCTCCGTCACCGACACACTCAAAGACCACGGCCCCGAAGCCCTAGCCGAAAAAGTCCTAGCCGGATTCAACCCCAAAATCCTAGAAGAACACCCCGTCGAATACCGCTGCTACTGCACCCGCGAAAGAGTCACCAAAGCCCTAATCGCCGCCGGAACAGCCGCCCTTAGGGAAATGGCCTCAGCAGGGGAGGACTCAGTCGTCACCTGCCAATTCTGCGACCAAACCCACCACTTCACCCCCGCCGAAATCGCCGCACTCCTGTAAGCCTCCTTTTCCAACTGACGCCCCAAAAGCAAAGCGATTGGCTCGGCGGAAGGGGTGCCTGTGGTACAAAGGAAGTGGCAGGCGAAACCTGACGGAGGATTCTTATATATATTAGCACGAACTAAGAAAAACAAACGAACAACCCTCAGTCAGCTTCGCTGACAGCTCCTTTTTCAAAGGAGCCTGCTCCCCTCGTCATTGCGGGCCTGACCCGCAATCTCATTCATACACCCCCCAAGGAGACTCCCACACATGTTCAAACTCCTCAACATCTCCTCCCAAGCCCGCCGCGGCGTCTTCACCACGCCCCACGGCACCTTCCAAACCCCCGCCTTCATGAACGTCGCCACCCAAGGCGCAATCAAAGGCGCCCTTTCCGCCGAAGACCTCAAAACCGTGGGTTGCCAAATCGCCCTCTCCAACACCTACCACCTCCACGTCCGCCCCGGAGACGACCTAGTCCGCACCCTCGGCGGCCTCCACAAAATGATAGTCTGGGACGGCCCGATCCTAACCGACAGCGGCGGCTTCCAAATCTTCTCCCTCTCCGGCCTTCGCAAAATCACCGAAGACGGCGTCACCTTCCAATCCCACGTAGACGGCCGCAAAATCTTCATTTCCCCGGAAATCAGCATGCAAATCCAAGCGAATTTAGGTGCAGACATCATCATGGCCTTCGACGAATGCGTCGAAATCCCATCCCCACACGACTATGTCGCAAAAAGCTGCGACCGCACCACCCGCTGGCTCCTCCGCTGCAAAGCCGAACTAGACCGCCTCGCCGCCGCTGGCGAGATGGTCACCCCCGGCGCCGTCCTCTTCGGCATCAACCAAGGTGCCACCTACCCAGACCTCCGTGTCGCCCACATGAAACAAATCGCCGACCTCGACCTCCCCGGATACGCCATTGGCGGCCTAGCGGTAGGGGAGACTCACGCCGAAATGTACGCCACCATCGAAACCGTCGAACCCCACATGCCCAAAGACCGTCCCCGCTACCTCATGGGCGTCGGCACCCCGCAAAACCTCATCGAATCCGTAGCAAGAGGCATTGACATGTTCGACTGCGTTATGCCCGCCCGCAACGGCCGCCACGGCCATCTCTTCACCTGGTCCGGCATCATCAACATCAACAACGAAAAATACAAAGCCGACCAAAACCCCATCGACAAAGACTGCACCTGTCCCACCTGCCAACGCTACAGCCGCGCCTACCTCCGCCACCTCTTCAAATGTGGAGAAATGCTCGCCATGCGCCTCGCCGTCCTCCACAACCTCCACTTCTACAACAGCCTCATGGCAGAGATGCAGAAAGCCATAGACGAAGACCGCTTCGAAGCCTTCCGCCGCGCATACGCAGAAAAGCTCGCCCAAAAACTGTAAATTCCGTCTTGCAATTGCAAGTGGTACAAGGTATAATATCTCCACTGTGTATATGACTAGGAGGTCAATATTATGGAAATGATTCCCTTAATTGCGATATTCATGGGTGTGTTCTACTTCCTCATGATCCGCCCCGAGCAAAAGCGCAAAAAACAAAAAGCCGAAATGATGGACGCGCTCCAAGTCGGAGACAATATCACCACCATCGGCGGCATGGTCGGCAAAGTAGTCCGCGTAAGAGACGACCTCGTCACCTTCGAAACCGGTGAAGACCGCGTCCGCATCCAAATCATGAAATGGGCCATCGCCAACAAAGGGCTCGACAAAACCGAAACCGCCCAACAAGACCAACCCAGCGCCCAATAATTTCTTCGTTCAAAAATGGGGGAGGCCGCAATCGGACAATCCGACTGCGGCCTTTTTATCTGTAAGGAAGAACTGCGTTCGCCCGCCCTTCCGTCATCCCTAGGGCCCGCACACTGTACGCCCGCCCCAATTCCCCCCTCCAAGGAGGGGTGGCGCAAAGCGCCGATGTGACGCCCTTCCGCACCGCACCTCGTCATTGCGGATCAAGCCACGGGTCAAGCCCGCCCCGTCATGCAGAACGCCCGCCCCGTCATTGCGGGCTTGACCCGCAATCTCCCAAAGAACAGCCCCATCACTTCTTATTATGATCCACCCAGTCCTTCGCCTCTTTCACCCCAATTTCCGTCGGCCTCACCGCCGCGTTCGTAACCGGGTTCCGCACCTCCACATCCGACAAGGCATACGTCGTATAAAGCGGCACAACCTCATCCTTCTTCCGCGTCTTCCGTTCTTTCATCCCAATACCTCCATATAATTGATAGGGGCAACCTGCCACCCCCACAGGGCACCCACAAGGCTCCTTTTCCAAAGGAGCTGCCACAGGCACCCCTTCCACCGATCCAATCGCTTCGCTCTTGGGGTGTTAGTTGAAAAAGGGGGCTTTCACCGACCCGCCATATCCCCGAACACCCCTATTTTCCCCAGTCCCCCCAGAAATAATCCCCAAAAGGAGCCACCCCATGTCAGAAAACGTAACCAAACTCCAATACCAAGACAAAGAAATCATCCTAGTCGCCACCGCCCACGTCTCCGAAACAAGCGTCGCGCTAGTCAAAGAAACCATAGACTCCGAACGCCCCAATAGCGTCTGCGTCGAACTAGACGAAGGCCGCTATAAAACAATAGAGGACCCCGAAGCCTGGAAACGCACAGACGTCGCCCAGATCATCCGCGACAAAAAAGTCTGGCTCATGCTCACCCAACTAATCCTCTCCGCCTACCAAAAGCGGATGGCCAAAAAACTCGGCACCAAAGTCGGCGGCGAGATGCTCCAAGGCATAAATAGCGCCAAAGAAGTCAACGCCGAACTCGTCCTGGCAGACCGCAACATCCAAACCACCTTCCTCCGCCTCTGGCGTCTGCTCACCCTCAGAGAAAAACTAAAATTCATCACCGGCTTCATCCTAGGCGGGGAAGAGGACGACGACCAACCCCTCACCGAAGAAGACTTCCAAACCCTCCTAAAGCAAGACACCCTAGAAGCCACCCTCGGCGAACTAAAACACGAGTTCCCCATCATCGGCGAAGTCCTCATCAACGAGCGGGACCAATACCTCGCCAACAAAATCAAAACTGCCCCCGGCCCCAAAGTCCTAGCCGTCCTAGGCGGCGCCCACGTCCCGGGCGTCATCAAGGAACTCAGCAAAGAGCAAGATATGCAAAAAATCACCACCGTCCCCGCAAAAAAATCCCGCCTCAAACTAGTCACCTATATCATCCCCGTTCTCATCCTCGGCCTCATCGCCTACGGCTTCCTCCAAAGCGTAGACATGGGCCTCAGAGCCCTCACCTCCTGGTGGCTCTGGAACGGTGGCCTCGCGGCATTGTTCACCCTGATCGTTCTCGGCCACCCCCTCAGCATCCTCGCCGCCTTTCTAGCCGCCCCGCTCACCACCTTCGCCCCCGGCCTAGCCGCCGGCTGGTTCGCGGGCCTGGCCGAAGCCTGGATCAAAAAACCAACCGTCGAAGACATGCAAAACATCCCAGACGACATTTTTCGACTAAAGGGCTGGTACCAAAATCGCTTCCTCAAAGTCCTGCTCGTCGTCATCGCCGCCAACCTCGGCAGCACCATCGGCACCTTCGCCGCCGGCGCGGACATTATGCGGCTCATTTTGGGCTCATAAAGGACCTAAAAGGTCTTATAAAGGTCCCATAAGAACCCATCATCGCCCCCTTTGAGCCCCTCCCATGAAATTATTTTTAAAACATGGCCAACTGTTGTCCTGTTTCGCATGATAGAATTGCCTCAAATCCAAATCAAGGAGAGAACGCAATGTCTACAACAAACGCAAATCTAATCGAAAAAGCAAATCAAATAATCCAACTGCAAGCAAACGCCAGCTTCGGCGTGATCGACGAAAACGGCTACCCCTCTGTTTCCGCAATCTCCCTCTGCAATCCAGAAACAATTGCCACCCTCTATTTCACCACAACCCTCGACTCCAACAAAGCAAAACGCCTAACCGCAAATAGCAAAGCAAGCATCAACGCCTTCACGGATGCGAATAACATAACTTTAGTCGGCAAAGCCGAAATCCTCACCGACCAAGACTCTAAAAATAAATACTGGAAAGAATGGTTCTGCGAAGTCTACGCAGGCCCAACCGACCCCAACTACTGCGTCATCCAATTCACCACAGAGCGCGTCTCCCTCTGGATCGGCGAAGACGGCGGCGAATTCCCCCTCGCATAATACCGCAGTTCGCAGGGGCGATCACCTGCGGATTTTACAAATAAAAAGAGGCGGATACATCACGTATCCGCCTCTTTTTATCCATAAAACTCCAAAATCTCCCGCAGCATCCCCGGCCCGACATCCATATGCAGCCGATGCCCACCCTCAGGAAACGCACGCAATGTGATATTCTCCCCAGCATTCCCCGCAAACTCCACAATCGCATCCGGGCAGACAGTCCGATCCGCCCTACCGCAAAAGAGCAATACAGGCGCCGTAATCCGGTCCGCATGCCGAATCGCATATTCCCCGGCATCTGTAATCTCCGTATAGAGCCGCAAAGAGATGAAATCGTGAAATAGATGGTCATCCGGAAAATAATGCTTCAGCTTTGCCGAAATCCGGATGCGGGCGCTGACCCACCCCAGACCCCGCGCCATCCGTCCCAGTAGGGAATGCACAGGCCGATGCAACCTCAGCCAAGGCGACACTAACACAACCTTCTCATACCGCCCCTGGCCCCGCAAAAGCAAATAGTTCGCGGCGACATTCCCGCCCATACTAAACCCAAACAAGAAGACAGGAAGCCCCGGATACCACAAATCAATCCGATCTCGGATCGTGTCCACATCATCCAAAAACCAAGCATAGCCTGGCGTAATCCCCAAAGATTTTTTGCGTTCTCTGAGAGACTTGCCCGGCATTTTCCCAAACCCACGCTGCTCATGCACCACCGTAACGTACCCCTCCGCGGCAAACACCGCCGCCACGTCCGGATAAAAATCAATATGCTCCCCAAACCCATGGACGACATGTATCACGCCAGACGGCTCACCCCCCGGCTCAAACCGAGCGACGCGAAGCTGCACACCGTCTCGCATTGCAATCGTCTCTATGGTCAGATTCACATTATTCGCCCCTTTGCCACGGCAATTTCCGCCGCTCACGCCCTTGGAACGCCGTCCATTTTTCCGCAAGCCGCTCCAGCCAATAGCGGATCCCCCACATCAGCGGATAGGTAGTAAATACGAATATAGCGAGGATCAGAAACGCCTCTAACCCAAGCGGAGAGATAGAGAAAACCGCCTGCAACTGTGGAATAAAGAAGGAGAGCAGCATCGCCGCGACCACGCCGATAAACAGCGCCCGCCGAAGCAGATTGAAGGGCTGGCTCACCTTAAACACCATCAAAATCCCAACCGCGCTGAGCACCACAAGGCTCATCGTCCCCATCTCCTCAGCCGTTAAATTAAAGACAGTAGAGTAGATGATGATCCCCGAAACCAAAATCACATTCGTCAACGCCGCCGGAAGCGCATTGAAGATGACATTCTGCAAAAAGCGCCCTTGAATCCGCTTAAAATTCGGCTCCAAAGCCAAGATAAATCCAGGAATCCCAATCGTAAGCCCACCAACAAGGCTCATCTGATTCGGGTTGATCGGGATAGGCAAAACAGCAAAAAGCGTAATCAACGCAAGGAAGAGCGAGAAAATATTGCGTACCAAAAACAAACTCGCGCTCCGCTCAATATTGTTAATAACCCGCCGTCCCTCATCTACAACCGAAGGCATCGCGGCAAAGTTGGAGTTGAGCAGCACTAACTGCGACACCCGGCAAGCCACATCCGAACCAGACGCCATGGCAATCGAACAATCCGCATCTTTGAGCGCCAGCACATCATTGACCCCATCGCCCGTCATAGCGACCGTGTGCCCCTGCGCCTTAAGCGCTCTGACAAACAAACGCTTCTGCTCCGGCCGCACGCGCCCAAAGACCGTATAATTCCGCACCGCCTCAAAAATCGCCTGCGGCGTCTCCAAAGCAGTGGCGTCAATATAATGCTCCGCCCCAATAATCCCAGCCTCTCTCGCCACGTGGGAAACAGTGACCGGATTATCCCCGGAAATCACCTTAATCGTGACCCCCTGCTGCTCAAAATACGCAAAGGTTTCCGCGGCCTCTTTGCGTATCTTATTGGTGAGCAAAATCAAAGCCAGCGGCATAATCGGCGCGGCAAGAACCGCGTCGTCTAAGCTCCCATCGTAAAGCGCAAGTAGTAACACGCGGCAACCCAAAGCAGAGTAATGCTCAATCGTCTCCTTATGGGCCGAATACTGATCCCCCAAAATAAATTCCGGCGCACCGAGCAGATAAGTCTCATCCTCCGCATAAGAAACACCGCCGTATTTCCGGACCGAGGAAAAGGGAAGGACCTTCTCCGCCTTCTGCATCACAGTCCCTTGGAAATAGCGGTGCATAGCGGTCATCGTATCATTATCCGCACTCATATTGCCCACATAATCGCTCATAATCATGCGGATATCGTCCTCGACAAACCGGTCTTCCGTAAGGAGCACAATATCCTTCACCGTCATCTTGTTCTCCGTGATCGTCCCAGTCTTATCCACACAGAGCACATCGACCCGAGCAAGCGTCTCAATGCATCGCATCCGCTGCACCAGTACCCGCCGCCGTGCGAGATGCACGACAGACACCGCAAGCGCCGCCGTAGCCAGCAAAAACAACCCATCCGGAATCATGCCGACCACAATCGCAACCGTGCGCACAACTCCCTCGGAGAGATTCCCCCCGTGAAGGCTGGTCTGATTAATCACCTGCAAAATACCAATCGGCAAAATCGCGATACCCGCAAACAAAAGCACACGGTTGAGAGACTGGACCATCGGCGTGTCCTTCTCCTTCTCGGCCCGTTTGGCCTCCAAGGAGAGCTTAGACACATAAGAATCCGCTCCGACCCGTTCCAGGCGGGCGTGGCATTTTCCGTTTAGAACAAAGCTGCCGGAGAGTAAAAAACTGCCCGGCCCCTTCGTAATCTCATCCGCCTCACCCGTAATCAGCGCCTCGCTGACCTGCACTTCACCCTCGACCACAATCGCGTCCGCATAAATCTGATTCCCCGATCGAAAGACGACAATATCATCAAGAACCAATTGGCTGGTATTCAAAACCCGCTCCTGCCCGTCTCGTATGACATTACCCTTGGGGGAGGAGAGAAATTGCATCTTATCCATAACCCGTTTTGCGTTAAACTCCTGGATAATCCCGCAAATCGTATTGGTAACCGCGATCACCATAAACCCCATCTGCCACCAGCGTCCAACCAAGATAACACTGAGGGCCAGGATGAAGAAAATCAAATTAAAGTAGGTAAGCACATGGCCGAGCACAATCTGCCGAGATGTCTTCGATGGCGGCTCCACAGGCAGATTCGCATATCCACCCACATAACGAACCCGGGCCTCTTCCGATGTAAGACCCTGATCCGGCGGTGCATTTCGGCGCGGAATATCCGCTTTGTGGGAATGGACGGGGAACCCGGAAACCTTCGACACAATGTCACCTCGATCAATAATTTGCCGCATAATATTGTACCACAGCGGATACACCCAGCGCAAAGGTTTTTCCCATTGATTGCCTTTCTATAAAAAATATGGCACAATGTAGAGGCAAACTGCGTTCGCCCACTATTCCGCATAGCAAAAATCCCAATTGAAGGAGGTGCCGCATGAAAACCTTGACCGCTTTTCGCCTGTTTCGCCGCTTCTTACCCGGTCACTGGCGCTATTTTCTGGTGGCCTTCCTCGGCACTGGCCTTAATATCATCTTCATGTTCCTCGCCCCCCAGATCGTCCGCTTCGCAGTAGACGGCATTATCGGCGGCGACCCTGACACACTCCCAAGCTTCCTGCGCTTTCTATACGGCATCGCACCGCAAACCGCCCTCCTCTATGCCGCGCTCTCGATTTTGCTCTTCATCGCCCTGGGCGGTATATGCAGCTATATCTCGCGCATCAACATCGGACGAGGCGCGGAAGGTACAGTAAAAAGCCTGCGCAACACCCTCTTCGCCCATGTGCAGAAGTTACCCTTCAAGTGGCATACAGAAACCCAAACCGGCGACATCATCCAGCGCTGTACCTCAGACGTAGAGGTCGTCCACAGTTTTTTGAGCACCCAGTTGGTAGAAGTGGTCCGCACCCTCGTACTCATCGCGACGGCCACAGTACTCATGTTCGCCATGAACGTGCCTCTGGCCCTCTTCGCCTTCGCCTTTGTCCCCATCATCGTGTGCTATTCCATGCTATTCTACGGCCGCATCGCGGACAAATTCCACAAGGCAGACGTGGCCGAGGGTGCCCTCATGGTCCGTGTCCAAGAGAATTTGACCGGCATGCGCGTAGTCAAAGCCTTCGGGCGTGAGCAGTTTGAACTGGAAAAATTCCACGAGAAAAACGACGCCCACTCCAAAGCCTGGATCGACATGGGCTACCTGCTCGGCCTCTACTGGGGCATTGGAGACATTGTCACAGGCCTCCAAACCATGGGTGTCATCCTCATCGGCACCTACCTCACAGTCCAAGGGCACATGACCCTCGGCGCCCTCATCGCCTTTATCAGCTACAGCCAAATCCTCACCTGGCCCGTCCGCGCCTTAGGCCGGACCCTGTCCGACATGAGCCAAGCCACCGTCTCCGCCACCCGCCTCCTCGACATCCTAGACGCAAAACCCGAAGACAACGCGCCACACCTCGATACACGCCCCAACCTAGCCGCAGACATCGTCTTCGACCACGTCAGTTTCGCCTATCATACCACAGAAGTCCTAAACAATCTGAACTTCACCATCCCCAAAGGCACCGTTTTCGGCATCCTAGGCGGCACCGGATCCGGCAAAAGCACGATCACCTATTTGCTCACCCGCCTCTACGATCTAACCGACGGGCAGGGCAAAATCACCATCGGCGGCGTAGATATCCGTGAGATAGACCGCCGCGCCCTCCGCAGAGAGGTAGGGCTGGTTCTGCAAGAACCCTTCCTCTTTTCCAAAACCATAGGCGAAAACATCGCAATCGCAAGAGAAGAGGCAGACCTTGCCGAAATCCGCCGCATCGCCCAAATCGCGGACGTAGACGCAAACATCATGGAATTCACCAACGCTTACGACACCATCGTCGGCGAGCGCGGCGTCACACTCTCCGGCGGGCAAAAACAGCGCGTCGCCATCGCCCGGACGCTGCTCCTAAACGCACCCATCCTGATTTTCGACGACTCGCTCTCTGCCGTCGATATGGAGACGGACGCGAAAATCCAAAAAGCCCTCCGAGAAAACACCCACGGCGCAACGGTGATCCTCATCAGCCACCGCGTCTCCACCCTCATGCACGCCGACCAAATCCTCGTCCTCGACGAAGGCCGCGGCGTCGAACTCGGCACCCACAAAACCCTGCTCGCCAAAGACGGAATCTACAGCCGCGTCTACAAACTCCAAAGCCAAGCCGGGGAAGGGGGTGGGCACTGATGGAACAGTATGATGTCACCGCCCCGCAAACGTTCAGCATCGCGACCTGGAAAAAACTCTGGCCCTTCCTCCTGCCCGTGCGGCGGCGGTTCCTCTTGGCCATGCTCCTAATCTTCCTCGCCGCCGCAGTCGATGTCATCCTCCCGCTCTTCACCAAATTCGCGGTAGATTGGTTCGTGGTGCCGCAAACGACAGACGGCCTCGGCCTCTTCGCCTTGGCCTACTTCGCGACTCTCACCGTCCAAGGTACCCTCACCATTTTCTTCTTCCGCCACTGTATGGTGGTCGAGATGGAGATGGGCCGCCAGATGAAAATCGCCTGCTTTGTCCATTTGCAAAAACTCTCTTTGAGTTTCTTCAACAAGACCCCCGTCGGCTACATCCTAGCCCGTGTCATGAGCGACACGGACCGCATCAGCGGCATTGTGGCCTGGAGCATCGTCAGCTTTTTCTGGGATTTCCTTTTTATGATCGGTATTATCCTCTCCATGATGATCCTCAACTGGCGGCTGGCTCTCGTGGTTCTCCTCGTCGTCCCAATCCTCGCGGCGATCAGTTTCCTCTTTAAGAATAAACTTCTCCAAGTAAACCGCGAAATCCGTTCTACAAACGCCAAAATCGTCGGCATGTACAACGAGGGGATCACCGGCGCGAAGACCACAAAAACCCTCGTGATCGAAGACCAGATCACAGACGAGTTCAAAGGCGTAACCCGAACCTTCTACGCCGCCAACATGCGCTCCACCCGCCTCATGGCAATCTTCGGCCCCATGATGGTGCTCATAGGCTCCCTCTCCACGGCCCTCGTTTTATATTATGGTGGATTTTTGGTTTTAGAAAATCTCATCCCCCTCGGCACCCTGTCGGTGTTCTTATCCTATACTTTGGTCATCCTGGAACCCGTCCAACAGATGGCTCGCCGCTTTTCTGACTTTATCGCCGCCCAAGTCAACATAGAGCGGGTAACCGCGCTCCTCGCGGAAGAGATAACGATCCAAGATACACCCGAAGTAGAGGCCCAATACGGTACCATTTTCACTCCAAAACGTACCAATTGGGAACCCATTCGGGGCGATATTACCTTCCAAAACATCTGGTTTAGGTACCCAGACGGGGACGAATACGTACTGGAAGACTTCAATTTGGACATCAAAGCGGGCACAAAAGTCGCCATTGTGGGCCGGACAGGGGCAGGAAAGAGCACCCTAGTTAACCTCGCCTGCCGATTCCTCGAACCAACCCGCGGCAAGGTGTTAATCGACGGCAAAGATTACAAAGAGCGCAGTCTCCTCTGGCTCCAATCTCGCCTCGGCTATGTCTTGCAAAATCCACACCTTTTCTCCGGTACAGTGATGGAAAATATCCGCTATGGCAAGCTGGACGCCACGGACGAAGAAGTCATCGCCGCCGCAAAACTCGTCTCAGCGGACCGGGTTGTAGAAAAGTTGGAAAATGGTTACGAAACCGAAGTCGGAGAAGGTGGCGACCGCCTCAGTACAGGAGAAAAACAGCTTATCTCCTTCGCCAGAGCTGTTTTAGCGAATCCGCCAATCTTTGTGTTAGACGAAGCTACAAGTTCTATTGATACGGAGACGGAGGGCCTCATCCAAGAGGCGATTAGCCATATCCTCACAGGCCGCACCAGCTTTATCATCGCCCACCGCCTTAGTACGATCCGCCACGCGGGCCTGATCCTGGTGGTGGACAAAGGCAGAATTGTAGAGCAGGGGACGCATGAGGAGCTAATGGCAGGGAGGGGCAAATATCACAAACTCTACACCACGATGATGCTGCGGGAAGAGACAAATCTCGGGGCCTTTTTACCGGAAGAGGAAGAATAAGGCAAAAACTTTACAAAAGCTTGACAATTTTCATTTTCCGTGATAAAGTTAAATCGACCCACAGAGTTTCCCATATTTTCCGGACACAATGACCAAAAATGTGAGGAGGTTTGAGACATGGCAGATCATGAGAAGAAAATTTTGAAAGCCTTGGTAGAGATCGAAAAAACAGTAGAAAAATTGGATGAAACCCTAGACAAACTGGATGGAGCCGAAGGCAAGGTGAAACATTTCATCGAGCAGGAGAAGGCAATCCACGAGATCAGAAAAATCGTACGCGAAGCAAATAAGATCGAGAAATATGAAGAGAAAGACGCTGAAGCATGGGCCAAGCGCATCGTGGCAAACATTGACGGGCAAGAGAAAGCGCTGGAACACATCGCCGTAGCCGTTGAAAAGCTGGACGAAGAGCTTGCCAAAGTCGGTGAAGACGATGGAAAGGTGAAATCCTTTGTCGCGCAAAAGAAAATTACCCATCAGGTCAAAAAGATTCTGCACAATGTCGGCCTCTATGAGAAATACGCAGAAGATGAACTCGATAATCTGATTTAGCAGTATCTATAACAAAAGAGGCTGGCGTCTTATGACGCCAGCCTCTTTTCTCTATCGCCCAAATTCCGTAATACACCGAAAAGTATAGCCCATCTCCTGATACGTCCGGATCAATTCCTCCATGATCTCCGCATTGGTTGCGGATGTGCTGTGCAGCATGAGGATTGCGCCGGGGTGAATGCGGGGGATCAGTTTGTCAAAGGCCTGTTGTTTTGTGGGTTGATTGTCCACATACCAGTCCACATAGGCCAGGGACCAAAGTAGGGTCGTATAGCCGAGGTCTTGCGCCATCCGCAAATTACCATCGCTGTATTTCCCGTTGGGCGGGCGATAGAGTTTGAGCATCGGCTGGCCGACAGCCGCTTCGTAGTGCCGCTCTGTCTCCTCCAACTCGCTCCGAAAGCGTTGGGGGTCTGAAATCGCGGGCATATTGGGATGACTCATGGTGTGATTGGCTACCGTGTGGCCCTCTTCCACCATCCGCCGTACGAGATCCGGGTGATCTCTAATATAAGTGCCCACCAAAAAGAAGGCCGCCGGGACACCGGTGGCCTTCAGCGCGTCTAGGATCGGCGCCGTATAGCCATTTTCAAAGCCCGCGTCGAAGGTCATGTAGATGACTTTCTCCTGGGTTGGGTCTACAAAATAGGCGTTATATTTCTGCAAGGCCTCCGCTGTCGCGTTGCCTACAGGCTTTTCGCCGGGGATGGGGAAGGACAGGCCCCAATTCCCGCTCGCGAGGACAGGCGGCGCGAGACAGACAAAGAGGAGGATTGCCAAAAGAAAGGACAGTGATTTTCGCATGCTTAAGACTCCTTTTTACAATAAAATTTCTGCCATTAGAATCTGCAAAACGGAAAAAACTACACCTGACATGAATTGGTTGAATCTCGCGTGCGCAAATTTGCCATATTAAGAACAGTGAATTTCCATCAAAGAGGTGTATTATGAAAAAACGCCTGATCGCCTTTCTCCTCGCGCTCACGCTGCTTTATTCCACGCTCCCTATCGTTCATGCGACCGAGAGCGGGGAAGAGGCCGACCACATCAAATGGGTCGACTTCGATGTAAGTTACAGCGCCCTCATCGCGACCTTAGACTATGACATCAAAACCTACGACACAGACATCCATCTCAACTGGATTGAACTCCTCGCAGTCTTAGGCGCGCGCTACGGCGGCTCATTTTCTAAATATAAAAGAAGCCACTTGGACGATCTCGCCAAGAGGCTGCTCGCGGGTGAAAGCCTAGAAGACATCACGCAGGACATGAACTATTACGACTACTATCTCGAAGCCTATTCGGCCATCCTCGGCGAGTTTGTCGGGCAACACCGCGCAGAAGTCCCGGACCCGGAGAATCCCGAGCAAAGAATCTGGGAGGACCGCTATGGCTTGAAAGTGTATTCTCCCATAGCCGAAGGTTTTAGCTATGGTCACTTTGATGACTTCGGCGCGGGCCGCAACTATGGGTATCGTCGTCGTCATCTAGGGCACGACCTGTTCGGCAGCGTGGGAACGCCCATCGTAGCGATCGAGAGCGGCACCGTGCAGGTTGTGGGGTGGAATCAATACGGCGGCTGGCGCATCGGGATTCGCAGTTTCGACGGTCTGCGCTACTATTATTACGCGCACCTTCGTCAGAATCGGCCTTACCATCCGGATATTGTGGAGGGGCAGGTGGTCAAGGCGGGGGACGTGATTGGGTATATGGGCCGCACGGGGTATAGCAGGAAAGAAAATGTCAACGGGATTCGCGAGACGCATCTCCACTGGGGTCTTCAACTCATCTTCCATCCGGAACAAGAGGAGGGGCCGAAGGAGATTTGGGTGGACGTCTATGCCATCACTCGGCTCCTCGCCAGAAACCAGAGCGAGACATACCGTGTGGCCGAGACGAAGGAGTTCTATCGCACCTACGACTTTGACGAGCCGAATTTGTTTGGTAGGGTAGATCAGTAAAATCGTAAGAATCGCGTGCAAAACGAGAGCGTTTATGATATACTACCATGGAACATTTTCCACCCCAGTCCGTCACGGAAAACAGTACCGCTCCGCTTGGGAGGACATCCATGGATGTTGCGCTGGAGCCTTTGGCTCTGGAGGGAGTTTTTCCCTACTTCACTTTTCTATCACGCTTTCTCTTGCCCATTCTTGCGGGCATTGTTTTGTTGCGCTGCGCACGTAGTCTCCTGCGGGAGAGCTATGAGCCGGAGATATGGGGCTATTTGAGTCTGCCCAACGCCTCCCGCATCGCGCTTTACCACTGGGAGAATCTGATCGGCCGCGCCAAAAGCGCTGATGTGGTTCTCAATTATCCGACCCTCAGCCGCAGCCATCTCGCCCTCATCCGAGACGACAACGCAGAGTGGACCGCGTATGATCTCGGCTCCAAAGCCGGGGTCACGGTCAATGGCGAATCGTTGGAGGGCGGTATTGAGGTTGAAAAAGGGGATGTGCTGAATCTCGGCGGGGTAGAGGTTGTCCTGCTGGACTTGCGCCCGGACGAACTCGGCGCGCAGAGCATGGCCCGCACAAAGCCGGGCCGTTGGCTAAAGCCTTCGGGCATATTTTTCTATCTAACCCTCTTCCAGGCAGTGCTGGCGATTCAGCACTCCATCGCCAATTTCGATCACTTCACCTTGCAAATCCCCCTCGGATTTTTTGCGCTCACTGCGATGATGTGGGCCTATTTCTTCCTTGTCCGTGCTATGGGGAGAACCGGGTTTGAAGTCGAGGCCTTGGCCTTTTTGATCTGCAGCGTGAGCATGAGCGTGATCGCCACATCAAATCCGGCGGAGCTTTTGCGCACGGCGGCCCTGATCTTTGCGGGCATTGTATTTTTCTTTATCATCTGTTACATCCTCAGAGATCTCAACCGAGCAAAGCAATTGCGCTGGCCGATCGCGATTGTAGGGCTTCTATTTTTGGCGGTGGGGTTCGCTTTGGCCGAGGAAATCTATGGGGCACGTCGCTGGATTGAACTCTTTGGCATCACAATTCAACCATCGGAGTTTGTCAAAGTTGCTTTCATCTTTGCCGGCGCGGCCTCGTTGGAGCGGCTTTTCGCCCGGCGCAATCTCTTTATGTTCATCGCTTATTCCGCCCTCTGCGTTGGCATCCTGGCTCTGATGAACGACTTTGGCTCCGCCGCTGTATTTTTCGCTACCTTCCTAGTGATCGCCTTCCTCCGCTCCGGAGATTGGGCCACCATTTCGCTCGCGCTTGCCTCTCTCGGCATTGCGGGATTCCTCGTTTTGACCGTCCGGCCGCACGTCGCAACGCGATTCGCTACCTGGGGTCACGTCTGGGACAGCCCATTCGGCGCGGGGATGCAGCAGGTGCGAACGCTGTCTTCCACCGCGTCCGGCGGACTCTTTGGTCTGGGGGCAGGGAATGGGACCTTCCATAGGGTTTTCGCCGCCGATGCGGACATGGTATTCGGTGTAGTTGCTGAAGAGTTGGGGCTTTTAGTTGCGATTATCTGTATCGCGGCGATTGTTGTCCTTGCGATATTCGCAGTCAGAGCCTCGGCGACGGCGCGGAGCAGTTTCTATGTCATCGCTGCCTGTGCCGCTGTAACGATGTTTCTCTGCCAAGTCATCCTCAATGTCTTCGGCCCCTTAGACATCATCCCATTTACCGGGATCACCTTCCCCTTTCTCTCCAGAGGCGGATCCAGTATGCTCGCAAGTTGGGGGCTGCTGGCTTTCATCAAGGCCACGGATAACCGGCAAAATGCCAGTCTTGCCGTAAGGCTTGATCGTTATGCAGTCCGCGAGGCAAAAAGCGGCAGACATAGCACCCGGCAGAGCACTTATGAAGAGCCGCTTGAAGTATATGAAGAAGATGACGACTACGAGTCCTACGACGAAGCAGAGGAAGACTATGCCGAACCCCTAGAGGACGGCGTAGACCCACGGTATTTCGAAGACGATCTCTGGGATACGGACGATGATAGGGAGGAGCGCCGATGAAAAAAGTAAAGCGCCGCACCTATTTGATTCTGGCTCCCATCCTCGCCATCTTCGTCTTCCTGACCATCTTCCTCTTCCGCCTCGCTGCCGATGGTGAAACCTGGGCGACTTTTCCGTCTAACCCTAATATCTTCCACGGCGGTCATTTGGCAATCGGCTCGATCTACGATAGAAATGGCGTTCTCCTCGCCAGCGCGGGGGAGCAAGGTCTGGAGTTCAACGCAAACGCCGCTATCCGCAGGGCCAACTTTCACGTCGTGGGAGATGGGCGAGGTCACATCGGTACGGGCGCGCTTTCCGCGTATGCAGGTGCGCTCGTCGGGTATAATCTGATTACCGGCGTCTACGCCTTTGGCGGGGGAGGCAACGCCATTCAACTCACCATAGACGCTGAGCTAAACCGTGTCGCCTATGAAGCGCTCGCGGGGCGGCGCGGGGCGGTGGTGGTCATGAATTACCAGACGGGGGAGATCCTCGTCTCTGTCTCAGCCCCCAGCTATGACCCCGCAAATCCGCCCAGCTTTGCTCCGGACGATCCGGCGTTTGAGGGCGTATATATCAATCGCGTGCTCTCAGCCGCCTATGTCCCGGGATCAATCTTCAAGATTGTCACCGCGGCGGCCTCCATTGATACCTTTGCCGATGCGTTTACGCGGGAATATGTCTGCAATGGGTATGTGATTATAGACGGCAATCGTGTCACTTGTATGGGGAATCACGGCAGAATCAGCTTAGAGCGGGCGATGGGCGTTTCCTGCAATCCTTATTTCGCGCAACTCGCAGTAGACCTCGGCGGTAATCGCCTTCGGCAATACACAGACCGCTTCGGACTTTTAGAGCGCCATAGTCTCAGCGGAACTCTCTCGACTGTTCCGGGTAATTTTGTCGCGGGAGGCCCTGGCAGTGCGGATTTGGCCTGGTCCGGGGTGGGGCAGAGCGAGAATTTAATCAACCCTCTCGGCCTGGTCCGCTTCCTTGGCGCGATCGCCCGGGGCGGAACGCCCGTTGAACCCCGGTTGATCGCCAACGTCTCCGGCGGACTGCCTTTCAGCCAACGCACCAGAACCGGGCCTGCGATAATGTCTGCCCGTGTAGCGGATCAACTCGGCACCTTGCTCAGAGAGACGGCAATCCATTACTATTCCGGAAGTTTCCCGGGTCTAGCGGTCGCTGGCAAGACCGGCACCGCCGAGATAGACGGCCAGTGGCCCCACGCCTGGTTTGTCGGATTTTTAGACGACCCGGACAATCCGCTGGCCTTTGTTGTGCTGGTGGAACATGGCGGCGGCGGACTAACCGTAGCAGGACCGGTCGCCAATACAGTATTGCAAGCAGCAGTCAGAAGCTAAACAGAGAGAAACAGGGGATAAGAAAACAGATATGACAGACATGGACATGGATCGCAGCGCAAGAGTGGAACAAATGAGACAAAAATATCGGAATGGGAAAGGCCAAGATACAGAGGGCCAGCCCCCGCGTGAACAAATGGATCTCCGTCAATTGGCTTTTTTCCCATTGGCGATTTTCTACATGGAACTCGTACTCCGCCAGTGGAGCGCCCACTATTTCTTCGGGCTAAGGCTGATCTACGTGCTCCTATTTTCATTTGCGGTCGGCATGGTCTGTAATCTGATTGTCAGCCTTGGCCCGGATCATATTCGGCGAAAAGTCCATGTGGCAACGCTCATTGTAATTACTATCATTTTCCTCATCCAAATCGGTTTCTACGGTATCTTCCGCAGCTATGCGGGGATGGCGCAACTGTCCGTCGCGCAGGACGCGGTGACCGACTTTTTTATGGAATCGCTCCGCACAATTGGCAGCGCGGCGCTCCCCATGCTGCTTACCCTCTTGCCGTTAGCACTGTTTCAGGCGCTTGGCCTTTGGAAAAAGCGGCCTATCCAATCGACAAATGGATTGATTCGCGCGTCTGTGGTCATGGTGGCACTTCACGTTGTGGCCATCAGTTCCGTGCTGCTCAATACATACGGCTTAGCGCCTGTCAGCTCTCTCTATCGGGAGCATTTTACCTTAGACCGTGCGGTACCTACCTTCGGCCTCATCACAGGCCTCCGGCTAGATGTACAATACAGTCTCTTTGGCCGCCCGGAGATAGATGTTTCTGAACTTTTATACGTCACCGTCACACCCACACCGGCGCCGACTCCGACTGAACCGGACGATCCCTATGAGGAGCCCGAACCCATCGTATTCGGCTATAATGTGCTGGACATTGATTTCGAAGCTCTCCTCGAGACAGAGACAAACCAGCAAGTCCGGGAGATGCACGAGTTTTTCATGAACCGCAGGCCCACACCACAAAATGAATGGACCGGCCGATTCGAGGGCTATAACCTCATCCTTTTCATGGGGGAGGCCTTCCATACCCTGGCCATCCACCCGGAAATTACCCCGACAATCTACCGGATGTTCAACGAGGGTTTTCAGTTCACCAACTTCTATACGCCGGACACGGGCTTCTCCACCACCGGCGGCGAGTTCGCCATGATGACGAGCCTGATTCCGCGGCATGTCAATGCATTCCCAAATACGGCGCGCATGTATATGCCCTTTGCCTTCGGCAACATGTTCCAGGCGGAAGGGGTCGGGACCTTCGCTTACCACAACTGGACTTACAGCTTTTATCGAAGAGATCTGTCTCATCCCAATATGGGCTATATTTGGCGTGCCCTTGGAAACGGCCTGCCCATCACGCGCATGTGGCCCACTTCTGATCTGGAGATGATTGAGGTTTCTGTGGACGACTTCATTAACCTGGACCGCTTCCACGTCTACTATGTCACCGTGAGCGGTCACCTCGAATACAATTTCGGCGGCAACGCCATGGCCCACAGACACCAAGACGCGGTGGCTCATTTGCCCTATTCGCTCGGTCCGAGAGCCTATCTGGCGACCCATATAGAGTTGGAACTGGCGCTTGCATATCTCATCGAGCGTCTGGATGAGGTCGGTCAGCTTGAGCGCACTGTCTTTGCCATCATCCCGGACCATTACCCCTACGGCCTCAGCGTTGCGGAGATGGAAGAACTCGGCGGCGCGCCGCTCCTGGATCCGCTCATCGACGTGCATCACAGCGCCTTCATCTTATGGAGCGCCTCGATGACAGAACCTATCGTGGTAGACACCTTCGGCTCCTTCTACGACGTGTTGCCGACCATCGCCAACCTCTTCGCCTTTCCGTTTGACTCCCGCCTGCTCATGGGCGTTGATCTCCTGTCCGGCGCGGACGCCTTTGTGCCCTTCGCCAGCCGGAGTTGGGTTTCTCAACTCGGCAGGTTCAACTCCCGCACCGGGCAATTCACGCCACATCCGCACATTGATCCGGAATTAATTCCGGAAGATCATCCAGAACAGATGATGGCACGGTTCAACCTCCTAGAGGTTTTCTCCGTTCGCATCTTAGAGCACGACTATTACCGCCGCGTCCTCGGGAATCAATAGGACAAGAGCGGGGGAGGTTAACATAATATGGCAAGCATCACCAATGTCCAAATCTTTGGTCTAGACGAGAGTATCTACCGCAGCGGCTATCCTATGCTGAAAGCGGCCCCGACGGAGGAAGAGTTTCAAATGGCAGTCGCGGAAATCCGCGCCGCAAGAGAAGCAGGGGAGATTGATAATACCCACATTAGACGTGCGATCAAATTAGCCAACGCAAAGGGCGGGGGACACGAGCAGTATCTCTCCGGCATCACCGTCACTTTTGACATGACCCTGTCTAACAAAGCTTGGGTCGAGGCAGAGCGTTATCGCTTTTTGACTTTCATCTCTTCCATGAGCACCATGCATCGTGTGGCTTTCTTCAAAATCGGCGAGTCCTGCAACTTCTACACCAGCAAAGAGGCCATCGCCGCCGCCGAGGCGTTGCAGGAGACTTATAATGGCATTGACGCCGTCGCCGAACCGGACCGCAAAAAAGCGGCTTACTTAGAACTGCTTTATAATCTCCCATCCGGCTTCGAACTTATGGCGGGCATGGTCACCAACTACCGTTGTCTGCGCAATATCTACGAACAGAGGAGAACACACCGTCTCCCAGATTGGCATATCGTCTGTGATTGGCTTGAGACTCTGCCCCTCGCCAAAGAATTGATTGTCGGAAAGCCAGAATAGGGAACCCTTCGTCCTAGACGTCCTGCTTTCATAGGGCGAACTGCGCTCGTCCGCCTTTTACCCCCACTTCCCCACCAGCAGGGAGGCGGGGAGGGGAGAAGTAAACCTAAATTTCGTAATATTTTAATATAAAAACCCATATTTGAGGGAGGTAAATCACTATGAAAGTACTACTTGTAAACGGCAGCCCGGACCGCGAAGGATGTACCTACACGGCGCTCTCCATCGTAGCAGAGGAGTTGGAGGGGGCAGGCATCGAAACCCAAATCTTCCAGTTGGGAACAGACCCGATAGAAGGGTGCAGAGATTGCCGCGCTTGCTTCCAGACAGGTGACTGTGTCGTAAAAGACGGCAATGTAAACGAGTTCGTAGCCCTCGCAAAAGAGGCAGATGCCTTTGTTTTCGGCTCTCCAGTACACTTTGCGGCGGCGGGAGGGAAGATCACGTCTTTTCTGGATCGCGTGTTTTTCTCCAGCAGAGGGAAACCATTTCGTCTCAAACCGGGTGCAGTGGTTGTCAGCGCAAGGCGCGCGGGTACCACTGCGGCCTTGGATCAATTGTCGAAATATCCGGCTTATGCCCAAATGCCTCTGGTTACCAGTTGTTACTGGAATATGGTCCATGGCACCAGTCCGGAAGAGGTCCGGCAGGATTTGGAAGGTGTGCAGACCATGCAGACACTCGGCAAAAATATGGTCTGGCTTCTCCAAAGCATAGAGGCGGGTCGCGCCGCTGGCGTTGAACCCCCTGCTACCGAACGCAGAATCTTCACCAACTTCATGCGCTAGAATTCAGTATAAAAATCCCTAGCCAGCAAGGGGAGGGGGCCAGCCCTTTCCCTGATGGCTAGGGATTTTTTGCGTTGATAAAACTGAACAGGGGAGGTATAATATACTCGCGGAGTAAATATTTTAATTATATTATCTTTTTCAAGTAAACATTTAATCTGTATAAATTTATTTTACGATTACCTGGAAAGTATAGTTTAAATAAATTTACATATCGAGTAAACTTTCTGTTCAACCCATCACGACATGCGCTCTCGGATCAACGCAAGCGCAATCCGAAGCGCGGCGATTCGATTTTTCGTCAGCGTATATTGTGATGTCCCCGGGGCAAGCTTCTCTTGCGCCTTCTCGCACTTACTGAGCAAAGACGCGATCGCCCGCTCAGCCTCTTCTACTTCCCGCTGTGTGAACTGCTCCATCTATTGTTCTCCTTCAGTACTTGTCTTTTTCGGCCTTACCCCGGCCAAGGGCGAAAGTTTGGCCGCCAGGCGCAACTCGTTATTATCCACATGGGTATAGATCTGGGTCGTGTTCAGGTGGTCATGGCCTAGGACCTCCTGAAGCGTCCGCACGTCTACGCCGTTTTGCAAGAGTAAGGTCGCCGCTGTGTGCCGCAGTTTGTGGGATGAATATTGCGTGCTGTCCAGCCCGGCCATCAACAGATATTTCTTTACAAGATGATGCACTGTGCTTCGGCTGATCCGGTTGCCCTGCCGAGATACGAATAGCGCGCCCTTGTCCTTACTCGCCACCAGCTCTCGGATTGGCAGATAGTTGTTCACCGCTTCCATGCAGGCCTCGTTCAGATAAATGATCCGCTCCTTGTTGCCCTTGCCAAGCACGCGGATATAATCACCGCGTACATCTGTCATGTTCAGCCCGATCAGTTCCGAGATCCGCAGACCGCAATTGAGGAACAGCGTGACGATACAAAAGTCTCGTTCTACATGCTTTCCATCAATCGAGGCCAAAAGCTGCATACATTCATCGAGCGAGAGAAACTTCGGCAGACTCCGGCGCGACTTTGGCGAGTCGAGGTCTTGCATCGGATTTTGCTCGAGGAGTTTCACCTTGGTTGTCAGATACTTATAGAACGATCTGATCGTTGCGACTTTCCGTGCGCGAGAGGTCGCGGAAAGTCCATAGCCCGAGCGGCGGCTTCGTTGCGATTTCGCGCGGTCCCGTGATAAGTAATTTAGAAAGGCATAGACATCCGTCACGGAGATGCCCCGTACGAAGTCGGCGTCGATATCGAGAATTTGTATCTCTTCAAAAGGCACATCGGCAGACACGAGGCCGCGGTAGAGCTTCATGAAACGGAAGAAAGTCCTGAGGTCGAGGAAATACTCGTCCACAGTTTTCCGGGAATGGCTGCGGATATGTTCATGGTAGTTGAGGAAGTCCAGTAGAACAGGTGGGGCTTCACCGCGATAGTCCATACAGCCAATCAACTCCTTATAACAATATTTTACAACTTCGGGCCAACATCTCGAAATTGGCCCGAAGTGTGCACGGGAAAGCTCACAGGGAACTACGTGCAGTATAGCATGCTTCTCTAGGTTTGTCCATAAATTTTGAACAAAATAAAAATTTTGTTCAAGTGAATCTATATGTAAACAATACCATGTTCAAACCGTTCTGTCAATTGATGAAATCACCGCCCCTGGTACAAGGCAATACAGGGGCGGTGATTCGGAAGACACTGTCTATATTATGTACGGGGCACATTGTTCGCCCCGTTCTCACTTTCCTACCAGCACCGTCGCCCGCAGTCCCAATCGAATCCGCGCCTGCAGCTACAACCTCTCCGGTTTCCGCAGACCGCACAGCCGACCCCAAGCCCTACCAGCAATCCAAGCAACATAGTCAGCACCTCAGTTTTGAGTTGAACAAAATATTTTTGTTTATTTTGCAGAGGCAGACGTCCTCGGTCGCCCGCAGACAGCAGAGTGTCGCCCCTACACAGGCTTAGTATATGCGCCGCTTTACCAAATCGTCACGCGCCGCTCCGGCGGGATATACATGCCATCGTCTTCCGTGACCTCAAAGACATCATAAAACGCATCTAGATTCCCGAGTTGCACATTTGTTCGGAGTCGTCCAGGCGCATGAACATCCAGCGCCAGTAACAGCGCCGCATATTCCGGCGTGGCCTTCATCCGCCAGATCACGGCCCAGTTGCGAAAGAACGCTTCGAGACACCTATCCGGCAGAGACTGAACAACCGCAAGTGCCGAAGCGAGTCCGCCCGCATCCGCAATATTCTCTGAAACGAGCATACGGCCATTTACAAAACCGCCCGCATGCGGCATGCCATCAAATAGCAAAGTCATCATTTCGATTCTCGCCGCAAAAGCCACATGGTCCGCATCTGTCCACCAGTGGCCAAGGCTGCCGTCTGGGCCAAACTGCGCGCCGTTCGCATCAAAGGCATGTGTAATCTCATGTGCAATTACGGTGCCGATCCCTCCATAATTCTGGCTCTCTGATTGCGCCGGACAATAAAATGGCGCCTGCAAAATCGCCGCCGGAAATGTGATGGCATTCGTGAGCGGGCTGTATTGCGCATTTACTGTATGCGCCGCAATACTCCAAATAGTGCGATCCACCGACTCGGTATATCGCGCGAAGTTCTCCTCGCGCACAATCCGCGCAAAGGCCATCGTATTGCCGAGCAGCGTGCCACCATCCGAGGCCGGTGTTACCACAAACCGGTTGTAGATCGGATCAACTGTATCCGGATACCCGATGCGGACCACCAAAGCATCCAGCTTTTCGATTGCCGCTTTGACCGTTGCCGGGGTCAGCCAATCATTCGCCATCAGGCGTTGCCGAAAGGTTTCGATGAGTCGGTCCGCCATCGCCGCGACTGCGTCTCTGGCGTCCTCACCAAAATAAGTTCGACCATAATAGTCTCCGACCACACCGCTGAATACACCCGTCGAGAGCAAAAACGCGGCCTCCGTCGGATCGGTCGGCCGAGTCTGTCCGGTAAGCGCCATCCGATAGGTTTCGGCGACAGACTGGAATGCCTGGTCGAGGTATCCAGACGCGTTGAACACCGTCCGCAGAAGCATCCAGTGCCGGAACAATGGGAAAGTCTCCTCCGACACCAGTGTACCAAAGGCTTCGAAATACGGAATATCCACTACGACAACCTGCTCCGGTAACACACCCAGCAGCTGGGTTGTGAGCCTTTCAAAGTCAAGTGCGCCGCTATAAGCGACGAAAGTCGCCACAGGCACTGGGTTGTACAGTTCGGCATACGCCGCGCGTTCCACGGCGGTCTTCACATACGGCACCAGCATTGCGTCAAATGCGATGGCATCTGCTACAATTTTCTCCGCGCCTGGCACACCGGCCAACTCCAACAGCGCCGCACCAACTTCACCGAAAACCGCAAGCAACCGCTGACCGGCCGGGTCGCCATAATATCCAACCTCTGGCAGGAAAAGCATAGGCGCCGCAGCGTATAAGGCGTGACCCTGTGCATTGCCCATATCCGGGCTCACATAGAGTGAAAACGGCAAAACCATCCCGTCCAGCACCCACTGATCCAGCAACGCATCTAGCTGATTTAAATTTTCCAAGGCTTGAATTCGTTCGATATAAGGCAAAAGCGGCCCAGAACCCTCGTCATCTCGCGTGGCATAATCCGAAACCATTGCGTAGTATACCAAAAATTGGCCCAGCGCATCATCAGCCGTGTCCATTGCGTCAAAATCCAGCCGCAGTTGGCGGTTGACAGAACGTGCCAGTTCGCAAAACCCACTGACGGACGGCCGATCGCCGGTCAAGACAGTCTGTTCGATCCAAGGAGCGTTGACAGCGGCATAAAAGTCGTCTTGCATCCGAACAGAAGCCAGCGCAGACGGTTGCAGAAATACCGAAGCGAACAACGTCATTAAGAAAAATAACGCAACAACTGAATATCTAATTGATTTTCTCATCGCAGTCCCTCCTTCTCCCCTAGTCTGCCCAAAATAATACTTTACAATATTTATACTCAAATATAAACGCATATTATCCTCTTGCCTCGCCTAGTTTTCCCGATATCCATCCGAAATTATGTAAACCAGTTCCGGTATTCGTTATGTAAACCGAATGGAATAGGGAGAAAAAATACGGCAACACTAGTCGTATCAAGGCGTTCTCGATCGTGAAGGGAGGCAATGCGTGACCTATTTTGCCGCACAAAACCTGACCACGGGCAGCGTATCCCGTCAATTGGCGCTCTTTGCTTGGCCTCTGGTGCTGACAAATCTCCTCCAAACCCTCTTCAGCCTTATGGACGCGATTTTCGTAGGCTATTTCGTAGGGCCTGATGCCGTAAGCGCTGTCATGATCGGCGGACAAAGCATACTCTTCCTTCTCACCTTCTCCCTCGGACTGACTGCAGGCAGTCAAATTCTGATCGCTCAGTTTAAGGGCGCTGGAAAAGCAGCAAAGGAGATTCAAACCGCAAAGACCGTACTCACACTCGCTCTGGCAGTCGGTATCGCTGCAGCGCTGTCCGGTTATTTTCTCGCTTTTCCTGCGCTCCGTCTCTTGCAAACGCCGGAAGCGGCCCTCGCGGGGGCGCGGCAATATATGCAAATCACATCCTTGGGACTCCCCTTCGCTTTTCTCTATAACGCCACCGCCGGTATATGGAGAGGTCGAGGCGACGCGAAGCGCCCTCTCCTCTTTGCCGCTCTGGCTACTATGTTGCACTTAGGTTTCGGCCTCTTGTTCGTTGGCCTTCTATCTATGGGCATATTGGGCGCCGCTCTCGCTACTGTGACCGCCCAGGTCATCGCGGCGCTTGCAGGCGCGTTCAGCCTATATCGCCATGGCGGTTTTCGGCGGAGCAGCGAGGAGGCCGCCTCATACTGGGGCTTAGCAAAATCGTCAGACATCCTCAAAATTGGCATCCCGTTCGGACTGCAAATGGGCCTCCTCAACCTCTCGAATCTCTTCATCCTCCGCCTCGTCAACCCATACGGCGTGGCGGCATCTGCCGCTTTGGGCGCGGGTAGTCGGGTGACGAATCTCCTTGTAGTACCTATGATGGCCATCGGCAACGCCGCTTCTGCCATCGTTGGGCAAAATCTGGGCGCTGGGAAACCAGGCCGGGCCACTGCAACAGTCCGCTGGGCGCTGGTCTATACCTTGACTTTTGTAGCTGTCACCACTCCCCTGACGCTCCTCTTCCCCGCTTCCCTCATCAGATTCTTCACAGACGATCCAGAGGCGCTCCGAATCGGGACGCAATATCTCACCATCTTGGCATGGGGTTATGCGGGCCATGCCATCCATTCCGCGATAGGCGCGGCAGTGCTCGGTCGAGGCCTCGCCTTCTACTCCCTCCTCTCTGCCGGAACCGAAGCTCTGATTGGCCGGATGGCGCTCACTTGGATCTTCTCCAGCTTCTGGGGCCTCTCCGGCATTTTCACCGCCCAAACAATAGCCCCCTATCTGGCCGCCGCCTTATCTCTCATCTGGTATTTCACTATTTGCCGACAGAATGCGATTTCGGTTGACAAATATCATTCATAATTTACGTTATGTAAACCAGAATTGTTGAAAATGGAGATTTCTCACGTTCAAAGTTTGTTTCCAAAATCGTCAAAGATTGGTAATAACCTTCGGATATACTAGCACCATCATCTCAGTTCGCCAATATTTACTGCCCCTCTGCTGACGGCCGGAATACCGGTTCAGTAGAGGGGCAGACCAATTTCCGGCGCACACGTTTCCTGCAGAGCTTAATGGCAAAGCGATCGCGAGTTTTGACAGATTTTTCGCCCCGCATCCACTACAATACACCATGCATGGGACAAGCCCGTGCATGGTGTATTTTTCTATATAGATTCCAAGGAGGAACCCATAATGCAACTCTCTACGACCTGCAAAGACGGCCAACTTGAGTTACGTCTGGTTGGCGAGCTGGACCACCACGCGGCCAAACAGGCCATGCAGCAAATCGGACAAGCCATTGATCTCTATCTGCCCAGAGACTGTGTCATAGACCTTGGCGAACTCACGTTTATGGACAGTTCCGGCATCGCCGTGGTGCTCAACACACACAAGCGCATGGCCGAGATCGGCGGGCGGGCTCATGTGCGCAATGTTCCCCGCCAGCCGATGAAAGTGCTCGCCGCATCGGGTATTGATCGGATTGTAAGCATTGCAGAAACCGTCTAATAAGGAGGCATCACAGAGATGAATCACAACAACTACATAAAGCTCGAATTCCCTAGCAAAAGCATAAACGAGAGCTTTGCGCGCAGCACAGTGGCCTGTTTCGCCGCAAGACTCGATCCCACATTGGAAGAGCTCGGCGACATTAAAACCGCCGTTAGCGAGGCTGTCACCAACGCCATCGTCCACGCCTATCCGGACACGGTGGGCAAAATTCTCCTCAGAGCCAAGATCACGGCAGATAACGCCATCGAGATCGTAGTCAAAGACAACGGTCTAGGTATCTCGGACATCGACAGGGCCCGCACTCCTATGTTCACCACCGGCGGCGAGGAGCGGTCCGGCATGGGCTTTACGATCATGGAGAGCTTTATGGACAAACTCCATGTCCGCTCCATACCCGGCAAAGGCACCACCGTAACCATGCGAAAAAAATTCTCCATACGAATGGGCGGCAAATAGATGGACGACAGCAAACGCAAACTGCTGGACCGCGTGAAAGCGGGTGATCGAGATGCCGCCGAACAGATGGTGTTGGAGAACTCAGGCCTCATTTGGTCCATCGCCCGGCGTTATTTCGGCCGCGGCGTGGACAATGACGACCTCTACCAGATCGGCTGTGTGGGCTTCATAAAGGCCATGCAAGGCTTCGATCTCGACTATGGCACCCAGTTCTCCACTTACGCCGTACCTAAAATCTCCGGTGAGATCCGGCGCTTTCTGCGGGATGACGGCAGTGTAAAAGTCAGTCGCTCGATCAAGGAGAGCGCCATGACCATCCGCACCGCGCGGAGTGTCTTGGAGCAGCGTCTGGGCCGCGAACCGACCCTCTCGGAACTCAGCGCGGAGACAGGTTTTACAGTTGAAGACATCGCCATCGCCGAAACCGCCACCATCGCCCCCGAATCCCTCCAACGCGAGACCGGCGAAGATGGTTTTACCCTAGAGCAAGTATTAGGCGACCTCACGGTGGAGGAGCGCCTGATCGAACACGTCTCCCTGCGCGAAGCCATGGCAAAACTCCCGGAAAAAGAGAAAAAAGTCCTGAGTCTCCGCTATTGGCGCGGTATGACGCAGGACAGGGCGGCAAAGGTACTCGGTGTAAGCCAGGTGCAGGTGTCACGTTTGGAGCGGCGAGCGGTGGAGCAGCTTCGGAAGTTGTTGGAGTAGTCCTCCGCAGCTGGTTATAGCTCTCCATTGTCAATTTGTCTTAATGCTCTGATATAGAACTCCATTTGACCTTTTTTATCTGTGTCCCTCAACTTGTCCAGCGACATACACCTTTGCATATGTTCATAAATGATATTCCGCTTTTCGCTGGTTGATAATGTAGACAATTTGAAATCAGGATCGTCTGATTCATGTTTGGCGCCAAACTCATTGATCTGGAACCACCACTTGAACTCGCTATAGTCGGCGGGCCGCTCAGGATTGCGTATCACAATCCCATCTGCGCAAAGATCATCTTTTCTATTGAATACATCATAATCAGTTTCGTATATCCGAACATCCATGCCTTCAAATAAAAGGACTTGATTCCCGTTGGAGTCAATAATATCATCCGTTCGTGACAAAGGAACAGGATGATCCCATCCCCACATCAAATAGGCATTGAAGTCATACTCTATTTTTACACAATCCATGTTTTACTCCACCACCCCTATGTAGGGGAACCGCTATTCTGAGTGTCCCTCTGCCACCTTTTACAGTCAAAGGGCCGACGCAACTGCGCCAGCCCTCCCGCGATACTGTGTGTTGAACTGCTTTCTCGATAGAAGCTAAATTATGCCAAAAACTGTAAGAGTGAAACTGATGGCAACCATCGTTCCTATAGCGGAGACAACTAGACCCGCTGTTGCCAACCCACCAGCGCCGCTCTGTCTTGCTGTCCACCCCAAGAAAATGCCAGCCACACCTACGATGACATCAACAACGGCAACAGGAACAATTAAGGCGAAAAGACCGAACACCAGCGCCATCACGGCCATGCCGGTTTTAGGTTGCTTCTCCTCCGGCCGCCTGCCTTGATCGAACATACCTGGCTGATGATCCATGCATATTTCTCCTTCAAAAATATAGTTTAATATACGAATTATATAGAAGGAGATAGAAGCTGTCAACATGTTCCGACGTTTTTCGCACTTTGTAGGGAACGCTGTCTTCAGCGTCCCGTTATACAAATGATACGATATATCCCGTCCCCCGTCACATCTATGCCGAAAACCACATAGAATACTCCAAATCACGCCCAAGGAGGTATCAATGTGGGAACAGGCTTTTTAGTCCTACACGTCCGAAGCGAAGACGACGCGCTGCCCATCACGGGGGCGCATGTTACAGTCCGAGACAACACCGGCAAAGCGCTGTATGAAACCCATACAGACCAAAACGGAGACACCGAGTCCTTAGAACTCCCCGCGCCGGACAAAGCGCATACCCTGGAAGAACACTACGGCAAACCGGCCTATTCCACGTGGAATGTTGACGTGGCAAAACCTGGCTTTGCCACCGCCCATATCCACAATGTGCAGGTCATCGACACCGAGACCGCAAGCCTGCCCGTCCACCTGCACCCCCTGGTAGATGCGCCGGACGCCGTGCGGGATGAAGACATTGATATCCCGCCCATGCTCCCCGTCCTCCCGCCCGAGGCCCAGCAGATTCCTTACCAAGAGGACACGTCCCGCCAGACAGTCCCGGCCCCATTCGTGCCCGCAAATCCGCATCAAGCGCCGCCTCCGGCAGAACCAGCCTTTGCGGGCGAGGGCGATGATCCGCCTGTAGAGCGGCAAGTCTTTATTCCAGACTTCATCACCGTCCACTTGGGCGCTCCCACAAATACCTCGGCCCGGAATGTGCGGGTGCCGTTCATCGACTACATCAAAAATGTCACCTCCAGCGAAATATACGCCACTTGGCCGCGCAATTCACTGATTGCCAACGTCCACACCATTGTGACCTTCGCCCTCAACCGTATTTTCACCGAGTGGTATCCCAGCCGTGGGTTCAACTTCGACATCACCAACTCCACCGCCTTTGACCAATACTATCGCCCCGGCGCGCAGATTTTCGATAGCATCAGCCGCGTCGTAGATGACTATTTCAACGTCTACGCGCACAGGCAGGGGCTCGTAAATCCATTCTTTACCACCTTCTGCAACGGTACAACCGCCACCTGCGCCGGGCTCTCTCAATGGGGCACCGTCCCCCTTGCCCAACAGGGCCTGACACCGCTTCAAATTCTGCATCGCTTCTACCCGAGCGACCTTATTCTAACCGAGAGCAACAACATTAGAGGCGTCACTACATCCTTCCCCGGCACAGCCCTCCGGATTGGCAGCACAGGAGACGCGGTAAGGCGGATGCAGGAAGACCTCAACCGCATTCGGGTCAACTTCCCTCTCATCCCCCAGATCGCAATCCCCAACGGCACCTTCGGTCCGGACACCGAGGCGGCGGTGCGCGCCTTCCAACGGAGCTTTAACCTCGCGCAAGACGGCGTCATCGGCCGGGCGACCTGGAACGAGATCACCCGTGTCTATACCGCTGTCTCCCGTCTCGCCGCGCTGGACGCGGAGGGCAGACGCTACACCATAGGCGCAAACCCACCTAACGTCGTGCTTCGGCGCGGCTCACGGGGGGGCGATGTGCGCCAACTCCAATTCCTGCTCAATGTCATCGCTCAATTCAACAATGCTGTCCCCCCCGTGATTGAAGACAGCGCATTCGACCAGCGCGACGAAAACGCCGTCATGGACTTCCAACGTGCCTATGGCCTCCCGCCCGACGGTGTCGTCGGCCCAGCGACGTGGAATAAACTCTATGCCGTCTATCGCGGCATACGCGGCAGCGCACCCGTCCCGCCGACACCGCCCGTGACGCCGCCAGCCACACCACCTACCGTTCCTCCCCCGCACCCATTCCCTGGCACACTCCTCCGTAATGGTTCGCGCGGAGACGATGTACGGCAGATACAGACCTGGCTCAACGCAGTCCGTTCCAGAGTTCCGGGCGTTCCGTTTCTCGCGGTCGATGGCATATTCGGCCCGATTACCCATGGCGCGGTCATCGCCTTCCAGCGGCATTTCGGCCTCGTACCGGACGGCATTGTCGGCCCTATCACCTGGGGGGAATTGACTCGTCAAATCGAGACTGGAACTCCAGCGCCCACACCTACGCCGCCTGCTGCACACCCATTCCCCGGCATCCTGCTCCGTATCGGCTCTCGCGGAGACGATGTGCGGCAAGTGCAAACCTGGCTCAACACCATCCGGCCTCAAGTCCCCGGCAATCCTCTCCTCGTGGTCGATGGCATCTTTGGCCCAATTACCCAAGGCGCGGTCATCGCCTTCCAACGGCATTTCGGCCTTGTTCCTGACGGCATCGTCGGTCCAATCACCTGGGGCGAGTTGGTCCGCAGGCAGCCTGCATAGCACGGGAAAACATAGGGGCGGGTTTTATCCCCGCCCCTATGTTTTATGCTCTTTAGTCAGACGGCTCACGCCGTTTTTTCTGCCGCCACAGAATCATGACAATCGGCACGAAAATCACAGCGCCCACAAATATCCACGGGGCAACTGCCACTACAAGAATCAAGAGTCCCCGCCCAAAGCTCTGCATTGCCTGCAAGGAATCGAAAAACGCGGTACCAATGGTCGCGGTGATCGGCTCCACAATTTCGTCTTCCAACACCTCTGAAATCCAGAGCGTGATCGTGCTATAGGCAACCTGCTGACCCAGATCATTCCGCTGGGCAGTGATTCGCTCAATCCGGAAAATAATCTCTCCGAGGCGCGCTTCCAGTTCAATCATATCCGAAAGAGTCTCCGCACGTTCTAACATCGCCAAAATCCGCTCTTCTTGTACCCGATAGGAGGCCAAACGCGAGGTGAGGTCGGCATACTGCGCCGAGACGTTCGTCGCCGTCTCGCTCAGATGCGCTACCGTCCCGAGAGTGTCGAGCGCGTGGATCGTGGTGCGATATGCCCCGACGGGAATGCGGATTGAGAAATCCGCCCATCTGCCATGCGGGCGCCCCTGCCAATCATAGCCATGCCCCGAGAGATTCGAGTGCTGAATAAACCCTTGATGTCGCTCAATCAGCGCATGAATCTGTCGGATCGTCTCATCAAACTCCTCCGTCCGGATTGAGGCGCTCGCCTCATGGATAATATGGCCCATCTGGGGCGCATTGCCGGAGCCGGTCTGCAAACCAGCGCCAGTATCTGCCGCCATCTCCATCTCGGGCAATGGCATCGGCATCTGAGGCGGTGACGCAGGCGTTGCGGCTGGCATAGCGGGCGCAGACCCACCCCAAAACGAGGCATCCGCAAGCCAACCATCTGAAGCCGGGGCACTACTCCCACAGGCCGCAAGTAGAACCACGAACACAAGAATAAGTAGACTCATCCGTTTTCTCATCATCGAACCCTCCTTTGTCGCACTAGACGACAAAGATTGCCACTTTGTTCCCTACGCCCAATGAAAAAGCGCCGCCTAATACAGGCGGCGCTTTCTGTTGTTCCTATTTCTCCGACACAAATCCCGGATATTTCGGACGTTGCTTATACTCCGTGTGCAGCCAGTGGTGCGCGTTCTCCCCGCCTGGTTCGCCGATCACATCTTTATAAATCTCCAGCACAAGCGGACTCTCATGCGATTTCTGCACAGGCCGCGTCTCCACCGCACCTTTGTGCAACGCGCTGCCGCGCATGGCTCTGAGATCATTAAAGTTTGTTGTGAACCCGCTTTGGATCGGTTGCCCGCCGCCGGTGACACAGCCGCCGGGACAGCCCATAACCTCAATCGCGTGGAATTGTTCGCCCGCCTTGACGCGCTCGAGGAGCGCCGCCGTATTTTTCAGGCCCGACACGACAGCCACCTTCACTGTCGTCCCATCTAAAACATACTCAGCTTCCTTGATCCCCTGTGTGCCGCGCAGTTCGTGGAATTCCACTTTCTCAAGCGGTTTTCCAGTTACTTTCTCGACCACAGTGCGGAGCGCCGCCTCCATTACGCCGCCGGAGGTACCGAAGATATACCCGGCGCCTGTAGAGATGCCAAACGCAGGATCAAAGTCCTCGTCCGGCAGGCTCTGGAAGAGCAGACCGGCATTGGAGATCATACGGCCGAGTTCTCTCGTCGTAATCACCACATCAACATCATTCACACCTGGTACCGCCTGCTGATGGTCGCGGCGGATCTCCTCTTTCTTCGCTGTACACGGCATGACCGATACCACAACCAGATTCTTCGGATCAACACCAATTTTCTTCGCGTAGTAGACCTTCAGCAAAGCGCCGGTCATTTGTTGCGGCGATTTACAGGTCGAGAGGTTCGGCAAAAATTCCGGATAATACTGCTCACAGTAACTGACCCAACCTGGACTGCAAGAGGTGATAATCGGCAGATTCTCGCCGGATTGCAAGCGGCCGATCAACTCCGCGCCCTCTTCCATAACAGTGATATCCGCGCCGACCAGCACGTCAAACACCTCGTTAAACCCGAGCCGACGAAGGGCCGCGACCATCTTGCCCTCTACATTGGTACCGATCGGCATCCCAAAGCATTCGCCGAGCGCTATACGCACAGCAGGTGCCACAATGGCAACGACATGCTTTGTCTCATCCGCCAGCGCCTCATAGACTGTTGCGGTATCATCCCGCTCAGTCAGCGCTCCCGTCGGGCAGGATACGATACACTGACCACAGCCCACACAGGCCATCTCACCGAGGTCCCGCTCAAAAGGAGAACCAATATGCGTCGCAAATCCGCGATTGTTGGGCCCGATGACCGCAACATCTTGATTTTGTTTGCAGACCGCCGTACAGCGGCGGCAAAGCACACACTTCGAATTATCCCGCGTGAGGCACACGCTGGAAGATTCGACTGCCGCCTGCAGATTATCATCCGCAAAACGAAGACCGTCTACGCCGAAGTCAATGGCGAGCTTTTGCAGTTCGCAGTTGAGATTACGCACGCAAGTGAGGCAGTCTTTTCTGTGGTTGGAGAGAATGAGCTCCAGAGTCATCCGCCGCGCCTCGCGCACTTTCGGCGTATTGGTGAACACTTCCATCCCATCCGTAACCGGATAGACACAAGCTGTGACCAATGTTCTCGCGCCCTTGACTTCTACCATACAAATACGGCAAGCGCCGATGGCGTTGATCTCTTTCAAATAACAAAGCGTCGGAATTTCGATCCCTGCGATCTTCGCCGCCTCAAGAACCGTGGCGTTAGACGCACACTCGATCTCCATACCGTTGATTTTAACTTTCACTGTATTCATCGTCCTCACCCCCTATTTCTTAATGATGGCTTTTGGCTTACACTTGTCAATACAAGCGCCGCACTTGATACACTTGTCTTGGATCACTTCGAACGTCTCCGGCTTCTTCACCTCGCCGGCAATCGCCGCTGTTGGGCAGACGCGTTGGCAGAGTGTGCAGCCGATACACTTGTCTTGTTGGATGAAGTACTGCAACAGATTCTTGCAGACGCCCGCCGGGCAGCGGTGCTCATTCACGTGTGCCAGATACTCATCTCTAAAGTGGTGGAGCGTAGAGGCAACCGGATTCGGCGCTGTCTGTCCCAGGCCGCAGAGGGAGTTCTCTTTAATGTGAGCAGAGAGTTCTTCCAAAGCGTCGATGTCTTCCAAGGTGCCGTGGCCTTCGGAGATTTTCTCCAGAATATCCAGCATACGCTTTGTGCCGATCCGGCAAGGCGTACACTTACCGCAGCTCTCTTCCACGGTGAAGTCGAGGAAGAATTTCGCGATGTCTACCATGCAACTGTCTTCGTCCATGACGATAAGACCACCCGAACCCATCATCGAGCCGACCGCCATCAGGCTGTCATAGTCGATCTTGATGTCCAGCATATGCGTCGGGATACATCCGCCGGACGGGCCGCCTGTTTGGGCCGCCTTGAAGGCCTTGCCATTCGGCACACCGCCGCCGATCTCTTCGACGATCTCACGGAGTGTAATGCCCATCGGTACCTCTACGAGGCCCGTATTCGTGATATTGCCGCCCAGCGCAAACACCTTCGTCCCCTTCGACTTCTCTGTTCCGATGGCCTGAAACGCCTCAGCGCCATGGAGCAGAATCCAAGTGATGTTGGTGAAAGTCTCGACGTTGTTCAGCACCGTCGGCTTGCCGAACAGGCCCTTGACAGCCGGGAACGGTGGTCGCGGACGCGGCTCTCCGCGCTGGCCTTCAATGCTCATCATCAGCGCAGTCTCCTCGCCGCAGACGAACGCGCCCGCGCCGAGACGCACTTCGAGATCGAAATTGAAGCCCGTGCCGAAGATATTATTCCCCAAAAATCCATATTCCTTCGCCTGCTTGATCGCATGTTGCATGCGCTCAACGGCAATCGGATACTCTGCGCGGACATAGATGTATCCCTGGCTCGCCCCGATAGCATAACCCGCAATCGCCATCGACTCAATGATGTTGTGCGGATCTCCCTCCAAAACGGAGCGGTCCATAAATGCGCCTGGATCCCCTTCGTCGGCGTTACAGCAGACGTATTTGACATCGTTTTGCTCTTTTGCCGCAAATTTCCATTTGAGCCCGGTCGGGAATCCGCCGCCGCCTCTGCCGCGCAGGCCAGATTTCAAAATCTCTTCAACGATCTCGTCCGGCGTCATCGCGGTCAGCGCTTTCGCTAGAGCTTCATAGCCGTCAAACGCGATGTACTCGTCGATGTTTTCTGGGTCGATCACGCCGCAGTTGCGCAGAGAGATGCGCATTTGCTTTTTATAAAACCCTGTCTCGTTGAGCGAGGCGATGGAATCTTCTTTCACGGTTTCTTGATAGAGGAGCTTCTCTACCACGCGGCCCTTGAGGATATGCTCTTCCACAATCTCCGCGATATTCTCTACTTTGATTTCCGAGTAAAACGACCCCTCCGGATAGACCACCACAATCGGACCCAAGGCGCAAAGACCAAAACAACCGGTCAAAATGACCTTTGCCTCGTTCTCCAGACCGTGTTTTTGTAGCTGCAGATTAAATTCTTCTATGATCTCCTTGCTCTTCGCGGCCACGCAACCGGTTCCGCCACAGACAAGGATATGGTTTCTGACAAAATTCATATTCTGTTCATTCCCTTCTGCATGCAAATTCTATTTCAAAGTATCCAGAGACCCGACAGTGTATTCCGCAACGACATTGCGATTGACCAGGTGCTCCAGCACTACACGCGCCACCTTATCCGGAGTCATCGCTACATAAGTAACCTTCTCTTTGCCTGGCTCAAACACTTCCACGATGGGCTCGTGCTGACAAAGACCGATGCACCCCGTCTGACCCACGGTAACATTCGTCAGATTTCTCTTTCTCGTCTCTTCCGTAAATGCGTTCAATACAGGCCGCGCGCCTGCCGCAATGCCGCAAGTCGCCATGCCGACTACGACGCGGATGTTGTTCTCGTCTTTGTGCCGCAGATCGATTTGATCTCTCATTTTTTCCCGGATCGCGCGCAGTTCTTCAATGGATTTTGCCATAGTAACGCCTCCCTATCTCATTTCGTTTTCGATCGACGCCTCTTGTTCTTGTAAATGCCCCCGAATCCAGTGGAGCACATCGGGTGCATTTAGGGGTACATCTTCCAAAATTTCGCGAATCTCTCTCGTGTCAAATGTAAGCGTTTGCGTATCTGTCTCATAGCGGTAGAGAAAATCCACATCCGGCGCGCCCTGTACCAAAGTGACGAGTGTCTCCACCATATCCCCCAAGGGCGGGGTGTCAATGTGGGCGCGGGCGAAGATACCACGAATCGTAGTGCCTTGTCCCGGCGTACTTTCTATGGAAAGCGAACCGCCTGTCTGCTCTGCCGCCATCTGAAAGAGCGGAATGCCCATCCCCATCTTCCGCGTGGTCCGCGTGGTGACAAATGGCTCCGTCACCCGTGCCAACAGGGCCGCGTCCATCCCATATCCATCGTCCGCTATGGTGATTTCCAATACGTCCTCAGACACACTGTCCTTCACGGAAATTTGAATGCACTTCGCCTCCGCGCGGAGGGAGTTTTGGACCAGGTCCAATATGTGCAGAGAGAGCTCTTTCATCAGGGCCTTACGCCTTTCCTTTTGCCTCTTCTTCGATGTAACGATCGATCACAGGCTCAATTTCGCCTCTGTTCAGTTTCCCGTATACGTCATCGTTGATAGTCAAAACCGGAGCCAGTCCGCAAGCGCCGATGCAACGGGTCGCTTCTACCGAGATTTTCCCATCATCGGTGATCTCCCCGGATTTACAGCAGACCTTTTGGCTGATATCGTCCAAAATGTCCCCCGCGCCTCTGACATAGCAAGCAGTTCCCATACAGACAGCGATATTGATCTTGCCTTTTGGATTCATGGTAAATTGCGAATAAAAAGACGCAATTCCATACACCTCAGTCAGGGGAATGTCCAGTCCTTCTGCGATCATGATCTGAACTTCCTCCGGCAAGTACCCATAAATCTCTTGGGCTGCTTGCATCACCGGCATGGTCGCTCCTACTTGGCCCTTTTGCGCTTCAATGACGGCTTTCAGCTTCGCTTCCTGCTCTGCTGTTCCGGTAAACGGAACTGATGTCTTTTTGTTTGGCATCGTTTATGCGCCTCCTTCGTGATTTTTTTAACGACAAGAGATATTATAACATGGCCGTCTGAAAAAGTACAGCCCTGATTCTCAGCAATTTATAGGAAAATGCCCGGATCTTCCCGGCTCGCCTCTATGGCCTGAATCACACCCCGCGCCGAACAGGTCTGCAGGCAGATTTTTCGCTTTGGATCAGGGATCTGCTCCAAACTGTGCGCGTCCGAATTCACCATGTGCCGCAACGCTATCCCGTGGGCTTGCAGAAAAGTTTCCCTGTCACAATTTGCCGTAAGCTCCATCGCGGGAAATTGCATCGTCGGGTCATAAAATCCAAGATTGGAGAGGAGGGAAAACGAGTGCCGATCCACATGGGCCGGGATCGCCGTCCCACCGTAGGATCGCACCAAGTCATATACCTCATAAATACCAATATCCGCAGCCGAGATAAGCAGCCTCTCTTCTTCGCCCACCGTCTGATCCTGCTCGTCCATCAGCAGCTGCTTTCCAAAAATATCGCTCCTGTTTCGGACATCCGGCAGTGTTGTATACACATGCCGACCAAATGCCTCCGCAGCTTCTATATCCGGCAAAAAACAGAGGACATGTACTTCCTCCCGCGTGCAAAGCTCCATCGCCGGAATAGCGAGGATGCCCACCTCTTTGGCCGCCGCGAGGATGGCTTTACAGTTGCGGGTAGAGTTATGGTCCGCCACCGCGATAAGCTCATAGCCCGCCAGCGCCATCATGCCGACGATGTTCTGGGGCGTCATCTCCTCATCGCCACAAGGGGAGAGACAACTGTGGAGATGCAAATCGTAATACAGTTCAGCCATCACACGCTCTGCTTGTCCGCAAGGAGCACACCGAGGCGGCAAGATAGCTCATACGTAGACAGGGGAGTACTCAATAGGGGAAGCCCACGCGCCTCAGCCTGTTTCTGCAATGCCTCATCCGGCGCTACGCTTTCCGTGAGCACTACGGCAGCCACATCCGCCATCAGCGCAACCGCCGCCACGTTCTGATTGGACATAATCGTCATCCAAACAGAACCGCTCTGCGCACGCCCCATCACCCAACTAAGCATATCTCCCGCATAGCCTCCTGTGACGGGAATTTCGAGGTCCGCATCTGGAACCCAGTTCTTCAGTTCCAATTGATCTACGAGTTCTCTAACCGTCATATGTACACCGCTCCTTTTACTCGTCTTTCTCTGCGCCCTTCCGAAACGGGGGAGGCAGATAGTCGTCAGCATTTCTGCTCGCTGTAATGCTCTGCATCCGCTCTCGCACACGGAAAATGCAGTCGTCCTCCGAGGCAAAGCCCTGGACCACATCCTCCGCCAAAGCTCTGCAGCAGGGCGTTCCGCAAGAGCCGCAGTCTAACCCGGGCAATTCCGCAAGCAAAGCGCTGATCTTCTGGTAACGCTCTAACGCGTCCGCACGGTCTTCCGCAAGCTGCCAGACAGAGTTTGCCTCAAACAATTTATCAGACAAAAACCGCTCCTGCTGCAAATGCTCCGGTGGCAACGTATTCTGAGACACCGGCATCCCCTTCATCAACTGCCGAATGCGCGCCTTTGCCACATAGGGGTTTTCCACAGTCAAACATCCTCCCACACAGCCCTGATTGCACGCGCCGAGTTCTAAAAACTGCACGTGACTCAGTTTTCCGTCTTCCACCTCTTCCAGCACCTGAATCACATGCTCAATCCCGTCCACCGACAAATGTTGCTCCAGCGAAAGGGACGACGATTCCCCCCCGGAGACAGCCCAGCCAACACCCGCCATCCCGCTTTGCAAAAGGTCCGGCACATCTTCACGCCGCATATGGCTAAGGAGTTTTTTATAGACCTCCGCCATAGAAAATGCACCATCAATGACGCGGTGATGCAGATGCCCCGGCGCGTGGATGGCCGTCACTTTCGCGGGACAGGGTGTGATGAAAAATATCCCGATCTGCTCCGGCAGAAGGCCCGTCCGCTCTGCAGCTTCTTCTCTGGCGTGAATCGCCGCAAGCTCCATAGGCGCGATGTGCCTTGCGAGATTCCCAACCATCTTCGGAAAGCGCGTGCGAATCAAGCGCACAACAGCAGGGCAGGCCGACGAAATCAGCGGCGCCTCAAATGACTCTTCTGCCAGCACATGCCGCGTGATCGCCGAGAGCATCTCCGCCCCTTTCGCCACCTCATACACATGGTCAAACCCAATATTTAAGAGCCCGCCAAGAACCTGGTTGATATCCTCTAAGTTATGAAACTGCCCATAGAGAGACGGTGCCGGGAGCGCAACGGTATATTGGAAATCCGCAAGGCGCGTCAGAGGATCATACACCGCCTTTTTGGCATTGTGCGGACAAACGCGAATACACTGCCCACAATCAATGCATCGCTCATCTATAATCGTCGCCCTGCCGCGGCGTACGCGAATCGCCTCCGTCGGGCACTGCTTAATGCAAGTCGTACATCCCTTGCATTTCTCTTTCATCAGGGTAACTGCGTGTTGCATCTCGTCCCCCCTTATCCGCTCGGCACAACCCGAATGGTCAAGGTAGTGCCCACCCCAACCTCCGAGGCAATATGTAACTGGTCAGAATGCCGCTTTATATTGGGAAGTCCCATGCCCGCCCCAAAGCCCAGTTCACGAATGGCCTGTGTCGCGGTGGAGAACCCCTCCTGCATCGCCTGTTCAATATCCGGGATGCCGGGACCCGTGTCCCGCAATACCAGTTCAATGCTGCATTCCTCGACCCAAACGTCTACCGTGCCTCCATTTGCGTGAATAATCATATTGATCTCACCCTCATACATGCATATGGCGACCCGGCGCACGGTATCACTATCAAAATTAAGTTGTTTCAATACGCGCTTCACATCGCTCGAAGCTTCGCCTGCCGCGTGAAAATCGCTCCCGTCGATCTCGTAATACAGATGCAGCTTGCTCATAGGCTATCTGCCCTCATCTTGGAACAGTCCGCCGCTGTAAAGCTTCCCACAGGCGGAGTACATAGGATATTTCGTCGCCATGAGGACAATGTCCTTGTCTTTCGCGAGGTTCACGATCTGCTCGTCCGGCGTCTTCCCGCGCACGATAACTACACAGCACATATCCATCATCTCCGCCGTGCGGATCACCTGCGGATTTAAAAGCCCCGTCAGCAAAACAGATTGATTCTTGACAAAAGCCAGCACATCGCTCATCAGATCAGACCCACAAGCCGCGTGAACTTCTCGGTCGAGATGTTCCTCGCCGCTAAAAACGCTTGCGTCCAAAATGTCTTTTACTTCCCGAAGTCGCATAAAGCACACCTCTTTCAAATAAGTGGGATATCCATGCCCTATATTATACGATAACTACAGGAGATTTTCAATGTGAAAAAAGGAGGGCGCTCTCTGTAGCGCCCTCCCCTACTGTTATTATTAAATTTTACAAACCAAGAAAAATATATTTACACAAAATGCATCCACCGCACAGTCCAATCCGGCGCGCGGCGGAGTTCGTGCTGACTCGTCGCCGCCAGAACAGCCGCAAAATACCACTCATACACGCTCACATCCAAAAAATTGCGCGCAGCGCCGAGATTCTCAACCTCTACATGCTCCAAATCCCGCATAGAGGTAACCCGTCCCAAAATGCGATTGACAATGGTCGCCACTTCGGCCCGTGTAATAGGTGTCAACGGCCGGAAATAGCCGCCAGCCCCGAAGACCCACCCTTTCTGATACGCCGTGTAGATGTAGGGCCTCGCCCAAGGGAAAGTCTGCTCCCAGTCCAGAAACGGAGCCGGTTCGCTGATCTCATAAGCCCCATCCACTCGCACCAAGGCCGCAACGACCTCATCTCTGCGCATCGCATATCCCGGTCGAAATCGCGGATATGGATGTATCGCATTCGGCGGACTACCCAAAATCAGGCCCTCATGATAGGCCCAGGCCACATAATAGAAAAACCAATCGTCCGGGTGGACATCGACAAAGAAGTCAAAGGCCTCCATCCCCGCCGGCAATTCTCCCGGTACAAAGTCCGTGATAAAGGTCCGCGCAAGGATCGCCGACACCTCGGCCCGCGTGATATTCGCCATCGGCCGGAAGTTACCATAGGTGTCTCCCTGCATATAGGCCAGATGGAGTTCCGTCCACTCAAATTCCGGCATTTCTTCCATCTCTGGCTCGGTATACGCCAGCACAGGCGGAACAAGCCCCACAAGGAGCAACACGATCAGGAACAAGACAAAAAAACGCTTCATGACATATCCCTTTCTCACCAATTACACTTCAAGCTGTTTCAAACTCTCTTGCAAGTTGTGAATCAACGCCCGCGCCGCCTCAGCCTTCTCCCGCTCAGCGGCAACCACATGTTCCTTTGCCCTCTGGACGAAAGCCTCATTCGCCAACTTATTTTCTTGCGCCTCCAACACCTTCTGCGCCTTCTCAATCTCCCCCGCAATCCGCGCCCGCTCAGCGTCCAAATCGACGAGTTCCGCCATCGGCAAGAAAATCCGCGCGTCCTGCGTCACCACAGACACTTGCCCGTCCATGTTCTGCGGTGCCTCCGCCGTAATCTCCAATTCACTCACAGACGCGAGTTTCCCAAAATAGACACGCCCCGCAAGGAAGGTTTCCGGATCATCCGTCACAATCCGCGCACTGCTCTTCTTTGAAGGCGGTACCTTCATCTCACTCCGCCGCACCCGAATCGCCCGCACAGCCGCCATGATCTTCTCAAACTGCGCCTCCTCCGCCGGGAAATCGAGCGCTGTCTGATAAGCCGGGTAAGTCTCCACCATCAGCGCCTCACCCTCATGCGGCAAGGCTTGCCAAATCTCCTCCGTGATGAAGGGCATAAAGGGATGGAGAAGCTTCAAAGTCTCGACGAGCACAAACAGCAACACCCGCTGGGCCGACTCCCGGCCCGCTTCGTCTTCCCCATTGAGGCGCGGCTTCGTCAGCTCGATATACCAATCGCAATAGGTATCCCAAATGAAATCGTAAATCTTCGAGGCCGCGATGCCGAGTTCATACCGCTCCAGGCTTTCGTTCACCTCACGGGTCACCCGGTTGAGTTGAGACAAAATCCACTTGTCTTCCAACTCCAAGGTTTCCGGCAGACGATTCTCCTCAATCGTGAGGTTCATCATCACAAAGCGCGCCGCGTTCCAAATCTTGTTCGCAAAATTCCGATACGCTTCGCAGCGCTCATTATAATACCGCATATCATTTCCCGGGGAATTGCCGGTGATGATATTAAACCGCAAAGCATCCGCCCCGTAGGTGTCGATCACCTCAATGGGATCCACCCCATTTCCGGCGGACTTGCTCATCTTTTGTCCTTCAGAATCTCGGATCAGACCGTGGAGCAAGACTGTGTGGAACGGCGCCTCCCCCATCTGCTCCAGCCCCGAAAAAATCATCCGCGCGACCCAGAAAAACAGGATATCATAGCCCGTGACCAATACACTAGTGGGATAGAAATACGCCAAATCCGGCGTTTTCTCAGGCCAGCCGAACACAGAGAAAGGCCAAAGCGCGGAGGAGAACCAAGTGTCCAGCACGTCCTCATCCCGCGTAATCTCCGCACTGCCGCATTTCTCGCAGGCGGCCGGATCTTCCCGTGAAACGGTTATATGCCCGCAAGGCGCGCAATACCAAGCCGGGATCTGATGTCCCCACCAGAGCTGGCGGGAGATGCACCAATCATGCGCGTTCTCCATCCAGTTGCGATAAACCTTTGTGAAGCGCTCCGGGATGAACTCAATTCGCCCATCCTCCACCACTTCCAAGGCCTCTTTCGCCAGCGGCTCCATTTTGACAAACCACTGTGGGCTCGTCATCGGCTCCACGATGGTGCTGCAGCGATAACAAGTCCCTACATTGCGCTTGTGGATCTCCTGTTTGACTAGGATTCCCAATGCTTTCAGGTCCTCCAACACTGCCTTCCGCGCCACGAGCCGGTCCATCCCGCAATACTTTCCGCCGTTCTCATTGACGCATGCATTTTCATCCAAAACCAAAATCTGTTCCAGATTATGCCGCTGGGCAACCAAAAAGTCGTTGGGGTCATGGCAGGGCGTCATCTTGACGCAGCCTGTCCCGAACTCCATATCCACATAGTCATCCGCCACAATCGGAATCTCCCGATTCATCAGGGGCAGCATGATCGTCTTGCCTACCAGATGCGCATACCGTTTATCTTCCGGATGAACCGCAACGCCTGTATCTCCGAGCATCGTTTCCGGCCGCGTTGTGGCGACTATTAGGTGCTCATCCGTCCCGATAACGGGGTATTGGATGAAATAAAGGCCGCCTTCCTGCTCCTCATGCTCCACTTCCGTGTCCGAAAGGGCCGTGGTACACTCCGGACACCAGTTGATAATCCGTACGCCTTTGTAGATCAAACCCTTCTCATATAGGGACACAAAGGCCTCTCTTACGGCGCGGCTGAGTCCCTCATCCATCGTAAACCGTTCTCTATCCCAGTCGCAAGATGACCCAAGCGTCTTTAATTGTTCCGTAATCCGTCCGCCATACTCCTCTTTCCACTTCCAAACGCGCTCTAAAAAGGCCTCTCTCCCGAGGTCAAAACGACTTTTTCCTTCTTCTTTGCGGAGCTGTTCTTCCACTTTGATCTGTGTCGCGATCCCCGCATGATCCGTTCCCGGCACCCAAAGCGCCGCATAACCTTGCATGCGGCGATGACGGATGATCGCATCTTGGATGGTTTCGTCAAACGCGTGACCTAAATGGAGCTGTCCTGTCACATTTGGGGGCGGGATTACGATGGTAAAAGGTTCCTTATTGGGGTCTATAACGCCCCTAAAATAGCCCCCATCCATCCAAAATTGGTAGATTTTCTGTTCGACCGCTTTCGGGTCATAGAGTTTTGGCAGTTCTCTCATCTTGATTGCTCCTATGTTTACATAATGTCTATAAATCTATTTTATGTCACTTTTTTGCTCATTCATCAACAACGACTCTGTACCCGGGATCCCCGCTTCCTTTAAGCGGACAACAAATTCTTGATAATTCACACAATCCCGAAATACCAAAAACGGCAGCCCCGACGCATCGTAAACTCTGAGATGCTTCCAGATGCGTGTCAGTGAGACCGATGTAACCTGTTCGAATGCAAGGTCACGCTTTCTCCCCCAACCGCTTAACTGAATATCCTCCCCGGAAATAGTAATTTTCCAGCGGAGATCTTTCAGAAAAAGAAAAACCCATAGAATCACATGAGGGATAAACGCCACATTGACAAGCACACCATATTGCCATCTAGACACTACTATGCCGACGTTAATCAATAGGATGAGCGCAAGGAGCGCCTTCCTTTGCCAAGAGATCCGAACAACGAACTGCCTAGGGTTCAGTTCCAAAAAACACCCTCCCCTCAACACAGTATTTCAAGTTACGAGTAAGCCTATAAGCCGGGTTCTGTATTTGACAGTCATCTGTCTAGGCCTAGCGTTACCACTAGGCTCAAGCCACCCCCTGAGGACGGTCGGGCCAACCTATTGTCCTCCCACGGTGTTGCTCCGGATAGAGTTTACATGACCGGACAGTCTCCAGCCGGCCCGTGGGCTCTTACCCCACGTTTCCGCCCTTACTCGTCGCTACCGCAGCGACTGCGCTCCGTTTCCGCCGACGGCCTTCGGCCTTTGGCGATAAAACGAGACTTCCGTTTGCGGATGTACTTCCCGAAAACGGTTAGCCGAGTTAATACCCGTAGGGTAAAACTATGCTACGTCACTGCGTCGCTCCTCTTCCGATGCCGACCCACTTCGTTGGGCTCGTCATCGGGAGAAAGTCAAGCGCCTTAGCTGTCGCAATCATTGCGGCAACGACGAGCGGTATCTCTCTGTTGCACTTTTCCTGAAGTCGCCTTCGGCGGGCGTTACCCGTTATCCTTGCCCTATGGAGCCCGGACTTTCCTCGTATACGGCCTTTCGGCCCATACACGCGACTGTCTGGCTTACTCGTCTGAATAGTATAGCATGATTCTCTTTGTTTTGCAAAGGGGGGTGCCAGTGTGGTAGAATGAGGATAGTATGCCGAATTGATATATTGCGCGAAGTGCCTCCTTTGGAAAAGGAGCCTATTCACCGAAAAGAAGGAGACTCCCTCATGCCATACAAAATCCGCTCCTACCCCGAGTTTTCCGCCTGCGGGCTTAATTGCGGGCTATGCCCTCGGTACTATACCGATGGTCCATCTAGGTGCCCCGGCTGCGGCGCGGAGGGGTTCACTGAGGCGCACTGTTCTTGCAGTGTCATCGGCTGCTGTGAGCGCAAGGGCCTCGAATATTGCTTTCTCTGTGACGAATACCCTTGTAACAAGTACGAGGGCGCGGATCTCACGGATTCTTTTATCACACATAAAAATCAGTTTATGAATATGGACAAGGCGAAAGCGATTGGCATAGAGGCTTATCGGGCCGAGCAAAATGCCAAGATTCAACTATTGGAACATCTTCTGGCCAACTATGATGACGGTCGCCGAAAGAGTTTTTTCTGCCTTGCGGTCAATCTGTTCGAATTGGCGGATGGTCAGGCCATTCTGGAACAGCTTGCGTGCGAGGTTGACCCTGCGGCTCCGATAAAAGAGAAGGCCAAGGCCGCAGCGGGGCTGTTCCAAGCGGCGGCGGATGATAAGGGAATGATTCTCAAACTCCGAAAATAAGAAGCGAGGCGAAAAAGCGATGAAGAAACTGTATTTCAATCCAGGGTGCGCCCTCTGTATTTACAAGCCAGATATGGCGGAGCGGCTCCTCCCCTATCTGAGGCAAATCTGCGGCGAGGTTGCGTTGCATGAAATTTGCTGCCGCCATGCGCCAAAAGTGGAGGAAAACGCGGTCATCATCAACGTCTGCGCCGGTTGTGACAAGCGATTTGGCGGCTTATATCCGGGTGTCGGTACCATTTCTTTGTGGGAGGTGCTGGATCAAAGCGATCTGTTCCCCTATCCAGATTACGAAGGGATGCAGCTATCGGTGCAAGACGCCTGCCCGGTGCGGAAAAAACCGGAAGTGCATAGGGCGATCCGTTCTCTGTTGCGCAAAATGAATATCGAGATCATCGAGACAGAGTTGCACGGAACGCGCGCGCTCTGTTGCGGCGATAGTCTCTACCCCGCGCAGCCGCTTGAGCAGGTACATGCCGCCATGAAGCGCCGGGCAGATTCTATGCCCACGGAACATGTCGCCGTTTATTGCGTCTCCTGTATCAAGGCCATGCACATCGGCGGAAAGTCGCCGCGGCATATGGTAGATTTGCTGTTTGAGGAGCCGACAACGCCCGAGGTGTATGATACCGTCGAATGGCACAGACAGTTGCAATCCTACATAGACACCCATTGAACATACTTCACATTAGAAATAAGACGAGGTAAATAAAATAATGATCGGACTCCCCTACAAACTGGCGACCTTAGAACAAAACAATACCCCTATCTTTACCGGTATCGTCGGCGCGGGTCAGATGGGGCGCGGACTGGTCAGCCAAATGCAGTCTATGAAAGGCATGCGCCCAACCGTTTTGGTTGACATCATGTTGAGCAGTGCGAAAGAAGCCTTCTCAAACGCAGGGCTTTTAGAAGGCAGAGACTACGCCCACGCCGAAACCGTTGAAGCGGGTAATTGCCTCCTCGCGGAGGGAAAATTCGTTGTCACCACAAATACCGAGCTCGCCACCAACTGCGATGCAATCCATTGCGTAGTAGACGCCACCGGCATCCCCGAGGTCGGCGCTAAGGTCGCCGTCGATGCGATTGCGCATAAGAAGCATATTGTCATGCTCAATGTCGAAACGGATGTCTGCGTCGGCCACATCCTCTACAAAATGGCCACGGAGGCGGGTGTGGTTTACACCGGTTCCGCCGGTGACGAACCCGGCGCCGTGCTCGAGCTTTACGATTTCGCAACCGCCCTCGGCTTCGAGGTCAGAGCCATCGGCAAGGGTAAAAATAACAAGATTGACTATGACTGCACCCCGCACACCGTAGCTATAGAGGCGAGGGAGCGTGGTGTCAATCCCAAAATGCTCTGCTCGTTTAAAGACGGCACCAAGACTATGGTCGAGATGACCGCCATGGCGAATGCAACCGGCTTTGTCCCTGATGTCATGGGCGCCCATGGCCCCAAGAGCACTGTCAAAGATTTACCAAACCTGCTCAGCCTCAAATCGGAAGGCCGAGGCGGGGTGCTCAACCGCTACGGCGTCGTGGAATACGTAGACGGCGTCGCCCCTGGCGTGTTCCTCATTTTCTCCACCGACCAAAAAGATGCCCTCCACGAACTCGCCTACCTCAGCATGGGAGACGGTCCAAACTTCTGCCTCTACCGGCCCTATCATCTCTGCAGCCTTGAAACCCCCATCTCTGTCGCCAGAGCCTGCATTGACAGAGAGCCGACGATTGTCCCACGAGCGGGTCTGATCGCTGAGGTCGGCACCGTCTCCAAAATAGATCTCAAGGCCGGAGATCCGTTAGACGGCATGGGCGGCTTCACCATCCGCGGCACCTTCATCGGGGCACACGAGGCGAAGGCAAAAAACGTCCTCCCTATGAGCATCGTGAACCAAAGCACGAAGATGCGGAAAGACGTGAAAAAAGGCGAACTCATCACTTACGACGATGTGGAACTCGATGAGAATAGTCTCATGTTAAGACTCAGACGCAAGCAAGATGCGATGTTTGGCTAGAGCAAAGAAGACTCCGCTAACTCTACCTCCTCAGCATCCCCCGCCGCCGTTTATAATCTGGCAATATCGCCTCCACGGCCCGCCAAAAAGCAGGGCCGTGATTTTTATGTAAAATATGCGCAAGTTCATGCACTACAACGTAATCCAAAACCTCCACCGGATATCTCATCAACCGGCAGGAAAAGGAGATTTGATTGTCTCGCGTGCAGCTCCCGATTCGCGTCCGATTCTTCGTAAATCGAATCCCCGACGGTCGTACACCCATGATCTGGGCAAAATGCGCCACCCGACCTGGAACCAGATCCCGCATCTCAGCCATCCAGGCAAAAAGCTGTGCCGCATCCGGCTCAACATGCTGTTCTATGTACGCCCGGCGCTGTTCTAGCTTTTGCAAAATCCAGCGCTCATGCTGCCGCACAAACGCTTCAATGCGCTCTTCCGGCAACCGCCTCGGCGCTCGCACCAAAACCTCTAGTCGATCGCTGACCTCCAGCCCCAACGTCTTCCGATCTGAGCGAATTACCCGATACGACATCTCCCTCATCGCTGCTCACCCCCATTCTTACTAGTATATCACACTTGACGAAACCATGCAGAACTTATACACTGAATCAGATTGAATCTGAATCCGAGAAGAGGCGGCGACATATGGGACATTTACAAGCTACAATGCGCGATCTCAAAGAAACCCGCTTCTTCCGCCGCGTCTTGACCTATTGCATCGGGCTGCTCATCACCGCCTTCGGTGTGGCTTTTGCTATCAACTCCCATCTCGGTATTTCTCCTATCGCCTCGCTCCCATTTGTGCTCAGCCATATTTTCACCCATATCAGCCTCGGCACACTCACCGCCATGGCACTCGTTTGCTTTGTTATGCTCCAGATTCTTGTGTTGCGCCAGGAGTTTAACTGGTGGCATCTCTCTCAAATCCCCGCTTCTACTTTGTACGGGTATTTCGTAGACCTCACCCGATTCCTCCTCGGCGGCTTTCAACTCCCCACCTACTTCGGCCAACTGACTATGTTGGCAATCAGCATTACTCTCATCGCGGTCGGAACCGCTTTGCTCTACCTGACAAACTTCGCGATGCTGCCCTCTGGCAATCTCTGTGTGGCCATTTCTAAGAAGACGAACTACGCGTTTCATCGCATCAAAATCACTTTGGACTGCACGCTTTCCACGACTTCTATCGCGCTCTCTTTCCTGTTTCTGGGCAGCTTGGTCGGGGTGCGGGAGGGGACGGTTATCACCGCGATTTTTGTCGGAAAGCTTATCCCCCTCGCGGCTAAACTCTTGACTCCGCTGCTGCAAACGTTGGGTGTGCCGGTACGGGAGTAACTTGATATGTCCGCGCAACGATCCGTTGCGCAAATTCCAGCCCATATCGCTCGACTGCAACGGCGTATTTTGATAGGATGTGCCTAGAGAAACTCGAATCTATGAAAAGGCGGCACACGAAATGATGCTGGGCGAAAAAATTCAATCACTCCGAAAACAACAGGGCATGACGCAAGAACAACTCGCCACGCACCTCTCTATCACGCGGCAAACTGTTTCCAAGTGGGAACTTGGCGAAAGCGAACCTGACATCGCGTCTCTCGTGCGCCTCAGTGAGATATTTGGAGTAACAACAGACCACCTGCTCAAAGATGTTCCACGTAACACACAATTTCTTGCCACCCACACGCAAACATCCAAGCGCGCCAGAACGACCGCACAATGGCTCGGCGGACTGCTTGTCCTTCTCGGAACCCTCGGCACACTCACCTTCTGGATCCTCTCCATCCTGCACCCGGCAGACTTCGGCATAGGCCGCCCAGATGGAACGCACACCCTCTACACCGGCCTCCAAGGCTTCCTCCGCACTTGGAACGCAGTGGGATTATTCTGGTTCACCGCTGCTGTCGGCGCAGTTGGCCTCTGCCTCCTCTTTCTCTCCCGCCGCACCAAATAGGGCGCAACATCCTATTTCGCACCAGAAACAGAGCGGGAGGGAAACCCCTCCCACTCTGTTTGTTATGTAAACACGCCGAAGACGCGGCCCTCCTGCAGAATTACTCCATCTCCCCTACCTGCGTCCACCCCCCGTGGCTTCGCGGCGCCGACTCCGGCACGCGCACGGATTCCACCGGAGTCGGCGCCCAATCAATCAGCGGCATAATCGGAAGCGGCGGTGCGCTCGGTTCCGTCGGCGGGGGCGGCGGCAGGGGGCAGATCTCGGGCGCCGCCATCGGCGGCGGAGGGATTTCTCGCATCGGAGCGGGCGGCATGGGTGGAGGCAGTTCCCTTGGTGTGGGTTCCGGTGGCATTTCTTCCGGCTCTGGCCGTCTTCCCACATGCCGCTCTAAGGCCATCCATGTATTGGTTGCTACGATGCCGTCTATCGGCAGTTCATGGGCACTTTGGAAGGCGATTACACCGCGCTGGGTCCGTACGCCAAACTTCCCGTCTACATGCCCGATTCTGTATCCCAAGTCGAGCAGCATCCGCTGTACTTCTCGCACTTGGGGGCCAGACGCACCCATCCTGAGTGGAATATAGTCCATCATCTACACCCTTTCTGATCCTTTTGCCCCCATTATAAGCAGGAGCGCGGAAAAAGGTGCCAAAAAAACCGATTCACTCCGTGTGAATCGGCTTTTCCATTTTTCTCAAACCTTAGCCCAGCTTCTTCTCAACAAAAGCCATCAGTTCTCCAACGGTCGAAACCTTTTCATCCAGTTCCAGTTCGACGCCCAGATGCTCTTCCAGTTCCATGACCATCTCCACCGTGTCCAACGAGTCGATGCCGAGGCTTTCAAACGTTGTCTCCGGCTGGATCAGCGCGGGGTCGACGTCTAAATGCTCCGCCAAAAGTGCAACCAGTTGTTCCATCTTCATGACCTTTTACCTCCTAAAATTGGGAAAATAGTTCATCGTCTCTCCAAAAACAGAGAGACAGCGTACTCGTCTGTTATCCAACCGTGAGCGCGGTGACCCACCTCACTTCCACCGTCATCGTGACGCCCTCGATTCGGATCGGGACGGTGAATTCCAGCGTCCGTTCAACCGTGGTCACACGGCCAGCGGGGGTGAGGGTAAGGCGGTCTACGGCGCGTATGGCTCTTGGGGTTCCGGCAACGGCGGCTTCGTCTGTCTCAGCGGCCAAAGCGGCGGCAATCGCGCGGAGTTCTGTCATCACATGTGCGTCGCGCATCCGCCGCACGAGGACAGTCTGCCCGCCGGACTCTGATCCGCTGATCTCCGAACTCAGAACCAGCGCCGCAAAGGGATAGGCGTCGAACGAGAGGAACTCCAAAAGATTCGCCGGGAGATCGTGCGCTTCCTCCATGGTCGCTTCGCGATACACGCCATCGACTACGGTTGACGCGGTGATTGTCCGCACGGAACTGCCGCCCGTCACAGTGCCTCGCGCAAGCGCGTCTCGCAGAGACAGATATTGCGTATAGCGCGCAACGCGCTCTAAAATCGGAGCGGCGGCCGCAGCGCTGACCACACCATCCGCGACGAGAACCTCAAGCAATCTGCTCTCACTGTCCGCCGTGCGTGCCAAAAGCGCAAGATAGGACACCGCCGCGAGTTGATCGCGGAGGAATGGATCCCCCGCAAGCATCGGGTCCCAGACACCGACTTCTCTGCCAAAGCGGAGCGCGCCTTGCCATGTGAAATCTCCGGCGTGATCGTCATAGCCGAGCGCGCGGAGCACAAAAAGTACGTACATCTGCGCGGTCGCCGCCGCGTTCGGCTCAAAGGTCGTCGCCGACGTGCCATACGTCAACCCACGCATATAGGCAAACGCGACATACCCCTCAGACCAGCCGCTGACATCCGTAAACGGGTGGGCATAATCGCTGGCGTGCGCGGCCTCTTCCAGACCGAGCAGACGAATGAGCATAACCAGCGCTTCCGCTCTGGTCGGCGTGCGGTCTAGCTCAAAATTCCCGCGCCCAACGCCTTGGAACAGGCCGAGCGCATGCAAATCCTCAGCAAAATGTGTGTAGTTGACCGCCCCCGCCGCGGGCGCAAACAAAGAGACGAGCAACAGGACCACCAACAAAACTGTCAGCACGCGTTTCTTCATGCGTTCTCCCGTCTCCTATTTTCTCATTTGAGACAAATGATTCCCCTTGCCCTGCAATAAGTATACCAGACGAAAGAAATATGTCAACAAGGCGTGATCCGCACGCCACCGCACACTACGCTTTGTTATCACCACGCAATACATTTCGTAATCAGCCGGATATTACGCCGCGTTATCATCTCGCGTCCGCCGTCGGGGACCAACCAAATACCGCTCAATCACCGGTCGGCTCACCGCCGCCTGCACCAGCGCCCAGGGCGCAACGGAAACCAGCGGCAGCGCAAACAAACTCAGCCACGGAACAAGCACGATCGTCACCCATCCATAGGCCACCCATGCCGCAAACAGCGGAATTCCGCGCGCCAAATGCACCCGCGCCAGAATCACTCCGTTTTTTACCACCACCCAAAGCGGCTGGTCCATAGAAACCGCCACCTGACAGACAAAAGGAAATGATATCCCAAACAGTAAAAACAAAAGCACAGACAGAAGGCGAGACGCCGAGAGCAAAACGTCAATCCACACAACGGTAGACCAAAGTCCGCCAAACACGTTCCAAAGCGCTAAATGACCGCCAATCACCACACACAGGCCCAAGACAACACCTTGCCGCGCGTTCCACAGCGCCTCCGAAAAACACTCACTCACCCAAACATGCCGCCCCATCACAATCCGCCCTGTCACCGCGTGTATCCCCAAAATCAAGGGACCGGAGACAATCGCGGACAGGAAAAGCAGCATATAAAATACCGGGATCGGCAAGCGGAGCAAAAGCCCCGCAAAATAGCCAACACCCGGCAACACATCTACCATGCCAAGATTCAGACTGGCATGGACATAACTATTCACCAGCAGATAAAACCAAGAAATCACCGGCAGCATTAGGGGAAAGCAGATCAAGTTGACCGCCATCAGCCGATGCGCAATCCCAAAAAGCCGGGCCATCCGCTCGGACAGAGTAACTTTGCTAGGCGTCTCCACGATTAGGCCCTTGGATGCGCCTTATGATAAATCTCTTTCAACTGCTTCTTCACAAGCTGCGCATAGACCTGCGTCGAAGAAATATCCGCATGGCCCAGCATTTCCTGAATACTGCGCAGATCTGCGCCGTTTTCAAGCAAATGCGCGGCAAAAGAGTGCCGAAGCGTATGCGGCGTAATCTCTTTATTGATCTTCGCCTTTTCCTGATAATACTTGATGATCTTCCAAAATCCCTGCCGACTCATCCGCTCACCGCCCATGTTGACGAAGAGCGCAGTCTCATTGCGGTCCGACAACATATGCGGCCGCACGCGGTTTATGTACTCCTCCAACGCCGTAATCGCCGCCGGATACAGCGGAATCATCCGCTCTTTGCTCCAATTTTTGCAGTGGACGATGCCGATGGCGAGGTTGATGTCCGACACATCCAAGCTAATCAACTCGCTGACTCGAATCCCTGTGGCATAGAGCGTCTCTAGCATCGCCTTGTCGCGGTAGCCTTTGGCGTCTACAGAAGAAGGCTGCTCCAGCAGCAACTCCACTTCCCGGCTCGTCAAAATCTGCGGCAGCTTTTTCACCGCTTTGTCCGGCACAAGATCAGACGCCGGGTTTTGAGAAACAGTTCCATGCTCGATGAGAAACTGGTAAAAACTGCGCAAAGACGCAATACAGCGCGAAACGGTGGCGGCGGATTTGCCGTTGTGCCTCAGCCACTTGATATATTCGTCCAAATCATGCCCAAGCGCCTTGCAGAAGGTGGTACCGACGTTGTGCATCCAATATTGCTCAAATTGTTTCAGGTCCCGCATATAGGAACTGAGCGTGTTTTTCGACACCTGCTTGACTTCCTGCAAGTAGGTCTCATATTGCGCAATGTATACCGCGTTCTGCATAGATCCACCATCCCCCTTAAAGAAACGAACTCGCAAAAACCACCAAGGCCGGCGTCACGTAGAGTTCTACAAATACCGCAACCAAGATCAAAACCGCGCATAATCCGCACCGCCCGAAGTAACCGGGTCCGCACAAGATCCCGAGATGCACCTTCCCAGCCCCGAGTACCGCCTTTCCCAGCCCGAGCGAAGACCGAAAGGCCTGAGACGCCAACAGGAAAAAGCATGGAACCGTAATCAGCGCCCCTACACCGAACAGAACGAAAGCCAGCGGCCAACCGGCAATCCCAAAGGCCCGAATAAACACCGCAATCGAGAAACTCAGATAAAACCCTCTCACACCGGCCACCATCGGCAAAATAGGTGTCCCGAAGAGGGAAAATCCCAAAAACAAGATCAGGAGCGGAACCCGCCCGGTCGCCCAAAGTGTGGACCAAAACCCGGGTTCTGTCGCCGTTCCGGCTATGATCTGGTCGATATGCCCGGACATACTGGCCCGGAGCGCCGCCGACGCGGCTTCATCCAAAGACGCCGCGGAAAACGTTCCCACCACAATCCCCGAAAGAAAGAAGATCGCGCATACCAGAAGGCCAAAAAACTCCTCCTTGACAGGCGCAACATCATATAAAACTCTTCTTTTCATGCGTCACCTCTTGTCCCGCTCTTGCTCGGCCCACTACACTCTATGTGGACAAGGGTTCAAAGATGACACTTAACATAATCAGAGTTCCATAATCATAAATCATTTCCGCAGAGGAAGCAAGGGATTTTGACCAGAAAATGCAAGTTTGTGTAATTTGCTGTAGATATTATGTCAACAAACTTATGTAAACCACAAATACTAGACTTGCAAAGTACCATCTATCACTGCTATTTCAACACCATATTTGGGGTATTTGTGAACCGATCATACCATATGTCCAATTTTATAAATGTTATGTAAACACCATGGATTGCGAAAGGCAGGCCACATATAGGTTTGGCATACAGGGGCCGCGCGTTATGAAAAAGAACCGCCTCTCGTTATTTTAGTTGAAAACGCCAGATTGACAACCGCGCTTTGGCATGTATAGTCCCCGGAAAAACACAAACGCCCGGCAAACTATGCCGGGCGTTTGTTCTTTATTTCGATTATGTCGCTCTCGTTATGCTCTCTGATTGGAGAAGCAATCGCTGCAATAAACAGGGCGATCGCTCTTCGGCTCGAAGGGCACTTTTGCCTCCTGACCGCACTCGGCGCAAGAGCAAGAAAAGAACTCGCGCGGACCACGGGCAGCTACCTTCCGGCTGTCTCGGCAGGGCTTGCAGCGCTGGGGCTCGTTCTGGAAGCCGCGCTCGGCGTAGAATTCTTGCTCACCAGCGGTGAACGTGAACTCCTCATTACATTCCTTACATTGAATTCCTCTGTCTTCGTACATGCTTTGCATCCTCACTTTTTTATATTGCGCTCAGCCTCTCAACTGATCTCGCCGCTGTAATGCTGCGCCAGCTTTTTCCGAATCCGCTGCACAGCGTTATCGACCGACTTGACTGACCTTCCGGCGCTGTCTGCCATCTCTTGATAGCTGAGGCCTTCCAGAAACAATCTGAGCATTTCGTGTTCAAAACTCGAGAGCACATGCCTGAGTTGTCGATGCATTTCGTCGGCCCGTTCCTCTGAGAGTATCCGGTCTTCCAGATCGCGCAATAGGTAGGGTTGCGACGTCTCATCAAACAGTGAGGAATCAAAGGAAATTGCGTGGTTGAGCGGCCCGTGTTTGTAACGCGAAGCCGTCTTAATCGCACTAAGTAACCTGCGCCGGATGCAAACTTCCGCATAAGTCCGAAAGGAGGCGCCCTCTTCCGGCGAAAAGGTGCGAATTGCGGCGAGGAGGCCTAACATGCCTTCTTGGGTCAAATCTTCACTGTCGCCCCCGGCTAAGAAGAGGGGACGGGCACTGATTTTCACCAAGCGGCCAAATCGTTGTACCAAAATCTCTTCCGCGCGAGGATCTCCCGTGGCGGCGAGATACTGTAACATCTCATCTGTCAAACTGTGCAGTTCATCCATAATATTCCACTCACAGTATATTCTTGCCCAACGAAAATGTCAAGCAAATCTACAAGTTCGTATCATCTGCCCTAAAAATCGCGCACATTATGATTGTTTTACAAGTCAGGTTTTTATTAGTTTCGCCAACCGATCCGCTGTCTGTTGTGCAGTTTCCTCGGTTGGCGCTTCCACCATGACTCGAATCTTTGCCTCTGTCCCGGATGGCCGCACCAGAATCCGGCCTTTCCCAGCCAACGCCGCTTCTTCCTCAGCGATCGCGGCCTTTAGTTGCTCCGACGCCATGATCGCCGCCTTCGCCGCGTTGCCGCCGGACACCGGAACATTAATCAACACCTGCGGATAGCGCGGGATCTCCGCCACCAACTCAGACACGCGCTTCCCAGACGCGCAAAGTACGCTGAGGAACTGAATCGCCGCGAGTTGCCCGTCTCCCGTGGTGGCATGGTCGAGGAAAATCAGATGCCCCGATTGTTCACCGCCTAAGACATAGCCGCCTTCCAGCATACGCTCCAACACATTGCGATCTCCAACTGCCGTGCATTCAAGCGAGATGCCGTTTTGCGCGGCAAACTCGTGGAAGCCCAGATTGCTCATCACCGTCGCAACAATCGTGTTATTCCGGAGCCGCCCCTCGCGCTGCATGGCGAGTCCGCAGACCCCCATAATGCTGTCTCCATCGACGATCTGGCCTTTTTCGTCTATGATGATGCACCGGTCCGCGTCTCCGTCGAAGGCGATGCCGATGTCATAGCCCTCCGAAGCAACGGCCCTGCTGAGGAACGACGTGTCTGTAGAGCCGCACTTGTCGTTGATGTTGACCCCGTTCGGGTGGAACTTGATAATCTCCAAATCTAGATGGAAGCGCGAAAACAGAGCCGAAGCGGTCCGCGCGGCGGCGCCGTTGGAGCAGTCAATAAACACCTTGAGGCCCGCAATCGGCGTCTGCGCCGAACTGGCGACGTGTTCGATATATTTATCGATCCAGTCCTGATTCTTCCGCAGCACTTTGCCAATTTTTTCACAAACCATGGAGGGGAGAGGGGAGTCCGAGAGGACCAGCTCCTCGACCCGTCTCTCCAATTCATCGGAAAGCTTGAAGCCCTCTCCGTTGAAAATCTTGATCCCATTGTCTTGGAAGGGGTTGTGCGAAGCCGAGATCACAATTCCCGCGTCCGCTTTGGACTGTGCTGTGATAAACGCGATCGCCGGCGTGGGCACTACACCTAGCACCATTACATCCGCGCCGGATGCGCAAAGTCCTGCCACAATGGCGGACTCCAACATATCTCCAGAGAGCCGCGTGTCATTTCCGATCGTGAAAACAGGCGCGCTCCCCTTCTCTTCCCGAATCACGATCCCCACCGCTTGACCGACTTTCATAGCCAGGTGAATATCGAGGTCTACGTTGGCTACGCCGCGGATTCCATCTGTGCCGAATAATTTTCCCATGCTATCCTTCCTTTCCAATTTTCATTTTGCAATACGCCATAACCCCAAGCACAATCATAAATAAAGGTATATAGATAAACATCCTAAAAATATAAATCCAATGGTGCGAAGCAGGAACCGCAAGAACCCCATATAGCGGAGCGAACAGCATCGCAAGGGGGCCAAACGGCGGGACAGCTAAAAAGACCGGAAGCAAGAGCCAGAACAAGAAATACACCGCCAACATCTTCTTAGATTTCCTGTCCACACTATACCACAAAACCAAAACCCAAACCAATAAATAGAGCGAGGTCAAGACAGCATAGATCACAGGAACCGGCCACGCATCCCCGCGAACCCAAGCCAACCCAGACATAATCACATGAAATGCAACCAATATCCCAAGCAGCACCCGAAACGAAATCCACCTTGGCATATACTCCGCCCCCTACTCCATCTCCAACGCTTGCTGCCCCATATACTGGATCCCCAAATGCTGATACGCCTTCTGCGTCACACATCTCCCGCGCGGTGTCCTGGACAAGAAGCCCTGTTGCAGCAGATACGGCTCATACACATCTTCCAGCGTGATCGACTCCTCGCCGACCGTCGCCGCGAGGGTTTCTAGGCCGACTGGGCCGCCGCCGTAGTATTCGATGATGCTGCGGAGCATCCGTCTGTCCAGAGAATCGAGGCCGAGATGGTCTACCTCTAGACTGGTCAGCGCACTGTCCGCTACGGCCTTGGTGATGACGCCATCTCCCTTGACTTCGGCAAAGTCTCGCACGCGGCGGAGCATCCGATTGGCAATCCGAGGCGTACCGCGGGATCGGGAGGCGATCTCCATTGCTCCCGCGCGTTCGCTCTGTACTTCTAATATCCCGGCGCTCCGTGTGACGATCTGGCAGAGTTCTTCCACCGAATAGAGCTCCAAGCGGAGCATGACGCCGAAACGATCCCTGAGCGGCGCCGTGAGCTGCCCGGACCGCGTCGTCGCGCCCACCAGCGTAAAGCGCGGCAGATCTAAACGGATCGAGTTCGCCGAGGGCCCTTTGCCGATGATGATATCCAGCGCGTAATCTTCCATCGCCGAGTAAAGAATTTCTTCCACCGCTCGGTTTAGGCGGTGGATTTCATCAATAAACAAAATATCATTCTCACCCAAATTGGTGAGCAAAGCCGCCAAATCTCCCGCCTTTTCAATGGCGGGGCCGGAGGTGATCCGGAAGTTGACACCCATCTCCTGCGCGATGATTGCGGCAAGTGTGGTCTTCCCCAGTCCGGGCGGACCGTGGATCAAGACGTGATCCAATGGCTCGCCGCGCTGCCGCGCCGCCTCGATGAAGATGTGGAGGTTTTCTTTTGCCTTCGTCTGCCCGATGTACTCCGCAAGGCTCCGTGGGCGCAGAGAACCCTCCGCCTCGTCTTCCGGGCGGATGCCGGTGCTGACGATTGGGGTTTCGTCTTGTGGTGCGAATGAAATGCTCATATGTGTGTTCCTTCTACGTAAATTCTTTCAAAGCTAACATGTCGGCCTGCTTCGAGCATGTCGTATGCACTTGATTTTTGCATACATGACATTCATATGTAGCCGCACGCAATTCTCCCCGAGGCCCTATATGCTGAATAAATTTCATTTGTATTAACTGCCTATTGCTATCATAACAAACAGAACAATAGACTATGTTATCTTCATCGCCAGTTAACATTACATATGCTTGAACAGGATTGCGCATAATCCGTTCTTCCAGCGCGTGCATGTCTTGCAACTCCTCAATTCGCTTCTTCAGTTCAGCATTCTCAGCCTGCAATTCCCATGCTTGACGTTGCGCTTCAAGAATGGCTTGCAATAGTTCGATGTTTTGCGTTTTCTGCGCAGCAGAAAATAGGTCTTTAAGAAAGTCGTATAGTGCCATTCTATCACCTCACCAACATTGTACTCCTAATACAGCTCCGTACTCAGATATTTCAGCCCCGTATCATTCACCGTAATCGCAATGGACTTCCCTTCCTCCGTCCCCCGCAACAGCTGAATCGCGGCGGCGACATTGGCGCCGGACGAAAATCCGGCGAATATACCCTCGTATTTCGCTAGGTTCCGCGCCGCTTCGATTGCTTCTTCATCACTTACGGTCAAGTATCCGGTCACGAGTCCTTCTCGAAGCAGGGGAAGCTGCATATTATACCCGCCGCCCTGAATCTGATGATTCGGATTCGTGATCGCCTGCCCCGCCAGATATGGCGCACCTTCTGGCTCGACCACATAGCACCTGATCGCGGAATTGTGCTGTTTTAGGGCGATTGAACAGCCTACAAAGGTTCCGAGCGTACCGGCGAAATCTAGGAAAACATCAATATCGCCATCGCACTGTTCCCACATTTCATTGCCTGTGATGATGTGGGCGTTTACATTCGCCTCCGACTGAAACTGGCCCGCGCGAAAAGCCTTCCGCTCCCGCACGATTCGATCCGCCGCTTCCTCAACCAAGGCCAGGTCATCGCCCGAAACTTGCCCGACAACGGCGCCTTCCGCTTGATCGACTAGTACCACCTCGGCGCCCAAGGCGCGCATCATCCTTGCGCGTTCGGGCGAGTTCCCTTTTGACATGACGGCAACAAACTTGTATCCTTTTACACCGCAGACGATTGCAAGCCCGGTCCCGGTGTTTCCGCTCGTGAGTTCAACGACTTCCTGCCCTTTTACAAGCGCGCCGCGCTGTTCCGCCTCTTCAATCATTTGCAGCGCGATCCTGTCTTTTTTGCTGTGCCCGGGGTTTAGGTATTCCAGTTTGGCGCATAGATTGCCCGCGACACCGTATGCTTTGACGAGGCGATCTAACCGAACCATCGGCGTCTGCCCGATTGCTTCGCCTATGTGATTGAGTAGTTTTTTCATGCAGCTACCTCGCCAACTGCCGAAGCGCCAAGCGAATTACCTGTTCCAGCGGTTGACTCGCCAAATCAATATCCCGGAGCGCCACCGATATCTCGCTTTGACTATACCCCAACACCATCAGCGCCGCCACAGCGTCGCTCGTGATATCTGTCCCAACGGCCTTTGCGCCCTTGGTCAACCGCACCCCGCCGGAAAGACCCGCCGCGTCTTTGCCCATCTTGTCCTTGAGCTCCAAAATCACCCGCTGGGCGATTTTTTTGCCTATCCCCTGCGCCATCGTCAGGGCCTTTTCATCCTCGGCTAAAATGCTCATCGCGAGGCCTTCCGGCGTCGTAGACGACAAAATCGCAAGCGCCGCCTTTGGCCCTACGCCGGAGACGGAGAGCAAGAGCTCAAAGCAACGCTTCTCCCCTAGTGTGGAGAAGCCATAGAGGTCGAAGCAGTCCTCGCGGATCACATTGTAGGTAAAGAGCTTGCCAGACTCCCCCATCTTGAGGTCTGCCTGGCTGGTGCTCGTCGTGTGGAGCGCGTAGCCCACGCCGTTTGCATCAATCACGGCGAGATTTGCGTCCATCGCGGTTACTTTCCCACTTATATAGTAGAACATGCCTGAGTCCCCCCATCCTGTTTCCCGAGCAAATTCGTCGCACTGCGCAGATGGCACAGGGCAATCGCCAGAGCATCCGCCGCGTCGTCCGGTTTTGGGATCTGCGACAATTGAAGCAACCGCCGCACCATCTCCTGTACCTGTTGTTTTCCCGCCCTGCCATAGCCCGAGACGGCCATCTTGACTTGCAGTGGCGTATATTCAAACAATGGTACGCCCGAGGCCGCCCCCGCGAGGAGTAAGACCCCTCTCGCGTGCGCCACTTGGATCGCCGTCTTTTCGTTTTTGTTGAAAAATAACTCTTCCACCGCAATTGCATCCGGTTCAAACTGGCGGATCAAGAGCGAGACATCGTCAAACACTTGCTTCAGCCGCTCCGCGAACGGCGCTCCGGCGGAGGTCGTAATGACCCCGCATTGCACCAACCGATGCCGTGACCGATTTCCCTGTACAATTCCAAATCCCACCGTGGCATAGCCCGGGTCGATCCCTAAAATTGTCATCCCTGTCTCCTCTTTGTGCGCTACCATATATTGTAGCATACCGGATCAAAATACGCAATATTGGGCACATCCCACAAGGTTCAAATTTGCCTTGCGGGATGCGCTTCTATTATTCAAATTTTTGGTCTTCCTAGTCTGATCGGACATCCTCGCGCCACTGCGTCCAGTCCGTCCAAAATCTATGATACCCCTGCTCGGCAACTTCATCAAAAAAGGACTTGGGCGAACATGTCTCATAGAATACTTGAATCGCATCCGCAAATTGAAATACGATCGTTCTGTACTCTTCCAGCGACAATATCACCTGCGTATTAGAACCCGTCGTAAGCCTAACAGCCCCGCCTTCATGCGTAACCGACCAATCAAGCCCGGAAATACACCCGCAAATGCGGAGTTTGTCTGTTGTTTCGTCTATCCATATACCATCCCCACAGCAGGGCAACAGGTGTATGTCATTGATATCGTCCGCTATATGGTCCTCATACGCCGATTTGAGCAACTGGTACGCCCCCGCACTCACCGTCCACCCATCACTCGTCCCATCATCCAGAACTTCCTCTCCAATCCGAACAAATACATGTCCATGCAAACACAAATCGTCAGGATAGTCACTAGATCCGTCTATCCAATGCAAGTCAATTATCCGAAGTTCAAACTCCAAAGTTTTCTGCCCTCCTCACCCCAAATGCCCCCGAATCACCGCCAAGAACTCCGCCCCATACCGTTCAAACTTTCTCTGTCCAACCCCGCTGATCTCAAGGAAATCCGCCTCCGTTTCCGGCATCACTTCGCTCATCTCCACCAATGTCGCGTCGTGGAAGATCACATATGGTGGGACGCCCTGCGCACGCGCGAGCTCTGTCCGCAGTCCGCGCAGTTTCTCGAACAGATCGTCGTTCGCCAGCGCCATCTCCTCGATTTCCGCCCGCTTCTTCCGTCCGCGTTTCTTTGGTTCCGCAGATGCCGTCTCCGATACCCGCATCAGAACTGTCGCCCCGTCAAACAAGACAGCGCGCGCCTTCGGCCCGAGCTTCACCACAGGATATACGCCCCGCTGGATGTCTGTCTCCGTCACATAGAGATAGTCCATCGCCACCAGCGCGTCGATCAGCTCCAAAATCCGCTTGCCTGTCAGGTCGCGCAATACTCCGTATGTACTGAGCCGATGAAGTCCAAACTCCACGGGCTTGCCTGTTTCCTTTCCCTTCAAAACTTCCGAAACCAAAACCTTCCCAAACCGTTCATCCATCCGCTTCACGCAGGACAATATTTTCTGCGCCTCGACGGTAATATCTACCTCCGCAAAGGTCTGTTTGCAGTTCGCGCAGTTTCCGCAGTCTGTCGCCCGCGGCTCGTCGAAATAGGAGAGGATATGCCGCCGGAGGCAAGTCGTCGTCTTGCAATATCCCACCATACTAGAAAGCCGCGCTCGGTCCTGCGCAACCAACAGCTCCAGCAGATCGGCGTCCATTCCCTCCTGCTCCTCGCTATCTCTCTGGATCAAGAATGTGTTGAGCGCAATGTCTTTCTCCGCATAGAGCAACACACACTCCGCCGGAGCTCCGTCTCGTCCGGCGCGGCCTGCCTCCTGATAATAACTTTCCAAATTCTTCGGCATCCCCACATGGAGCACATAGGTCACGTTAGACTTATCTATCCCCATTCCAAAGGCGTTCGTCGCCACCATCACAGGGCACTCATCCGCCTGAAAGGCCTCTTGATTGCGCCGCCGTTCCTCATCCGAAAGCCCCGCGTGATACCGCGTCGCCGGGATGCCTGCTTTCACCAGCCGTTCCTCAACTTGCTCCACGTCTTTCCGCGTCAGGCAATACACAATCCCACTCTTGCCTCGCCGCTCTTCGACGAACCGAACCGCCGCGTCCATCCGTCCGTGCGGGCGCTGCACCTCGAAATACAAATTTTCCCGATCAAACCCCGTCGTGACCCCGAGCGGATCCCGGAGTTCCAACAAGGCCTCCATATCCCGCCGCACCTGCTGCGTCGCCGTCGCGGTAAACGCCGCCACCACCGGCCGCTCCGGGAGCGCCTCAATAAACCGACTGATCTCCAAATAACTCGGCCGAAAATCTTGCCCCCACTGGGACACGCAATGCGCCTCATCCACCGCCACCAGCGCGATGTCCAGTTTGAAGACTGTCTCCAAAAACCGACTGTTCAACAAGCGCTCCGGCGCAACATAGCAAAGCCGATACGTCCCGTATCGGAGTTCCTCCAACACCCGATCCACTTGTGAAGCCGTCAGCGAACTGTTAATATAAGCCGCCCGTACCCCGGCCTGTCCGAGGCTCCCCACCTGATCCTTCATTAGCGAAATCAAAGGCGAAACCACAAGCGTAATCCCGTCCAACAGCAAAGCCGGCACCTGATAACAAATACTCTTCCCCGCCCCTGTCGGCATGATGGCAAGCGCGTCTTGCCCGGACAGAATGGCGTCGATGATCTCTTCTTGACCGCCGCGAAAGGCTTTGTAGCCGAATATTTGTTCTAAGATCGAAAATTTATCTCTCAAGGTCCTCGTCCTTCCCCTCTTCATCCGTATCCTTCCATAATTGCCATTTCCAATAAATCACCAACGCCGCCAATAACACCAAAACCCCCGGATGAACCCGCCCAGCCCCGCTATGCGCAAGCACTTCCCGCGGCCCATCCCCAAAATTCTCCTCTGCAATCCGCACCAAATCTCCGATTGTGAGTGGCAGTCCGCTCATATGGCCCAAAGCATCCTCTAATCCCACATGGGCATCCAAAGTCAGCGTACTTTCGTTCCAATGCGGAAATCTGTATGCTCCTTGCCATGGATTTAACAAGGTTGCTGCAGGATAAGAAATCGAATCAACAGACAAAAATAACACCAAATCATCCCCCGGTACAAGTTGAAACCGCGGGAAATTCACAAGAAGTCTTGATATAACACCGACCAGATGCCCTACACTGATCGTATCTCCCGGCTGAATATCACCTTGGAACACCTCTAACACCCGAACTTGCCTTCCGGCCAATACTTCAACCCGAACAATATATGTCGCTGTGCTAGCCATCTCGTCAATATTCTCGCCGCCTCCCGGCCACGCCCAAGACGCCGCCATAGCCCCACCTCCGGCCATCAAAGCCAACACCAAAGCCAACATCCCCACAAAAATCCGCTTCCTCATAACCCAGCCACCTCCCAACACCCCCATCATAACACAAAAACGCCGCCAACAAAAGTTGACGGCATTTTCTGGTCGGAATGCTGGGACTCGAACCCAGGGCCTCTTGGTCCCGAACCAAGCGCGATACCAAACTTCGCCACATCCCGAAATTTTCTAACTTCTCAATTATAGGGCCAAAGTCGCCTCTTGTCAAGGTCGAAAATAGGATCTTTCCGATTCCCATTACGCCCCATCCCTTGCCCACATCCGATACCACCCCCGCACCTCATGTACCGCAATCCCTAATTCCGCGTAATCAACCAGCTCCCGGAGCCGCACCAGTTCCCCCATCATATACGCATATCCCAGTGAAGAGAAAAAGACATGGTCATATCCCGGGTTCTCAAACCCCGGCTCAACCAGCGCAGACAAAAAGATCGGCCGCCCCATCTCCCGCGCAAACGCAACATGATGCTGCGCAATCTGATACATCGCCTCCGCGCTGTTGCGATACGACAGCACAAACACCCGGGTCGCCTCCAAAATCGCCGCGCGATAGAAATACATCATTTCCCCGCGATACACAATCAAATCGTACGCCCCGTCCCGGTACCAAAACGGAATCGTCCAATCCATCGGCCCAAACTGATCCGTTGTCCGCACTTTGAGGTCCATATACCGCTGCAGCAACTCATTCCGCGTGTCCGCATTCCACACCGGATCCTGATGCGGTTCCACGTTCAAGTGCACTCCCGCAAACCGCGTCATCTCGCAGGCCGACGCTTGGTAGGCCAAAAACACCTCCATGCGCTCCACAAGACCGGCATCGTCGTGGATCCACGACCAATCTCCCGTCAGGTAATACACCGCAATCCCTCTTGTGCGCGCCTCCGCGATAAACGCACTTGTCCGATCCTGGCACCAATCCGGTCTTGTAACTCCCGCGGCAAAGTAGAGTTCTGTAATCCCCTGCGCATCCGCAAAGTCCAAATAGCGCAAGTCCGCCTCGTCGTCTCCAGCGCTCCACCACCAAACCCCAAACGCGGGTCCCTCCCGGAGCGGGACATAGCAATGTACAACAGGCTGCGAGTCTGCTCCCCCAGCCTCCTCCGCACACCCAACCAAGAGTAGAATGAGTAGCACAAGCAGGAGTAGTTTCAGTATAGATTTGTTGAAGCGCTCCAACAAAATTCTTCTCACCCCCAGACCAAAAATATATTTTACTTATAATATCATTTTATATCTAGGCTTGATCGCCACTAACGCACCCCCAACACCAGCAACACCCCCCGCGCAATCGCGTCCGCATACGCATTAAAATTCTCATCAAACAACTGATTATCCCGCTCATTCGTGATAAACCCCATCTCCAGCAGCATCGCCGGCGCATTCGTATTCCGGAGCACCGCAAAATTCCCCCGCTTCACCCCGCGATCCCGCTGCACACCCGCCCGTACAATCTCCCCAAGCACCGTCTCAGCAGCTTCCACCTCAAACGTGGTCGGATCGAGATACACAAAATTCTCTACCCCATTCGCCGCATGCGACTCCGCGGCGTTTCTATGGATAGATACAAACAAATCCGCTCCCGCCCGGTTCGAGACGGCACTCCGCTCTGTCATCGGCAGGAACACATCCGTACTCCGCGTCATAACCACCCTCTGCCCACGCGCTTCCAGTCTCCGTTGTACCGCGAGGGCCAGGTCCAGATTGTCGTCCTTCTCCAAACGTCCCCCATACACAGCACCGCTATCAGCGCCGCCGTGCCCTGCGTCTACTACAATTGTCTTCATAGCACCTCTTCCTCTCATCTGCATGCTTACTCTATGGTATGAATACAGAGACAAAACGTGCAAGGGAGCCCAAAAGAGTCATTATAATATCAACACGAATAAGTAAATCTTCTTATTTCAACCCCACACAAGCAAAAGCATCCGAGGCTAAAAACTTCGGATGCTTTTCTTGTTTCTCACTTTATGTTACACTCTCTTCAGGCGCTTCTTCCTCACCAAGCCGCGTCACGATCACCGTAGCAATTCGCAAATCCTGCACACTCTCAACCTGGAACTTCAGCCCTCCAAACACAACCTCCGGCTTCTCATCTTCCGCCGGAATATACCCGAGCTCCCCGACCAAGAAGCCGCTGAGCGTCTCATAATCGTCCACGGGTAACTCCATCTCGAAGAAATCCCGCACGGTTTCTAGATAGGCCCCGCCTTGGATTTCGAAGGTGTTTTCGTCCAAGGGCTGAATATCCGGTACCTCGTTCGCGTCATACTCGTCGTGGATACTGCCGACAATCTCTTCCACCAGGTCTTCCATGGTAACAATCCCCATCGTACCGCCGTATTCGTCAACCACGATCGCCATGTAAATCCGATCTTTGCGCATCTCCTGAAACAACTCACCCGTTTTTTTGGAAGACGGAATAAAATAAGGCTCACGAAGCAAACTTTGCAAATCAAAATCCACGCGATCCGGATGATTGACCATGTAATGCATCACGTCTTTGGCATGCAAGATGCCGCGTACATTATCCAGGCTCTCTTCATACACCGGTACTCTGGAATAGTTTTCCTTGATGAGCAACTCCACCACCGTGTGAAAGTCCGCTTCAATCGGCAGGGCAATCACGTCCACGCGATGTGTGCAGATTTCCGCAGCCGTCATGGTGTCGAATGCGAAGATATTCTCGATCATATCCTGTTCGCTCTCCGCAATATTCCCATGCTCACTGCCCGACTCCACCATGAGCAAGAGCTCTTCCTTCGTCACATCTTCCTCCGGCTTTTCCCCTTTGATTCCGATCAGTGTCAAAATCAGCTTCGCGGAAACAGAGAGCAGCTTCACAAAGGGCAACGCGAGAATCGAGAGCGCACGCAGCAAATAAATCGCCCGGAGCGCAAACGGAATAGCGTGTTGCAACGCAATCCGCTTCGGAACCAACTCCCCGAAAATGAGGGTGAGATAGGTGAGCAGCGCAGTGATGAAAATGAATACGACAGGCTCAATCGCCCCCTCGGAAATCGGCAGCCCTGCCCGGATGGCCCATGCCATCAAGGGGTCGGTAAAGGCGTTCGCCGCGAAGGCGCCAGAGAAAAAGGCGATAAAGGTAATGTAGAGTTGCGTGGTCGCGAAGACACTGTTCGGCTCATCCATGACTTTCAAAAGCCGCTCCGCTTTCTTATCTCCCGCCTCCGCCAACATCTTGACCCGGTTGCGATTCGCAGAACTCAACGCAATCTCCGAAGATGACAAAATGCCGCTAATCAGCGTAAGCACCACCAGAATTAAAATACTTTGTAACAAAATAACACTCTCCTAATAACGGACCTTAGTATCATTCTATCACATTTTCATAAAAAATGCCAGCCCCACCCGATTTCTCTTTCAAAAAGGAGCGCTCCCATGCAAATCTATAAAAACCCCCACTGCAAAAAAGTCCGCAGCAGCCACATTTTAGCGGTCACCTGCGGCTACTGCGGGCAGTTCATCGCCCACTATCAAAAAGTCGGCGAGAGCAATTTCGTGAAGATGTATAACGACCGCATCATCGAAGGCACCCTAGACTTCTCCCAATACCATGGCGCCATCTTCTGCCCAAACTGCAACAAACAAATCGCCACACGGTATATTACGAAGATGGATAAAAAAGAGGCCTATCGGTTCACTCCCTCCACGTTCCGGGCAAAGAAAATTACTTCGCCTTAACACCACGCATATGGTATAATTCACAGTAAGGTTACCGGGTGTGCTGCATCGTTTCGGATAAGGTGGTTTTAGAATGTCGATTTGGTTCTTGCTCGTTCCACTACTGTCTTTGACAGGATTTGTTATCTCATATAGGCGAAACAAAATGAGCCTTATCCCCAGTTTCGCATTTAGCTTATTTTGGATATCAGCCGTGGTGAGTTTAACAAGTTATTTAAATCCACTTGCGTACGACAACGGGAGCATAATCGCAAGAATTTTATTTTTGCTTATCATCGCCCCAATTGTTTTAGTGGTCCTTCTTGGCATATATGCGCTGATTGTTATTTTACTAGTCAACGCTTACCATGTACTCAAAAAAGAAAGCAGATCCCTCTCCAATGCATTGACTTTTCTCTTGGCCATCGGCTTAATTTGCTTTCTGGCCGCAGAATATTTAATGGAGGTGGTTTCCGTACCAAGGCCGCTCGGCACTTTTATTTTCTTCGCTTATGGTATGCTGCTTTTTTACTTTTTTCACTTTATACATTACGTCGTCGCAACGATTCTTTGCAATTTCTCACGTCCGAAATTAAATCAGCACTATATTATCGTACCTGGCAGCGGCCTAATAGATGGCAAGGTTCCTCCACTGCTTGCCGGGCGAATGGATAAGGCAATATTATTTTATCATAAGCAGAGAAAAGAAACCGAAGCACCAAAGCTAGTCCTTTCCGGCGGCCAAGGGAGTGATGAACCAAGGCCGGAGGCTTTGGCAATGATGGAATATGCTCTATCGAAAGATGTTGAGGCATGCGATATTTTGTTAGAAGATAAATCAAAAACGACATTGCAAAACATGATGTTTTCTAAAGAAATAATGGATACGCATTCCAAAGGCAAGCAATATAATTGCATTTACGCAACCAGTAATTACCATTTGCTTCGAACAGGAATCTACGCAAAAATGGTCGGGTTAAAAATAGAAGGCATCGGTTCGAAAACCGCACTTTATTATTTGCCTAATGCGCTGATCCGCGAATATATTGCCTATATTGTCATGCACAAAAAGCGTAATATAGTATTTATTTTAATCACTTTTTTATTTGTGTTTGTGTTAAATGTGGTTTTTTATGTATATGGTCTTCTGTAAAATAAAGAGAGAGCATTCAATTGCCCCTGACAAAACGAATGAGAGGATTTGGAATTTAGTTCCAAATCCTCTTTCCTCTTATCTAATTTAACTAACGTGCAAGCATTTTAGCCGAAATCGGAGATCGCCTTACCCGCCCAAATACGCCTTCCGCACCGCATCACTCGCCAGCAGCGCCTTGGCATCGTCCGTGAGCACGATCTTCCCAGTCTCCAGTACATACCCGCGGTTCGCCACTTGAAGCGCCATATGCGCGTTTTGCTCCACCAGCAAAATCGTTGTACCCGCTCGATTCAGTTCGCCGATCATCTCAAAAATCTGCTCCACCAACAAGGGCGCAAGACCCATTGAGGGCTCATCCAGCATCAGCAGTCTCGGTTTAGACATCATCGCCCGGCCCATAACCAGCATCTGCTGTTCGCCGCCCGAAAGTGTCCCCGCAACTTGCTTCCGCCGTTCCAGCAGCCTCGGAAACTTCTTATATACCTGCTCAATGCGCTCCTGCATCGTAGCGGCCTGCTGGGTATAATGCCCCATTTCGAGGTTTTCCTGCACGCTCATCTGCAAAAACGCCCGCCGTCCCTCTGGCACATGCGCCAGACCACGCCGCACAATCGTATGAGACGCCATATGCCCAATCTCTTCCCCCGCAAAGGAGATCGACCCGGTTTTACTCCGGAGCAGGCCGGAAATGGTCTTGAGAATTGTACTCTTCCCCGCGCCGTTCGCTCCGATCAAGGTGACGACTTCACCCTCATCTACATGGAAATTTACGTCCTTGATGGCATAGATATGCCCATAATAGACGTTCATATTATTCACTTTAAGCATGCGACCCACCTCCAGTCCCCAGATAAGCCTCAATGACTTTCGGATCTCTCTGGATTTCAGTAGGCGTGCCCTTCGCGATCAATTTCCCATAGTTGAGCACAGCCACACCCTCACAGATCCCCATAACCAGGTGCATATCGTGTTCGATGAGGAAGATGGCGATCTGGAACGTCTCCTGAATCTTCTTGATGTTTAACATCAGATGTTCCGTCTCATTTGGGTTCATACCCGCCGCCGGCTCATCGAGGAGCAGCACCGCCGGATTCGTCGCCAGCGCCCGCACAATCTCGAGACGACGCTGCGCCCCGTAAGACAAACTCCCCGCCTTATTGTTCGCCACATCCTGCATATCGAAAATAGACAGCAACTCAATAGCCCGCTCTCTGGCAATCCGCTCAGCCCGCCAATAACCCGGCAGACGGAACAGCGCCTCCGTCAAACGATAGTCCATACCGTTGTGCAGCCCCACCAACACATTCTCCAACACTGTGAGTTCTTTAAACAGCCGGATATTCTGAAACGTCCGCGCAAGCCCGGCCTTGTTGGCCTGGATGGTGGTCATATACTTCGTATCCTTACCCTCCAGATACATCGACCCGCGCGTGGGCTGATACACCTTCGTAAGCAAGTTAAAAATCGTCGTCTTTCCCGCACCGTTCGGACCGATCAGACCGCAAATCTCCGTCGGGGCAATGGTGAGGTTAAAGTCATTCACCGCAGTCAACCCGCCAAAGTCGATTCCAAGGCCGACACATTCGAGTACCGGACGTTTGTCCTGGTCGCGCTCCGGAATAAAAGGCGCTCTTGGATCATTTTTATTAGCCAATGTCCTCGCCCCCCTTCTTTGCGCGTCCTCTTGTAAAGAAGCGAACGATATTCTCCAAAATCCTGGAAAGGGAGAAGTCGTAGTTACCAAACAGACCCCTCGGTTTGAAAATCATCACGATAATGAGCAGCACCGCATAGACGATCAAACGGTTCGCCGCAGCCCAAGTTGCCGCAGGCGCAAGCCACTGCATCCATGATGGCCATCCCTGAACCAGAGGCGGAACACCCTGCATCATAATCGGGAAACTAATCAGAACTGCGGCACCAACTACACTGCCGATCATCGAACCCATTCCGCCGAGCACAACGATCATCAGAATGTCGATGCTTCTCATAAAGTTAAAATCGCCCGGCACCAGTATCCCGAGCCGCCCCGCAAAGAGCACCCCGGCAACCCCCGCAAAAAACGCGGACACCGCGAAAGCCATAACCTTGTAATACGTCGTATTGATCCCGCAACTCTCCGCCGCGATCTCATTCTCCCGGATGGACAAAATCGCCCGCCCATGCCGACTTTTCATCAGCATATGAATCGCCACGCAGGTAATAATTACGCAGACATAGACCAGAATGAAAGAGGTATGCCGCGGAATCCCAATCAAGCCCATCGCACCGCCTGTAAGACCGAGCGGATTGTTGTTGATTACCACGCGGATCATCTCGCCAAAGCCAAGCGTAATAATCGCCAAATAGTCTCCCCGGAGCCGAAGCGCTGGAATTCCGATTATAATCCCAAAAATCGCCGCGACCACGCCGCCCGTCAAAAGGCCTCCAACAATGGAGAGCTCCGTTGGCATAAATCCGGTATTGCGCCAGAACAGAGCGCCCGCATAGGCCCCCACGGCCATAAACCCGGCATGGCCCAGCGGCAGCTGCCCCAAATAGCCCGTGACCAGGTTAAGCGACACCGCCAGCATAATAAAAATACCCACTTGCGTCACATTATCGACCTGCGCGCGCGGCAAAACGCCGCTCTGCAGCAACATGTTCCCAAAATAGAGGAACAAGACAAGCAGAACCGCATTGATGCCATACCGCACTGGCATAGGGATCGTAAACTGTTTCATCACAAATCCCCCCTATACCTTTTCCATCATGGGTCGTCCCATGATTCCGGTCGGCTTTACCATGAGCACGATAATCAAGATCAAAAACACCGCGCCGTCTCTCAAATGCCCGAAGCCAACCGTAATAACTGCCACTTCCAAGAGCGCAATGAGATAGCCGCCCAGCATCGTCCCGGGGATCGACCCGATCCCACCGAGTACGGCGGCGACAAATGCCCGCATTCCGAGCATCAACCCGATGGTAGGCATGATGATCTGAAACTGCGCGCTATAGAGCAATGCGCCGACACCGGCAAGCGCCGCGCCAACAGCAAAGGTAAAGGAGATGATGTGGTTCACATTGATACCCATGAGTTGAGCCGCACCCGCGTCCTCACTCACCGCACGCATCGCCTTGCCCAGTCTCGTTCTCTGCACCAAAAGCGTAAGCGTAACCATGGAAATAACAGTGATAACCAGGGTCATAATCGAAATATAGGAAATCCGAAGATCCCCCAGATAAACCGCACCCAGCGGGAACAGTCTATAGGCCGGGAACGGCATTGGATCGGCCCCAAACCAATATTGCGCCAAATTCTGCAACAAAATCGAAATACCGATCGCCGTGATGAGGAGCGACAGACGCGGCGCAGTACGAAGCGGCGTATAAGCCAACTTCTCAATCACAACCGCAAGCAAGGCACAGCCCGCAATCGTAACCACGGCGGCAAGCACCGGCGGCATCCAAACGGCAGCCAGGGCAAATATCCCAATATACCCACCCACCATGATGAGATCACCATGGGCAAAGTTGAGCAGCTTGACGATGCCGTATACCATGGTATACCCGAGGGCCACCAGCGCATAGATCGACCCCAATTCGAGTGCGTTCATCAGCTGCAAAATCAGCAATGTAATATCCAAAATTCACACTACCCTCTCTTCAAAGTACTCTAGCACTGAGAAAAAACACTCCAAAAAGTGCCTTTTCTCAGTGCTAAACAAGTCCATCCTGAAAACTTGGCCCAAACGCCGAGGTGCATCCCAAGGGAGAAAGCCTCCCTTGGGATGCGCACATCGGGGAAAATCGTTATAGCTTAGAAGTAGCCCCAGAATCTCTCTTGACCGTTTTCAATCGTCAGGATAACGGCGGTCTTGATCGGGTTGTTCAGATGGTCAAATGTGATGTGGCCTGTGACGCCAACCAAATCCGTCGCAGCCATGTGAGCGATGACAGAATCACTAAATCCTGCGTCATCCGGTGCGAAACCGTCTGCAATCGCAGCTTCGATCGCGGCGATGAGGATCATCGCGGCGTCATAAGCTTGGGCGGCAAACATGTTCGGCGCAAAACCGTTCGCGGCTTCGAAATCGGCGATGAAGTTTTGCACCAGCGGATCATCAACGTCAGGCGAGAAACCAGTGAGGAAGAAAGACCCCTCAATGGAAGACGGATCTGTCATGAAGTCCAGAATCGTCGCCCAACCATCTGCGCCGAGCAGAACGGTGTCAAGGCCAGCGGCAACACTCTGCGGTCCGATCAGGGCAATGTCCTGATAGTAGGCGGGAATAAAGAGCACATCCGGGTTCTGTCTTGCAATGTTGGTAAGCTGGCTGCGGAAGTCTACAACGCCCACTTGGAATGTCTCGATCGCTACGATCTCGAGGCCGAGTTCATTTGCGCGAGCTTCGAAGGCTTGCATCAGACCGATCGAGTAGTCCACTTCATTGTTGAAGAGGATCGCAACAGTCTCAGCGCCTACGATTTCATAGGCGAAATCCGCCATCTTCTGGCCCTGGAAGGGGTCAATGAAGCAGGAACGGAACATGTTGGTGAACACGCGGCCCGTGTTTGCGTCTACGGTAACATTTGCGTGTGTAGAAGTCGCTGTAATCATGGGCATATTGTCTTCATATGCAAGGGGCACAACAGCCATGGTCACGCCGCTGGTCACAGCGCCGATGATGGCGTGTACACCGCGATCAACCAGGTCAAAGTAACCGGCAACGCCGAGCGTCGCTTGGCCTTCTTCGTCAAAGATTTCAAGGCGAATTTGAAGCCCACCCCGTGCATTGAACTGATCGACATAGAGTTGAATACCGGCGAGGTTCGCTGTGCCGAACTGCGCAACAGGTCCGGTCAGGGGTCCCAGAGAGCCAATTACAACTTCGGTAACCTCTGCTGGGCCGCCACCGTTCGTCGGGGGCTGAGGTGCTGCCGGAGTTGGCGTTGCGGCTGGCGGTTGCGGCTGTGCCGGACCAGCACACGCTGCGACCAGGCCCACAACGAGGAGAACCGCCACCAAGAGAGCTAATACGCGATACTTCTTTGTCATTTTCGTTTCCTCCTTCATAGAATGATTGATTAGGTAGATCTCATTTTTTCCAACATCGTACCAAGGCACTCATGTTACGGTAATTATAGTGATTTACCTACCAAAAGTCAAGTAGTCATTTCGGCATACTTATCTAAAATGCGCCCGCATTATTGTTCATTTTCACCAACATCAAAAGATATAAAGAAAAGAGGCCGCTGGCAATGGCCTCTTCTTAAAATGCAATGTGTGCAAAAATAACGAGCAACCGAGTCGATCACCCCTCCCGGAAACACAAAAGAGGCCGCTTTTGGCGGCCTCTCAAACAGAACTTCCTAGCGATACAGCGTCGCTTTCGCCTCTCTGTAGTTATCCGACGACTCAATCGTATCCGGCGGGAAAAACTCATCCACAGGGAAACTGATCTTCGAGAACAAAGAACAGGGATCTTCCTCCCCCGTCCCGATGCACTCTTTCTCCGGCAAGCAGTAATCATAGGCCGGCATCAGCAGTTGAGAGTCGCGTTCCAGACGCACGATGGAGAACTGGCCCAGTGTCACATAAACTCTCCGGCTATCGCCTCCCATCATGAGCTCACAGCCAAACGCATCCCGAATACAGCGCGGAATCTCCGTGATCTCACAATCACAGCGATGGTCGCAGACATCCACAACCTTCATGCCAAGAATGATGGGGTCCACCGCCTCAACAACCGCAGTGGGCAGATTGGTCTTCGCGAGACACTGCTCATCCAAACCGCCGACCACCGTGTCAGACGTGAATATCTTGGCGTTGCCCTCGCTGCCGAAGAGGATCACCCGCTTATCAAACACCGCAAGCCCCGTAATCGGACTGCTCTTGTTGATTAAGGCAAAAGCCTCTCCCCGAATCTTATAGTAGTAGCGGAGATCCACCGTATAGAACCCCCGATTGAAGGTGATCTCTTCCACGTCCGTCGTGACGTAGAGCAGTTCCGCCGATTTTGCGCGCACACTGATCGCGCCTTCTATGTACCTCTGGGACTCCGCCGAGGGGTAAAACCGCAAATCTTCAATGCAGTCTTTGTCCTTGCAGGAGTCAAAAATCTTCCGTGTATGAATGCAGACGGCCTCTTTGATGCAGTCCCTATCTCGCACCGGACCGGGCAAAACTCGATCAGGCATTGGGTTATAACCTCCTTGAATGTAGTACGAAACTAGTAGCTTCGTTACAGTGTATGTGAATATCCAAAGATATGTGAAAATGATCGCATACAGCACTTCGTGCCGAGCGCAAACAGCTTGTGATCGAATCAAAATTCTGATATGCTGAGCAAAACAAAAACAGAAAGGTGGCACCCCCATGCGTTTTGCCCTCATCGCCTTCGACTACACAGACAGCGACGCCCCAGCCTGCCGAAAAGAAGTCAGACCAAGACATAAAGAAATCCAAAAAGAATTCAAAGCCGCCGATACACTGAAATATTGCGGGGGCCTCCTCAATGCCGATGGCGTCACCATCGGCTCTCTCATGCTCCATGACTACCCTTCCGAAGAAGCCCTCAGAGCCGACTTCCTCGCCCGAGAGCCCTACGCCCTAGAAGGCGTTTGGGAAACTATCCACATCTACCCCCACATCCCGGCGGATCCGCTGTTTACGGATGTGCTGTAATACGCCATAAAGACCTTCGCCAACGGCGAAAAAACTTTTTGCCGACGGGGATGCGCGCTAGTGTGCGACCAGAGGCAAAAAACAGAATACCAAAGGGGCTTTGGAATTCACTTCCAAAGCCCCTTTCACTTTATTTGTCCAAAACAAATACAAGCATTTGCTTTGATTTATGTAATCGTCACTTCACCCGTATTCACATTGATAATATTCACATAGGTCTGCCCCACCGCAAGTTCCAAGGGCGTACCATCCATCAGCGTATACAGAAACGGCTCACTATGGCTCCCCTTCGTCCAAAGAATCGGCACTACATACCCGCCGGAGATAAAATACCCCTCCCCGCCGAGATTCAAATTCACCCCGAGACGCCCATAATTATCCGCGACCCAGAACGTGGCGTAGAGCACCAACACATTCCGCACCTGAAGCTGCTCACCCGTCGCGCCGTCAATATGCGGATTGCTGAACTGGCTCACACGATATAGCCCAGTCTCCTCATCAAAGGTAAATACCCCTGTCTTCACATTCGAAAACCGCACCGTGACCTCATGGGCCGCCTGTCCGTCCATCGGCGCCGCGTCATACACAAACACAAGCCCCGTATCAAACCCGTCCTGATGCTCCATCCGGAAATTATGATTCCCAATATTCGCAAGCAACAACTCGCTCGACGTCATGAGGCTATGCTCAAAACCAGCCCGATTCGCGCGGCCCTGATCCCGGAAAAACTCCCGCCCAGACCCTAAAACACCGTCAATATGGGGTACACCCCGATTCCGCGCCGCCGCATACCCCGCCGGACTGCCGCCAGCAAACACAAAAATCGCGTCATGCGCCTGCACAATGTCCACGAAATAGTCCCGCACACTGCGCACCGGCCCGATCACGCCGACGTCTTCCATGTCCTGAAACACCGCCAAAATCCGCGTGATCCCGCCCTCTACAGGGAGTTCATAGATAATATCCGCCCGGCTAAGCCCGTCCTGCGGCAGCGCCAATTGGAGATTGTTCAACAAAATCGCAAACGGTCGCTGCGTGCTGATATCCTCCTCAACCGGCTCACCAGTAAGCGGATTTCTCGGGCCTGTCCATGGAGTCGGGGTCGGTTCAGGCGTTGGCTCCGGCGTCGGGGTGGGACGCGGCGTCGCCGTAGGCGTAGGCACCGGCGTCGGTGTCGGCTCCTCCGCACCGCCGCCGCAGGCCGCCAAAAACAGGACTAAAAAAACCAGGACCAAAGCCCCAAATCGCTTCATCGACATAGTTGTCTCCTTTGTATCGCCCCAAATCGGGCCTTATTATTCTACCATTCGACCAATTTCATGTCAACCGCTTTACCCCTTGGACAAAGTGTATTATAATAAGAGCAAACATATGAGGGGAGGTCTTCTCTTGGAACGTTTCGGATTTATCCACGACAAACTAGAAATCAAGCTCCTCATCCTATTCATCCTAGCCCGACTGGAAGATAAGGTCGACCTAGACACCCTCACCGACCTCACCCTCTGCGACGCCGGCATCACCTACTTCGCCGTCGCCGAGTGCGTCTCCGAACTCAAAGAAACCGACCACCTCACCGAAGAATCCGGCCTGATCCAAATCACCGAAAAAGGCCGTCGCAACGGGCGCATCAACGAAGGCAGCATCCCCCAATCCGTCCGCCGCAAAGCGGAGGAAAAGGCAATCGCCCTCGCCCAAACCCAACGCCGCCGCGCCATGATAAAAACCGAAATCCTCCCCCAACCGCAAATCGGCTTCACTGTAAAACTCTCCCTCAGCGACGGCCTAGACCAAATCCTCGCCCTGGAACTCTATGCCGCAACCGAGGCTCAGGCCAAAACCCTGGCAGACAACTTCAAAAAACGCGCCGAACAAATCCACGGCAAACTCATAGAAGCCCTCACGGAAGAGACGCCATGAGTTACTACGTCTACATCCTCCGTTGCACCGACAACACCCTCTACACCGGCTGGACAACTGACCTAGATGCCCGCCTAGAATCCCACAACAACGGCACCGGCGCCAAATACACGCGAGGCCGCGGCCCGCTAGAGCTCGTCTACACCGAGACGCTAGCAACCAAACCCGCCGCCATGCAGCGCGAATACGCCATCAAGCAACTCTCTCGCTCCGAAAAACTCGCCTTATGCAAACTATAAACGAGCGATAGGTGGATTTTGTATGAAGTATATCAAATACCTGATCCTACTCATAGCGCCAACGATCGTGAGCTATCTCGCGTGGTTCTACATGAACGACTCACCAGTTGTGCTTGTCGTCATGCACGGCCTAACAGCAATCTATGTCTTCTTCCACGCTAAATACAGGTTCGCCCCAGCGTGGATTTTACCAACAAGCATCTTGCTCACACCACTAGCAATCTAT
>Ga0131853_10000209_pt1 | contig 103731 bp, 105 predicted proteins | sample TergutLab28metaG_FD_92764 | JGI IMG/M metagenome (GOLD analysis project Ga0131853, IMG submission 92764) | Labiotermes labralis P1 segment gut microbial communities from Petit-Saut dam, French Guiana - Lab288 P1 (version 2) (version 2) | ecosystem: Host-associated > Arthropoda: Insects >...
GGACCCAAGACGAGCCGGACAATAACCTACTGCTTGAGAAGGCAGTTGCTCTAATTTTGTTGAGCTATATTAGGGAATTATATTTAGAATGGCGGACCCAAGACGACTCGAACGTCTAACCTACTGCTTAGAAGGCAGTTGCTCTATCCTGTTGAGCTATGGGTCCCTAATAAGAAATGTTTCTTTTATAGAAGACTGCCTAACAATCACAAGAATAATAGCAATATTTTATAAAATAGTCAAACAAAAATTAAATATCTTGTTTTTTATGTTGTTGCTTAGTCCCTTATATATGCTTATATGCTACAGGACAAAGCTCCTAATAAAAACTCCAATATATTTAAATTTTATCATATTTTTGGATTGCTATGCTGTTATTTCTTACTTCCTAAAACTAATTTTACTTTCTGTTCCCTGCAGCAGTCTTTTAATATTTTCCCTATGTTTATAAATAATTAACACGGCAATAACTATTGCAACATAAAACAAAGGTTCATCTAAAAAATAAGCAGCGATAGGAAAAACAATTACAGATACTACTGCAGCAAGTGAAGAGTATCTTGTGGGAATAGCCACAAACAGCCAAACAATTCCGCAAATTAAAAATAGCAGGGGATCAAATGCTAATATTGTGCCGAAAAAAGTAGCAACGCCTTTACCGCCCTTAAATTTCAGCCAAATTGGATACATGTGTCCTACTATGGCAAGCAATCCAGCAATTGCCGCAAAATCATCAGTTAAATTAAGGTAATATCTGGTTATAAGAATTGCAATTGCTCCTTTAAAAGAATCTAAAAGCAAGGTGCAGAAAGCTAAGCCTTTAGATCCCGACCGCAATACATTAGTTGCCCCAATGTTGCCAGAGCCGATAGTTCTAATATCAATGCCCTTGAATAGCTTGACCAAAATATATCCATAAGGAAGTGAGCCTAGTATGTAAGAGTAAACAATAACTATCATTAAGTAATCGGAATCCATTTCAACCTCTTTAACTTTTGGTCTTTTTTAACTTAACTTCATTAAGTTAGAACCAAGTTTAGTCGTATCACCCCAAAGGGGATACTCCAGTTTAAATTTTGCGGTTTGCTTTTTTATTCTATCGCTGCAATACTCATGTATTCAATATACTACACTATCCAGGCAACTCAAGATAGAAAAGCAAAAATCCTTAAAATTTATTATATTGCTTTTAAATTTAGTATAAAGCATTATTTAATTTATCCAAAAATATTTGTAAAAACCAGGCAGCAGCTTGCGAATCTATATCTTGTTTTTTATTTTTAATCATTTTTGTAGAGAATCGTTCATCTTGAAAAAATATAGGGATATCTATATGTTTTAATAGCTCGTTGGCAAAGTCTTTAATTGACTGTGTTCTTTCGTTCAAACTGCCGTCGCCGTCGTAGGGAAAGCCAACCACAAGGGCGAAAATATCTTCGCGGGAAATTATTTTCTGCAAAAGAGTAATATCATCTTTAAATTTGGTTCTTTTGATAGTTTTTAAAGGAAAAGCAAGAAGCAAATTGGCATCGCTGGTGGCAAGCCCTAAGTTGTTTTTACTTACATCAAGAGACAGCAATCTTTGATTTTTTTTAATATGATTTTTAATATAAGATAACTCTGCAACAATCATGAGGATTCCTATTTGTTTTTCTTTGTATTTTTTATTATAATAAGGAAATAATTATTAAAAAAGGAAATTAATTTCATGAAAAATGTGGATCTTGAACGATTAATTCGGCTGACTAATATCGAGGTTGAAAGTGAAATTTTAGAAAAATTTTCGGAATCTGTAAAAAACATTTTAACATGGACGGAAGAGCTGCAAACTGTTGATACCGCAAATGTAGATCCTATGTTCAGCGTGTTTGATATACTCAACAAAGGCTTAGAGAATCTACGGGTTGATGAGGTAAATGACGGCAATATGCGGGAACAGGTTTTATTGAATGCTCCTGATAAAAACGATATGTTTATTTGCGTGCCAAAGGTGATAGATCAAGAATAGGAAAAATCCATGAGTTTGTTAAAATTAAGTGTTAAAGAGGCTGCCAGTAAACTAAAGGCTAAAGAAATTAGCTCGGTAGAACTAGTAAAAACCTATATAGAATCCTCAAATAAAGCGGATAGCTTAAATATTTATATTACTAAAACTTTTGATATGGCAATGGAACAGGCTGCACAGTCGGATGCTAGACGCAGTAAAGGTTCAGCACTTAGCGATATTGACGGCATTCCCATCGGCGTTAAAGATATTTTCTTAACAGAAGGCGTTAAAACTACCAATGCCTCAAAATTTTTAGAAAATTTTGTTGCTCCTTACGAATCTACAATAACAAAAAATCTTTTAAATGCCGGCTATATTTGTATGGGTAAATTAAATATGGATGAATTCGCTATGGGTTCAGCAAATTTAACCTCGCATTTTGGAGCAGTAATTAACCCTTGGGAATTGGAAGATGGTAAAAATAGAGTTCCTGGCGGGTCTTCTGGCGGATCTTCTGCTGCTGTAGCGGCAAGAGCAGTTCCAATAGCTTTAGGAACAGATACCGGCGGATCTATTCGCCAGCCTGCAAGTTTCTGCGGTTTAGTGGGTATGAAACCAACTTATGGTGTATGCTCACGCTATGGTATTATAGCTTTTGCATCTAGCTTAGATCAAGCAGGATTGTTAAGCCGCGATGTTTACGATAATGCTATGGTTTTAAACCATATGGCAGGGTATGATGAAAAAGATTCTTCCATGATAAAATTTAATAAGCAAGATTTTCTATCTAAAATCGGGCAGTCTATAAAAGGAGTTAAAGTTGGGATTCCTAAAGAATATTCTTCAGATATTCTATCAAAAGAAATTAAAGATTATTGGAAGCAAGCAGCTAAAGCCCTAGAGAGCGAGGGAGCAGAAATTATAGATATATCTTTGCCGCATACCCAATATGCACTGGCAGTTTACTATATGGTTGCCCCTAGTGAGGCTTATTCTAATTTAGCAAGATTCGATGGAATCCGCTATGGTGAACGCACAGAAGGCGCAGATTTAGCAGATACTTATAAAAAATCACGCAGAGACGGCTGGGGAGAAGAAGTTAAACGCAGAATTCTTATTGGCAGCTATAATCTTATGACTGAAAATTTCGGCAAATATGTGCAGGCAGCTAAAATTAGAAGATTAATCGCTAACGATTTTATTGAAGCCTTTAAGCAGGTAGATGTAATTTTAACGCCAACTACCACATCACCAGCTTTTGCCATTGATGAAAAACCAAGCAATCCTATTGAAATGTATTATAATGATTTATTTACGGTAACTGCAAATTTAGCAGGACTGCCGGCTATAAGTATTCCTGTAGGGCTTTCGCAAAGTGGGCTGCCCGTAGGAATGCAGCTGATTGGCAATTATTTTAAAGAAGCCGACCTTTATGCTTACTCTTACACCCTAGAGCAAAAGATGCCATTCTCTCATGTTTCTTCTTTTGTTAGAAAACATAACTTAAATTAAAAGGAAAGCAGCATGACTAATTTAATTGAGGGTAAAACAGGTTTTTGGGAAGTAGTAATTGGGCTTGAAACTCATGCCCAAATTATTTCAAAATCAAAATTATTTTCTGGCAGTTCAACGCTTTTTGGCAGCTCACCTAATACTCATGTTTCTTTTATAGATGCAGGAATGCCGGGAGTTTTGCCGCGCCCTAATCAATTTTGCATAGAGCAGGCAGTTAAAACCGGATTAGCATTAGACGGCGAAATTAATTTAACATCTTATTTTGATAGAAAACATTATTTCTATCCTGATCTTCCTTTCGGCTATCAAATTACCCAATTTTACAAGCCGATTATGGAGCATGGTAAAATGCTGATAGAACTGGAAGACGGCACTGCAAAATTTATTGGCATTACAAGACTTCATATAGAGCAAGATGCTGGAAAGCTATTGCACGAACATCATCCAAATAAAAGTTTTGTAGATTTAAACAGAGCAGGTGTGGGTTTAATGGAAATAGTTAGCGAACCCGATATTCGCTCAAAACTTGAGGCAGCAACTTATGTTAGTAATTTAAGAACACTGCTGCGGGCAATCGGCACTTGCGATGGCAATATGGAAGAAGGCTCACTGCGGTGTGATATTAATATTTCAGTTAGAAAATCGGGTGAAGATTATCGCACACGCGTGGAAGTTAAAAATGTTAATTCCATAAAATTTTTGCAGCAGGCTATAGATTTTGAAGTAGAGCGTCAAATTGCCGTTTGGGAAGATGGTGGTGAGGTAGTTCAAGAAACTAAACTTTTTGACCCATCTACTGGAAAAACTTTTTCTTTAAGAAAAAAAGAAGACGCCGGCGGCTATAGATATGTAAGAGACCCGGATATTCTGCCGTTGATACTAGAATCCACATATGTAGAAAAAATTAGAGAATCGCTGCCGGAATTACCGCAGGCTAAAAAAGAAAGGTTTATTGCTGAATATTCTTTAACATCATATGAGGCGAATATTTTAACTATTGATGCAGAAATATCAGCTTTCTTTGAAAAAACTCTAATTAAAGAAGATAGAAGCATTAGAAACCCTAAGATGGCTGCTAATTGGATAACTACGAATTTATTTGCTTTGCTTAAAGAAGAAGGAATCAAAATAGGAGAATCTAAAATTTCTGCAGAACAATTAGGCGGAATGATAGATTTAATTGAGGAAGAAATTATTTCTTCTAAAATTGCAAAAGAAGTTTTTGAAACTATGTGGACTGATGCAAATTTTTTTGGCAAACCTCCACTATTAATTGTAGAAGCAAAAGGGCTTAAACAAATTACCGATAACACAGAAATTTCAGCCCTAGTAGATAAACTGTGTGAAGAAAATATGGATAAAATAGAGCAAATTAAATCCGGCAAAGATAAACTTTTAGGCTGGTTTGTAGGGCAGATAATGAAAGAAACCGGAGGAAAGGCTAATCCTGAGGTTGTAAATACCTTGCTTCATAAAAAAATAACTGGGTAATTTTTGGTCTTTTTGGATTTCTATTCATAAATTTTGAAAGGGTATGCTACAGGACAAAACTTTTAAATATAAATCAAAAAAATCCTCAAAATTATTGAAAAGTTTTAGAAGTATTAAATTTTAACAATTTTTAAAAAAGTAGTTGAATAAGTTTAGGATTCCTTATATACTTAGATAGTCTCTGTTTTGGTGAGTGTTTAAAAAGTGAAGTTTTCTCTTCTTATAATTTACAAAACCCGCCTCGCGTAGAGTTAGGTTTAGTTTTTTGATTGGAAACTGAATAAATAATTAAAGTTTTGCAGTTTGTTAAAACTGCTAAGCTAAATAAGGATAGATGGCCGAGTGGCTGAAGGCGCGCCCCTGCTAAGGGCGTATTGGAGAAATCCAATCGAGGGTTCGAATCCCTCTCTGTCCGCCATTTGACAACACTAATGGAAAAAAGAATTATTATAAAAATATAGTTCTAATCTAAACTAGAGAAATGTTTTTTATTTAAAAAAGAGATAATAAAACTTATGATTATAAAAGTATCCAATAGTGTAAAAAATATCGCAGTAAAATACACAATTTTATCAGTTTTTTTTGTTTTTTTATTATCTTTCAGCGCATATGCAGCTCCAAAAACTGCGAATAATTATATATATCTGCAGGTTAATCAGGTTCAGCATGTTGGAACTATGGTAGATCAAACTGCTTGGGTGCCAGATCTTCAAACCAACGGAGTTAATCAAACCAACTCTAGTATTACTTTCAGACTTTTTGAGCCGAATTTTATGTCTAATTTTCTTGTAGGCTATATGATTGCTGGTAAGTATGGGGTAGAGATGGAATATGCTTCTTATGATTTATTCGCTTATAAAGTTAATGGAGAGTTAGCTAGCAATGCTAATATTGTTAATTCTAATGTTCGTTTAGAATATGTTTTCTTTAATTTTAGACAAGATTTTTATGAATATAAGGATATTAATGTATTTTATAAAATAGGATTCGGTTTTGTGCAGCCGAATTTTGCCAACCAAATGGTTGACGGTGGTGCTAATTTAGATTATGGCATAGCTGGATCTATTGGCGGCTATTATGCCCTTACAGATCATATTGACCTTGAGGTTTCTTATAAACTTTTAGGTAATTATGCCCGCCGTCAAGAATTATATTCACTAGGATACGAAGCAAAACATAAAGCTATAGAAAGCAGTATTAACTGGGGAATTAGATTTAAACTCCATTCTTTAACTAGAAGCAGCGATATAGCAACATATTAAAAGTGAAATTAAAACATATTTTTATGTATTTTCTGTTTTTAGTTTAACCTTTAATAATGCTAATTTTTTCGCCGCTTTTGATAATTTCTGCTAAAACAAATTTTACTAATTTACTATAAAAATAAGAATAAACTTCGCTATCGTGGTTGTCCCCTTTATCTTCTTCAGAATCATCTTCATAAAAGAAAAATCTAAATTCAAGATAGCCGTTATTTTGCTTTACTTCAAAAAAGCCTTCACTGCCATATTTTTCATCATCTAAATTTAGCTCAATTTCTTTGCTTTCTTTAGTTTCAACAATGGTATAATACCAATCGTTTAACTTATCTTTTTTTTCAAGATTCTCTAAATCGGTTTCCAAACTTTCTAAATCATATTCTATTTTAAACATAATAACATCCACAATTATTAATCTTTATTTAATATATAAGACTAAAATCCATAATATGCAATAGTAAAAATGCAATTTGCAGAACAGGGGTGATATTAAAACTTATTTATTAAAAGAGCATTTAGTTTATTTCACCAAATTCACCGGGATTTAAAGCAGTAAATTCATCTGCTTTTAAAGAATACTCTTGTTTTGCAGTTTCTAAGTCTTCCACAGGCTGCAGTCTTTTTTCAGCGGAAAGCTGAAATGTGCCGAAATGAATTGCTACAGATTTCTTTGCATGCAATAGCTCGTGAATTTTAACTGCATCCTCAGGGCTAGTGTGTCCTTTTCTCATAAAATTATAAGGCATATAAGCACCTATTGGTAAAAAAGCTAAATCTATATTGGGAAATTTTTTATGGATTTCTTTAAAAATTTTACCATCTTCATTGCCAAAAGCGGTATCCCCAGCAAAATAGATAGTTTTACTAGGCGTTTCAACAATAAAACCACCCCAAAGAGCTTTATTCATATCGTTTAAACCCCGCCGAGACCAATGATACGCTTTAGTTAAGGTGATTTTTAAATTATCAACTTTAACACTTTCATTCCATAAAAGCGGAGCAACCCTAAAATTTTTATTAAGTTTTTTTAATAAATAATCATTCCCTACCGGAGTTATTACTAGGGGATTGTCTCTCTTAAGAAGTTTTTCTAAGGTATTGCTATCAAAATGATCGTAATGATCGTGGCTTAGTAAAATAATATCAATTTTAGGAAGATTCTCAAATGCTATACCTGGTAAATGCACTCTACGGGGACCAAAAACAAACGCTCCCGCCCGGTTAGAGTAAATAGGATCGGTAATTATATTAAGTCCATTGGTTTGAATAAGTACAGTAGAATGATTGATAAAATAATACCTAACCGTATCGCCCTCAACTATAGTTTCTGGAACTGCCTGTTTAACAATAATTTCCTCGTTCTGCCATTCTTCCCAAGTTAAATTTTTATCTTTTTTAATGCCAAGCAAATATCCTATGGCTTTCCATATAGAAAAATTGTAATCGCTGTCATCATCAATGCCGATTCTTTTAAAATGCTCCCCGTCAAAATATTCGTTTTTTTCTCCGTGATAATATGCCGATGCAAATAAGTTTGCCTGATATAAAATTGGGCTGATAACTAAGGCAATTACTGCAATTATGCTTAATACAATCATTTTCTTTCTAAACATGTTAATCCTGTTGTTTTCGCATTTATTATATAGTATATTTCATAAGTAAACTAATGCAAAATATAAAATCCTATGAAAAAATATTTAAGAACTCTTGTTGTTGTGCTTATTGCCTTATTTTTAAGCGATAGCTCTTTTGCCGCTTCTTCATTACTGCCAATTCCTGGAATTACAGCTGCTCAGCCGGCTAGTTCTGGTCTTAGCGCAGAGGATAAGCAGGTTTTAAACGATTTTATAAAAATTCTGCAAGACCCTAATAAAGCTCAATCTTTAATTAAAATCCTTAATACCCAAACTCCCGCTGCTGATGTATCGGTAGACGAATCTCCGCACAGCGATAGTATTACAGAGAATATAGACGGTATTATCGGCTTAGCTCATAACACATATCAAACACTAGGCTTGTATGAAAAGGCTAAGCAGTATTTTGAAGATTTCAAGACAGACCTTATTAGTATTAATTACAGAAACTTAGGAATTTTAATTTTAGTTGTTGCTTTGGCTAATATTCTTTTAATTGTAATTGAGCATTTTTATTCAAAGGCTTACGATGTTAAGGAATACAGAAGAGATTTTTCAAGATATTATAAAAGAAGCAATTTTTTCAAAGGAAATTTTCTTCTGTTCTTTATTAATATAAGATACTTCCTGCCTACCATTCTGCCAGCCAGCCTTTTAATGACAGTTGGTAGAATCAGCACCGATGTGGTTTATGAATGGATATTAAATCTATTTGTTTTTACAGTTATTTTAATGCTGCTGCTGCGGTTTTTAAAAATTATTTTTTATGATACTAGGGGAGCAGATCTTATTAAACTTAGATTTTGGCTTTTTTTACTTTTATGGCTTTTATTTATTTTCTTATCCCTGCATTATGTTTTCTCGGCAATGAACGATTTTGCACTTGTAAAACTTAATATAGCTTTCTTTATTTTAGTAGCGTTATTTTATGTTGTGCGGCTGCGCTTCCTTTTCAAAATAATTAATCATAAAGCCTTAACAAGACATATGCGCGGATACACAAGATTTATCCTTCAGGTTAAAAGATATTCTATAACTTTACTTTATATGGCAGTTTACGCTTACCTTATATCCATTGTATTTTTAGATTCTGGTATCACTAAGTCTATAATTATGAAGCTGTTGTATGTGGTTATAGGAATCCTATGTATTTATTTGGTGCAAGTATATCTTTCTAAAGCTATTATAAGAGATTTTATGATTAAAAAAAGCACATTCTCAGCGCATATTTCGCAAATGATATTCTCTAACACTACCGAAAGAAGCTCTGTAGAATTTACTTTTTTTTGGCGGCTTTTTAACATCTTTTACTATGTAATTTTTGCATTAATATATATTTGGTTTTTTGATAGAGTATTAGATGCCAATCTTTTTACCAAGTTAAATGCCGTAAGCTCTTATAAAATTGTCAATATTCTATCTAGCTTGTTAATATCTTTTAGCTTTTTAATGGCAATAACTTTTGCATTTGTGGCTTTTGCTGAAAGATATATCCAAAAACTGGCAGAAGCAGAAGATTTAGTAAGCCTTAAAAAAGCACTGACTCTTTACAAAATTCTACAAAAACCTTATAAAATAATATTCTGCATTATCTTTTTTATTTTTGTTCTGTCTTCAGTAGGTGTTTCTTTAACTGCTCTGTTGGCAAGCACAGGAGCGGTTACGGTTTTATTAGCCTTTGGAATGAAAGATATTCTGCAGAACTTTTTTAATTCCATAATGTTTTTCTTAGAAAACAGTTTTTCTTTAAACGATTATATAGATTTAGGCGGATCTAAGGGAACGGTTGAAGAAATTAGTATGGTTTACATAAAAATTAGGGATACCGAAGGAAATCTTATTATGATTCCTTTTAAAAATATTGGAACTATAACTAATTATTCTAAAGATTATTCCTTTGCTCTTGTGGATATTGGCGTTGCTTATAACAGTAATTTAGATAAAGTGTTCGCTTTATTGAAAAGTATTTCTGAGGAGTTGAAAGCCGATAAGGCTGTTGGAAAATTTATTTTAGCTCCCCTAGAAACCATTGGTGTAATAGCGCTTGCCGATAGCAGTGTAAATGTTAGATGCCGCATAAAAATAGCTCCCGGCAAGCAGACAGTTGTAAAAACTTTATTCTTAAGAAAAATTCACGATACTTTCGGCAGAGAAGGCATTGATATTCCATTCCCGCAAAGAGTAATTACTATTAAAAATGAAGCTGTTAAGGTTGAAGATTAAAATCGTAGGAATAGTTGTCATACCGGCGAAAGCCGGTAGCCACTTATGGCTTAACTGTTTTTCAACGGTATGACGATTTGGCATAATTACCTAAATTAATATTTCAACAGAGTCTCTACATTAAAATTACATTTGGCACGACCGCCTAAGTTTAGAAGTTCTAAAATGCAAACTGCTCCAACTACTTCAGCACCACTTTGCTTTATTAGTATTTCGCTGGCATTTAAGGTGCCTCCAGTAGCTAATAAATCGTCTAGTATAACTACTTTATCGTCTTTTTTTAGAATATCTTTTTTAATTTCAAGAGTGTCTTTGCCATATTCTAAATCGTAAGAATAAGAATATAGTTCACCTGGCAGTTTTCCTTTTTTGCGAACCATTACGAATCCTAAGTTTAATTCGCGGGCGATTGCCCCAGCTAAAAAGAAGCCGCGGGATTCTAAAGCTACTAAGGTAGTTGGTTTCATGGAATCTACAATTTTAGCACATTGCGATACGGTTTCTCCCCATGCGGTTTTATCGGCAAGAAGAGGTGAAATATCATAAAATAAAATTCCCTCATGAGGAAAATTAGGAATTTCAGCAATATAATTTTTTAAGTTAATACTCATAATAATCCTTAATTTCTAAGTTTTATAACAATTGAACCCTATTATTATATTAAAAACAAATATTTTAGTATAGTTTTATTTTATAAGCAACATGATTAGTGTTGCATATTATGCTTAAGCATGCTATTATACAATACATGTTTTTGCAAAAAATTCGGTAGTGGTTATAAATACATGATTATAAAAATTATGCAGCATTGTTTGAAGACAATTTTCTTATTATCTTTTCTCGTATTAAGCTATAGCTTATCGGCAGCAGATACTCCGGCAACCGTTAACAGCGGAAATGCTGCAGAATCAGCCTTAAGCTCAATAGATAATTCAGCTCCTAGACCTTCAAGCAAGTATATAAAGCCTGAAGCGCTGCAGCAGCAAAGAGCCGCACAGGAAGAAATAAACGCGCCTCGCAGGGAAGAGAATCAAATAGGAACTCTTTTTTCAGATACATTTAGAAAACAAAATAATACTGATGCTAATTTTTTTGAAGAAGAAGTTCTAAAAAGTCAAATAAATGATACCGGCGTGTTCTTAGAAGGCGGCAAGCTAGACAGCACAAGAAGAAGCAATAACGATAGAGTTAGGGCTATTCAAGAGGGCGTGCTTGCTGATTATAAAAAAATTACTGACGGCAGAGATAAAAAAATCCTTGACCTTAAAAATCCTTTATTCTTTGTATCTGAGGGTGTAGATACATTCAGCTATATTAATACCATGAATTTATGCACGGTGGTAAATTTAGGAAACAGAGATGTTGATTGTTTAGTGTATCCGGAAAATGATGTTAATAATATTGCGGCTATTTTAAGAAGAGGGCAAAAATCCGATTTCTTTGAAAAAACCGGAATGAATGCTGATTTTGTAATTATTAGAGACGATGTCTTTTCGCAGTATAAAACCGGCAGAGGTCCTTTAGCGCTAGCTCCGGAATTAGATTTAATGATGTATTTGAATGGCGATTATTTATTTATGTTTGCTAATTCAATGTCCAATATTTTTTCTTTTGAACATCTTTCTGCGCAAAAACGCGGAAAGCAAATAAAAGTTGGCTATATTAATCAGCAAAGCAGGGTTATTTTTGAAAGAACTTTGGCAAGAATTTATCCTAATCATGTGTATAGATATCAAAGTATTAATGTTAATAGTCTTAATGCAGCTAGAGATAATATTTGTAATCCCACAGATGTGGATGTCTTTATATTCTTTGGCGGAAAATTCCCAGAACCTTTAGAAAAAGTAATGGAAGAATGCTCTTCTGTAATTAATCCTTTAACTTTATCTGATGTTACTTTAGCGGAAGTTGTAAAACTAACCGATTTCTTCTCTGTTGCTAATGTGGTTGGTTATTTTCCTACTACTTCGGTTCTAAATTATTTAGAAATTTATATTGCCTTGGAAAGAGCGTATAAAGCAACGAATCAAAATGACGATGCTTCTGGGAAATTAAACTTAGCCGATTATGCCGATGGTTCTACAGCCAACATTCAAAGTGCTGCTACGGTAAAGCAGCAGCAGGTGAATAGTCCTGCCGATGCCCGTGCTCGTGAGCTTGAGGCTAGAAGACAGCGCGCAGAAGTATTAAGAAAACAAAGAGATGAAGAAAGAGTAAGAAGAATCAATGAATTAAAACAAAAAAGAGAAGAAGAGCAAAGAAAACGCGAAGAATTGCTTAATAAGAAAAAGCAGGGCAGTGGAAAATCAAGATTTGCTTCTTTCTTCTCATTCTTGAATTTTTCTAGTAAAAAAGATCCAACTCAAGATAAAAAGTCTGAGCCGGTATATTTAAATCAAGAATTAATAATTAAAGAAGATTCTTTAAACAGAATTAAAGGCAGAGCTAATAATACTACTTTATTAGGAGCAAGCACCTTTGAAACCGAAGCTGAACGTTTAATTAATAGAACTGATAATAGCGGACGCATATATGTTACGGCAAATACCGCAATTAAGACATTTGGCATTAGATATGTTCTGTTAGCTTCAAGATATGCTAAAAGAGAAAATGTAATCAGCGTTTTTGATTCTATAGTTAAAGATTATTTTTTACTTAGAGAAAATATCTTAACTCCAGATATGGCTAAATTTAATATTTCTGATATTATTCTAGGAACGCAAGGATTCCTAATACCAAATAATTATCATCCGGCTTTAGCGCAATATCCTACATTTCTTTTAGAGCAAAAAACTAGAAAAACCCCAGAGCAAACAATTGCTATTAAAGTTTTAAGCGCTACAGATTCTAGCAATAATATTAATTTCCCAACTCCTTTTGGTCCGGCAGCTTTAACAACGGAACAAATGGATTCGCTATATACTAAAGCCAGAGAGCTTAACAGAAGAAAAGAAGAACTTGCCGTTATTAGAATCTTCCAAAGAGATACAGTTAATATTAACAAAGCTTTAGAAGATATTAGAAATGGCAAACAGTCTTCAGATTCTCTGCTTAGAGCAACAGGGCTTGATTATGTAAATGCTGTGGTTGACGAACAGAGTGTTCTAACACAAGGAATGCTGTCGGAAGAAAGACTGTCTCCAGACGCTATGAAAGAGCTAGAAAAATTAGTAGATCCATCGACAATTCCAGTTAAGAAAAATACTGCAGATGATGTAAAAAATGCAGTAGAAGGAGCTGGAAATAATACTGCAAGCGGTGATACTCCTGCTGCTGATAGTAATGCTAAGCAGCCGGCGGCAGAAACTGCTAATACAACGGTAGCTCCTAATTCAGCTAATGCTGCAGCAAATAATACTCCTGCCGCATCTACGGCTAATGCTGCAAATAATAATGCAGCTGCTCCAGCAACAACAGGCAATGCTAATGCACCGCAAGCAGAGGGTGGTAATAACCAAACTCCTCCAACTGCTAGTGCTCCAGCACCTCAAGATGCTACTGCAACTGCTCAGCAATAATCAAACAAAAATCTCCAGCAAATGTATAATTAAATTAATTTGCTGGAGATTAACCTGCATTGACATATTCTGGTTGCGCTAACTTGTTTTATACCATCTATTAATTGTCAAGAAGTAGAAAATCCTTTATGTAATATCATACATAAAGATGCTACACTTAGCAGCATATACCAAACTTATACCGTTTACCACTGTAAAATCCATGTAATTAAGCTGCAAATAATAAATACCGGTTTTGCTGGTATCTATGGAATTATTATAAAATAATAGCTGTTTGTCTGCAATTTTCTGTGAGTAGATGCCGTATTGTATAGGGCATAATATAGATGATTTAAGATTGATATATACATTATTCCTCTTAAATATTTATAAAAGAAATAATGTATATATTTAATTTATGCTAAATTTTATCAGCATCATTATGCGGGTTAGTTTCAGGTAGAGCTATGCATACTGCATAAAGCACAGCTGCTGCCGCTACATAAAACACTAAAGAAGCTTCTATGCCATAGCTGCCCCAAATTAAGCTCCAAACTATAGTAAGCAAAGTGTAGCCAACATAAGTTCCAGCCCATAAATAGCCGAATATTATAGTAACTTTCTTTGGAGATAATCCTTTCATTTCATGGGGAATATTCATGAAAATCGGATACTGAATAAACATAAAAAATCCGGCAATAAAGGCAACTAAATAAGACATAACTTTATACTCAGTATAAGATATAATAAATAACAAAGCCATGCTAACCACCATCATAAATCCAGATATATAAAGCACAGTTTTACGATTAACATTCTTTTTTCCATACATAATTCCTACTGGAGTTCCTAGAATTGCACCGCCGGCTACCATTAAGCCAATTAAAGCTCCATTTAACCCAAGAGTTGATCCTAAAATAGCAGGCAAAGAAGTTAGTGCTAGAATATATAAAAATACAAATCCAGTAAATACTGCAGTGTATTTCCAAATGAAGCTGGTTTTTATAACTGCGCCATAAGTAGCGGTTGGGTCGGCAACTGCAGATCCGCCTCCGTGCACATTAAAGTCTTCGGCAAAAATCAGCCATAAAATTAGTAAAACTACCGATACGCTGGCAATTGCTGTAAGAGTTAATTGCCAATCTAGTTTTAAGCTATCGGCAAAGAAGAAAAATAGCAAAGAAGCAATAAATGCACCCACATTGTAAGACAGCACATTAAATCCTGCTGCTATTACTTTTTTATCTTGCGGAATATAGTTTGTAATAACTGGATTAACATAAACAACAAGAATAGATCCGCCCAAAGCCATTATCATTCTAGCAAAAGTATAAGCCCAATAATTTGGCATATGGATGGCTACCAGCGAGAACATCAGCATTATTAAAGCTAATATTGCAGCTTTTTTAGGACCCATTTTAACTAAAATTATTGCAGCCAGCAAATTGGCAATAACGCGCGCGGTGGTAATTGAGTAGTTGATTACCTGAGCAACAATAGGGCTTACCGGATGACCAAAGAAGTAATCAATAATTTGGCTGCTAAGCATAGATCCGCCAACCCAGCTCATAGCAAAGTTTACATAACCAACCCAAAGGATGGCAATCATTATTACGCCACGCCATACATGAGGAGCTGCGGTATTTGTGGTAGAAGAACTACTCATAATATTTTCCTTATTTTGTATTTAATTTTGGTTTTTTTACTTTTATATTCATTCACTTTTCCTTTTGTGTATGTTGAATACACGGCGAGTCAAAGCTCTTGATATAAAAGCAAAAATCCTCAAAATTAATATATTATAGCTTTAAGCCCATTGCTGAATCTTTAAATATTTCAACAGGCATGGTTTTTAAATCGGCAGATATAATTGGTTTAAAATCCATCAATGCTAATACATCTTTTTCTAAATCAATGCCCGGCGCAATTTCAATAAGAGTTAAACCTGCTTTCTCCATTTTAAAAACAGCTCTTTCTGTAATGTAATAAACCACTTGCCCGCTTTTTTGAGCTAATTCGCCACTGTAGGTAATTTGTTCAACATTTTGCACGAATTTTTTTACAGTGCCTTCAGTAGCAATATTTAGTTTAGAATCTGCAATATTGATTTCTAACTTACCAGCAGTAAAAGTTCCGCAGAAAACTACAGTTTTAGCGTTTTGGGTAATATTAACAAAACCGCCGGTACCGGCAATTTTTGTACCAAATTTAGAAACATTAATGTTGCCAGCTGCATCGCATTGCGCTAATCCTAAGAAAGCAATATCAATTCCGCCGCCATCGTAATAGTCAAACATATAAGATTGATGAATGATTGACTGCGGCACATAAGATGCTCCAAAGTCTAACCCGCCAGCTGGAGTTCCGCCGAATATGCCGGGTTCTACAGTCGGTGTTAAAGCATCTTCCAAACCTTCTTCTTTTAAAACCATTGGGATAGCCTCAGGCATGCCAATGCCGTAATTAACTATTTTATGATTTTTGTTAAATACCATTGCTGCTCTTCTGCCAATTACTTTTCTTTCGCTCATGGGAAAGGTTAATGCTCCGGCTTCTAAAATAACATTGCCCTTAACAAAACTGGTATTAAATTGTGTAGCAAAAGTTTGCATATTCTTTTTTTCGTCCGATGCAATTACCACATAATCTACAAGAGCAGCAGGGATTTCAACTAATTTTGGCTCTAAAGATCCGCGTCTAACTTTATTTTTAACCTGAACGATAACTTTACCGCCGCAGTTTCTGGTAGCCATAGCAATGGCTAAAACTTCCAAAGTTAAAGGTTCTTCTTCAAAACTAATGTTGCCGTCTTCATCGGCATAGCTTCCTTTTAGAATAGCAATATCAATTTTAAATGGCTTATAAGATAAATATTCTTTGCCGTCAAAATTAATAAGTTCTACTAATTCTTCAGTGGTGGCTTCGTTCAGTTTACCGCCGGCAATTCTGGGATCAATAAAAGTATTTAATCCTACATGAGTAATGTATCTTGGTCTGCTGGCAGCAATATCGCGGAATAAATGCGACATTACGCCTTGCGGAAAATTGTAGGCTTCAATTTTATTTTCAGCAACTAAGGGTTGTAATTTTGGCGCTAAGCCCCAATGTCCGCCGATTACTCTTTTTAATAGCCCCGAATGTCCGTAGTGGTTTAAGCCTCTGTCTTTACCATCACCAATTCCAGCAGCATATACTAAAGTTAAATTTTTCGGCGATTGTTTGGCTAAGAAAGATTCTTCAACTTTAGAATGAATTTCTTCAGCCACACCTGTTCCAATAAAACCGCCGGCAACAACGGTAGAATTATCGGCAATTAAGTTTACAGCCTCTTCGGCATTAATAAATTTTACCATAATTAATCTCCTGTATTTTTGAATATCTTGGCTTTCTACGGTGTTGCAAAGCAGTTAATGTATTATTTTCATACACTTCGCAGCAAAGCTCCTAGTATAAAGCCAAGATATTCAAAAATTATTAATAAATTTCAAATATTAAGCAATATTTTCTACTAAAATAGCAATACCCATGCCGCCGCCGATACATAAAGAGGCAATGCCGTATTTCTTTTTAGTTCTTTTCAGCATATGAACTAAGGTTGTTAGCACGCGCGCACCGCTTGACCCAATAGGGTGCCCGATAGCAATTGCTCCGCCTTGAATATTTACTTTTGCCATAAATTCTTCTTTGTTTAATTTATGCTGCTCGCAAAGCTCCTTAACTACACCCAAAGATTGAGCAGCAAAGGCTTCGTTAAGCTCGAAAATATCCACATCATTAATAGAAATATCGGTAGTTTTTAGCAGATTATTAATAGCGCCAACCGGACCTAATCCCATAACAGCTGGGTCAAGCCCGCTTTGTCCAATGGCAATAATTTTAGCCATAGGCTTAAGGCTATTTTTAGACACATAATCAGCAGATGCCACAATAGCTGCAGCTGCACCATCGTTAAGCCCAGAAGAGTTTCCAGCAGTAACAGTGCCGCCTTCTTTTTTGAAAGCAGGGTTTAATTTTGCTAATTTTTCAAGAGTAGTATCACGGTTGATATACTCGTCTATTGCAACTACTACATCACCTTTTTTACCTTTAATTACGACAGGGATAATTTCGTCTTTAAATAATCCTGCATCTTGGGCAGCTATGGCTTTCTGTTGAGATGCAAAGGCAAAGGCATCTTGTTCTTCACGAGTTAAACCATGTTTTTCTGCAATATTTTCAGCAGTGATGCCCATATGGTAATTATGAAAAGCGTCAGTCAAGCCATCGGCTATCATGGTGTCGGTAAGTTTTAAATCACCCATTTTCGCGCCTCCACGAGCCGTATAAGGCAGAGCATAGGCAGCCTGCGACATAGATTCAGTTCCGCCGGCAATGTAAATTTCGCCAACGCCTGATTTAATATTAATAAAACTTTGGTTTACAGCTTTTAAGCCGCTGCCGCAAACCATATTAATGCCATAAGCTGGAATGGTATTCGGCAATCCACCATGAATAGCAGCTTGTCTAGCAATATTTTGCTTATGCCCAGCCGATAGAACATTGCCCATAATAAGCTCTGCAACATCAGCAGGATTAATTTTATGGGTAGTAATTAAATGATTTATAACAGGGGCAGCTAATAGGGCAGGAGAAACTCCTGATAATGCTCCTAAAAATTTACCCACTGGGGTTCTTTTAATGTCAACTATATATACTTCTTTCATATGATATACTCCTAGTATTTTAAATATTTTGGCTTTCTACTTTGTTGCTTTGCTACTCATGTATTAGTTATACACTTCGCAGCAAAGCTCCTCGTATAAAGCTCAAACTATTTAAAATATTATATTGCTAATCTTAAATATTTTGGCTTTCTATGCAAAAGTTTTTCAGTTCATGTATTATTCATACACTTCACTAAAAAACTTTCACATATAAACTACAAGCTATTTAAAATAAAATTGTTAATTTTAATTTTACAGTCTCATGCCGCCGTTAACGCCGATAACCTGACCGTTGACATAAGAAGATTCATCGCTGGCTAAAAATAAAGCTACATTAGCAATTTCTTGTGGTTCGCCTAATCTTTTAAGAGCTGACTTATCGCGGATTCCTTGCAATACTTCTTCAGGAACAGTTTTCATCATATCAGTATTAATATATCCCGGAGCTATAGCATTAGTTCTAATATTTTTAGTGCCTTTGCGAGTAAATTCCTTAGCCCAAGTATAAGTTAAGCCGATAACACCGGCTTTAGTTGCAGCATAGTTGGTTTGTCCGATATTGCCGTATTGTCCTACGATTGACGAAATGTTGATAATAGAGCCTTTGCCTTTATCTTGCATATTAGAGATAACTGCTTGAGTAACATTGAAAACACCCTTAAGATTCACATCAATTACGATGTCCCAATCAGCTTCGCTCATTTTGCCCATTAAAGAATCTTTAGTGATGCCGGCATTATTAACTAAAACATCAATTTGACCTTGTTCAGCGATAATTGTATCAATAGCTTCTTTAATGCTGTCTCTGTTGGTAACATTCATAATTATAGATTTAATATTGCCTTGTTCAAAAGCAGCTGGTTTCATATCTGCAGCATAAACAGCCTTAGCACCTTGAGCGGCAAAAGTTTCGCAGATAGATCTGCCAATGCCTTGAGATCCTCCGGTTACTAAAATAACTTTATCTTGTAGTCTAGTCATGATTTGATTCTCCATAATCATTTAATAGTTAATACTAATAATACATTATTAGAGTGAATTTAATTTTCTTTGTCAAGTTGAATAGCGCATAATTGATATATGTCAATTATTAAGCAAAGGGAATATTATGGTCTATGTGTGTTGTATTTTATGAATTGCATCTTGTCATACCGTGAGAGCTTTCAGCTACGGTATCCATTTACAAAATATTCAAGTATTAAAAAAACTAAGAATTTAGCATAAGAACCCAATAGATACCGGCTTTCGCCGGTATGACAGAAATTGGGAAATACTTATTCTTTAGAAGAATCTTCAGGAACTTCTCCTAATTCTTCATCTGTTTTTTTCGTAACCACAACTTTTTGATAAACACCGCCGAAATAAGTAGTTTGCTTCCAATTATATTTGCCGGCTCTATTTTTAGTGATAAAATCTTTAATTTCGCGATGCCACATAGCATTGGCAAAAGGTTCTAAGGTATAGTTAATAAAGCGGAGGATTTGTCTTACTGGATTATAATAAGAAGGGTTGTAATAATCTATAAATACAATTTTACCGCCGGTTTCATCAATTACTTTCAAAGCATTTTCAATAATGCGTTTTTTAAGGGGATCGGGCACTTCATGCAGTAAAAAGTAAATGCCTACTACATCATATTGTTTATGGTATGGTTCACTGGCATCTTGCAGCCACATATCTATATTTTCTTCACCCTCAACGCCTTTAAGTTTAATGGCTGCGCGTTTCAGCTGATGCGGCACTACATCTATTATATCTAGGCTGCCGTTTTTGGCAACTTTTTCAGCTAAAAGTCTTACTACATTGCCGTAAACATGGGCCACCTGCAGAACTCTATCGGTAGGGCTGAATTCTTCTAAATAGGCGCGCATCAGCTTCCAGCCTTGACCGAATAAAATTGTATGATAAACAATGGGTCTGTCTAGTAGATCTATATTTTTAGGCTTAACATAAGCCCAGTTATAAACATCAACCAAATAATTAGGGATTTTATGTTGATTTAAGGATTCGATAGATTCATCTTCCAACATAGGAATTCCTGTGTTTTTATCAATCTCTAGTTCTTTTTCAATTTTAGAGATTTCCTCCACAGATAAGTTAAGTTCCTCTTGCGGACCGGCGTTATCCTTTTTATTATCTTGCTGCATTTCTATATATCCAATTATTCACATATAATTATATATTATACACAAAATATGAATTAATTTCATTGTTTTTTTTAATAATTTGTTATAATAATTAGAATTATAGATTATTGAGGACTTTAATGATAGATTTTGATGGTGTTGATAAAAATGCCAGAATAGTAGTGGCTATGTCAGGAGGGGTAGATAGCAGCACAACCGTTGCTTTACTTAAGGAAGAAGGCTATAAAAATGTAGTCGGCATGACTTTGCTGCTGCATGAAAATAATTTAGAAAAAGGAATTGTCTCTAAAGATCAAAATGTGAAGGCAGACTGTCTTCGTGTAGCAGAAACTTTGTCAGTTGAACACCATTTTGTGGATATTAAAGATTTATTCATGGAAGAAATTATTAATCCTTTTTTAGATGCCTATCTGCATGGAATTACTTTTAATCCTTGCGTTAAATGCAATCGAGTAATTAAATTCGGCAAAATGCTAGATGAAGCTAAAAAACTTAATGCTGATATACTAACTACTGGGCACTATATTAAATGGGGACGCGGCAGCGATGGTAAGGGTGCTATTTACCGCGGAAAAAATTCAAATCGCGACCAAAGCTATTTTTTATCGCAGGTAAAAAAAGAATCCTTGCCGTATATTAGGTTTCCCTTATATTCTTATACTAAAGATATGGTAAGAGCAGAGGCTGAACGGTTGGGAATCCATGTGGCGCAGAAAAAATCTTCAGCAGATATTTGTTTTGCAGGAATTGGTTCTTATAATGATATTTTAAAAACTCAAGGCAAGGAAATTATTCCCGGCGATATTGTTGATATGCAGGGGAATGTTATCGGGCGTCATGAAGGTATTCATAATTTTACAGTGGGACAGCGTAAGGGTGTTGGCATTGGCGGTGTTGGCAATCCTTTATATGTTATGAAAATTGATGCGGAAAATCATAGAATAATTGTTGGCAATAAGGAAGATTTACAAGTGCGGGAAATTTTTATCTCTAATGTTAATTGGCTGGGCGATGGCGATTTTGATTTTGCAGAAAAAAAACTATTTGCAAAAGTTAGGGGCAGCCAACCTTTGAAAGAAGCAGAGGTTTATCCGTTAGGTGAGGGAAAGGCAAGGGTAGTATTTAAAGAAAATATTTTTGGTGTAGCACCAGGTCAGATTTGTGCTTTTTATGATGAGGAACAATTGTTGGGCGGCGGCTATATATAAAAATTCCAAGATATTAAATATTTGGTTAATTAAATTAAGGAAAAAATATGGAAGATAAATCGTTTAAACAATATTTAATAGATGTGCTGTTAAAAACTAAAGAAACTTCTTGGGAACTTTTTAGAATTATGATTCCTTTGATTCTACTTATTAAAATTATTCAAGAGCTGAATCTTTTGCAATATTTTGTTTATCCCTTTGAGTTTATTATGGGTGCAGTAGGAATTCCCGATATTTATGCACTGGCTTGGCTAGGGGCAATTTTTAACACCTGCTATATGGCAATGACTTTAATTGCCGTGTTTTTTAACGATTATCCGCTAACTGTAGAGCAAATATCCGTATTGGGCTTAATGATTCTTATCAGCCATAGCTTAATTATTGAAGGGGCGATTATCAGTAAATTTAAAGTAAGCGGCATATATTCCATAGTGTTAAGGGTAGTATGCTCGCTTTTGTTCGGCTATTTATTTCATATCACCGCTCAATATTTCGGCATTATGCAGCAGCGGGCAACCTCAATATTTTATGGCAGCAGCGAGGTATATCATCAAAATTTCATGGAGCTTTATTTTGCGGGAAATTTAGCCGCTGAGTTTAATGTTTGGCTGCAGAATGTTTTATTTTGGTTTTTAGCACAGGCTAAAACCATGTGCTTAATTGCTTTTGTGATATTTGTAATTTTCTTATTGATTCAATTTATGAAAGATTTTAATATCGTCCAAAAAATTGATAAATTATTTAAACCATTTTGGTCGGTTATGAGTATTTCTAAGCGGAATTATACGGTAACCTCGATTTGTTATTTAATTGGGCTTTCTTATGGCTATGGCATATTAAAAGAAGAAAGCGAAAAAAATATCTATTTTAGAAAAGATCAGCCCTTTAAAGTGCTGAGCTTTTTAGCGATAGTCCATGCGGTAATTGAAGACGGCATAATTTTTATGCTGCTAGGAGCAAGCGGCTGGATTGTAATTGTAGGCAGAACTATAATTGGTATTTTAGTGGTGGCTGTTTTGGTGAGGCTAGTTTTGCCAAGACTTTCAAGTGAAACTAAAAATAAATTTTTATATAAAAGGGTGTAAAAATGTTAGACATGAAATTAATTCGGCAGAATCCCGAAATATTGAAAAATGCACTAAAAATGCGGAATATGGATTTATCTATAGACAATTTACTGCAGCTAGACAGCAAACTGCGGGAAAAACAAGTTGAATCGCAAAGCCTTGCAGCAGAAAGAAATAAACTTGCAAAAGAAATTGGGGTTTTAAAATCTCAAGGAAGCGATGCTGGTGAATTACTTGCGAAAGTGGCAAAATCTAAAGAGTTAGAAGACAAATTAGTTAGTGAAACTAAAGCTCTTGAGGCAGAATTGTTTGATAAACTATCATATATCCCTAACATTCCAGATTCTAGCGTGCCTTACGGAGTTGACGAAAAAGATAATGTTGAAGTTCGTAAAGTAGGAAAAATTCAGGAATTTTCTTTTAAGCCGAAAGAACATTATGAGCTAGGTGAAGAGCTAGGCATGATGGATTTTGAAGCTGCCGCCCAAATGGCAGGCAGCCGATTCGTGGTTTTAAGCGGCGATTTAGCAAGGTTAGAACGGGCAATTGCCAGCTTTATGCTAGATTTGCATACGGGAAAAAATGGCTATAAAGAACATAGTCTGCCGGTAATTTTGCGGGATAATGCTTTGTTTAATACCGCACAGCTGCCAAAATTCAAAGAAGATTTATTTAAAGTAGGGGAAGAGCAATGGTTGATACCTACAACAGAAGTTCCTTTAACTAATCTTGTGGCGAATAAATTTATTGAGCGGGAAAAATTGCCGATTAGAAGCACTGGGCTTTCGTTATGTTTCCGCAGTGAAGCCGGCAGTGCCGGACGCGATACTAAGGGTATGCTAAGGCAGCATCAGTTTTATAAGGTAGAATTGGTATCTATTGCCGATCCTGAAAAATCTTTTGATGAACTAGAATATATGACAAGCTGTGCCGAGGAAGTATTAAAACAGCTAGAAATTCCGTATCGTGTAGTGTTGCTATGCAGCGGCGATATGGGCTTTAGTAGTTGCAAAACCTACGATATAGAAGCGTGGCTACCCGGACAGAATACCTACCGCGAAATATCCAGCTGCTCTAACTGCGGCGACTTCCAAGCTAGAAGAATGGGCGCTAAGGTGAAAGAAAAAGTAAATGGCGAATATCCATTCACCCACACCCTAAATGGCTCAGGCTTAGCCGTCGGTAGAACCCTAATCGCCATCATGGAAAACTACCAACAACCCGACGGCAGCATAATAATCCCGAAAGTTTTGCAGAAATATATGGGTAAGGAAATTATTGAAAGGCATTAGGAAGTAGTATATAATTAGATGTTTGTTATAGGAAATTTAAATGCTTTTAGAAATAAAAATAAAAAACTTTTTTTCTTTTGCTGAAGAGCAAGTGTTTTCTATGATTCCTAACACGGAACTTAAAAAACATAAAGATGTATTGTTATTAGGTAAAAATAAAAAGCCTGTAGCCTTGCCAGTTGCAGCTATTTATGGAGCAAATGCCTCTGGTAAAAGTAATTTTATTAGAGCCTTTCAGTTTTTAACATTATTCTTAACTAGAGAGCCTTTTCAAAATATTAATCCTAGATATTTTTTGTATGGAAATAAATATCAAAATGAGCCAACTGAAATTACGGTCTCTTATTGTAAGAATGGCTATGTTTATGAGTATTTGGTATTAATTAAAGGGCAGTATATTGTTAAAGAACTATTAAAAAGAGAAGATTCCAATAACAATAGGACGATTATTTTTAGCAGAAATGGGGCAGCTACTTTAGATGGGAAAAGTTATACATACGATTATGATTTTATAGAAGATATAAAGAGTAATAACCTATATGTAGAAAGTTTAAAAAAACTTGTGCTAGCAGAAAGAACTATGTTTTTTGCTTTAGTTAATAATAATAATGATAGTGCAGATTATATTCAAGATATTAAAAGTTTTTATATAGATTTAACTAGGCAATATTATATAAATAATCTTATTAATAGATTTGATACAGATGAAAAATTTGCTAATAAAGTTAATAGATTAATTCAAGCAATAGATGTAAATATTTCTTCAGTAAAATTAAGCAAAGGAAATCTTTCTTATTTTAATGGTGAAGTGGAGCTAAAACCAGAATTAGGACAAGTATCATTGGGAACACAGAATGCTTTTAGTAGGTTTTTACATATTTTGCAAGTATTAGAAGATGGAGCTTTTTCATACGCTGATGAATTAGATGCTAGCTTACACCCTCATGTGGTAGAGTTTATTATTCAACTATTTTACAATAAGAAAATTAATAAAAATAACGCCCAGTTAATATTTACAACTCATGATACATCGTTATTAAGACAAGGTTTATTTAGGAAAGACCAAGTATATTTTATAGAAAAAGACGAAAATCAGGCTTCAAAAATATTTTCCATTGAGGATATAAATGATACAGATAAAGATGATTTTGCAAAAGAATATTTAAAAGGTAGGTATGGAGCTATTCCTATCTTAAGCGATATTGAGGATATTTTTGATGAATAGATCAAAAAATAAGACAAATATTAATAAGAAAAAAATTATTGTTGTTATATCTGAAGATTCTAAAAGCTCTTACTATTATTTAGATTCCTTTAGGAAACAGCATAGAGTTAATTTTATACTTAAAAAATCTAATACTAAAACAGATATTAAAAATCTATATAAAATAATAAAAAAAGAAAATGCCGATGAGTATTATATTATTATAGATAAGGAAGATTGTAATGTTGGTGAAGTTAAATCTTATAATGATAAACATAAAGGAGCTAATTTAATATTTTCTCTACCATGTTTTGAGTATTTTGTATATTTGCATTATGGAAAATCTGATAGGCAGTTTAAAGATTGGCAAGAAATAGCTGATTGTTTAAAAAGTGAATTTGATGTTGATTACAACAAATCTGATAGACAATTTTTTGAAAATTTAACAAAAGATTTTCATAAAATAAATTTAAACTATAGTTTTATGGAATATAAACACCCATCTACGAAAATACCGCAGTTTTTATCTAAAATAATAGAGTATAAAAATCAAGAATTATTATAAATAATTTTATCCTAATCAACACTATCAATAATAACTATTGGGACTGTTTTATAATTATCGTCTTTAGTTTGATATTTAAAAATACCGACTTGTCTTGCACATTGTTTTTTTGAGATTTTAATTATTTGGTCGTCATAATAATATTTTCTTTCATCGTTTACAAATAAAACTGTTAACCCATTATATATATCCATTGTATCGTATAAATCATTTTTTTCACTTGCTAGTGCTGCAGTTGGTGCTAATACTTGGAATACTTTAAATTTATTTGCTTCACCAACACAATCACCTTTTTCAGGAAGCGGTATAAAATCAAGTTCAGATTCAGCTTTAACAACCTGAATCAATAGTATAAATAAAACTATTATACCTACAGCGTATTTCATTATCTTCATTTTTATCTACTTCCGCAACCCCTCCATCAAAATGCTCAATTTTTCATCCACTCTTTTAGTTTTTTCTTCAAATTCTTGTTTGAGGCGTTCTTTTTTTTGTGGAATTAGGTAAGTTTTAGTTAGCAGAGCTTCTATGGTGTTTACCATATACTCAGGATTTTCAGCAAGATAGCTTTTATGAAGATGAATGCCTAATTCTATTCTTGCCACTTCCAACACTCTAGCAATAATATCCTCAAGATTAATATGCTTAGCATCTGCCTCTAAAAAAGCGGCTGCCAATAAAACCGCTGCGCCCATTTTAACTTTATGCGATAGCTCTTCATCGCGCAGCACATCTATTGCATCTATATAAGATTTCTTTAATACATCAGGCAGATAATCTACCAAAACATTGCAATCATAAGTTTTCTTTAGTTGTGTAAATTCTTCTAAACTAAGGATATACTCCCGATAGGCATAAGCTCTAACATAGGTTTTGCCGCATTTATCGCACACAAACTCTTTTGCGCTTTCAAAGAAAATTTCCCTATCGTAATCATAGTGCATAATAATATTCAAATCGTATTTTTGTGCTACGCAATAAGGACACTGCATGTTAATTCTCCCTAATTATTGATGATGCCAGAAGGTTTTTTAAAACATTTTTATATTCGCTTTCTGCAGTTATATTTTCTAAATTCTGCAATCCGCGTTTAACATAAGAATTTGCCACTTCTATAGATTTTTCTACGATATTATATTTTGCAATATACGATAAGACAGTTTCAAAATCTCCGTCTTTTTGATTCAAATCACCGAAGACTCTGCCTAAAAATACTTTCTCTTCCGCATTGCATTGCTCCAACACCAAAAGAATAGGGAGAGTAATTTTACCCTCTTTAAAATCGGTGCCGATACCTTTGCCAAGTGTATCAACCGTGCTAGAATAATCTAAAATATCATCCATAATTTGAAAAACAATTCCCAAATTCACACCATACTGATAAATATTTTCTATATTTTTCTCAGATTCACAAGCAAGCATTGCTCCAACCTTAGCAGCCGCAGCGAATAAAGAGGCAGTTTTGGCGAAAATAATTTCTTCGTAATTCTCAAAAGTAATTTCAAGATTGTTAATATAAGCCAGCTGCATAACCTCGCCTTGGGCTATAACGCTGGAAGCGTTAGATAAAACCTCTAAAATCGGCAGAGATTCCACTTGCACCATTAGTTCAAAAGATTTTGTGAATAAAAAATCACCCACTAAAACACTGGCTTTGTTGCCCCAAATGTTGTTAGATGTAGCAACTCCGCGCCGAGAATCATTTTCATCAACCACATCGTCGTGCAACAGGGTAGCCGTATGAATAAACTCAATGCAAGATGATAATAAAATATGATTGCTGCCGTTGTATCCAAATAATTTTGCGGTTGCTAGTGTTAAAATCGGGCGGATTCGTTTACCGCCGCTAGCTACAATATGCGAGGCAATCTGCGGAATAAGCTCTACCTTGTTTTGCATTTTTTCTAAAATTATAGCATTAACACTTTGTAGTTCTGGCTCTAACATGCTTTTTATAGTGTATGCAATATTAGAAAAATTATTAGACATATTTTTTTCTTCTCTAAATTATTGTAATATATTTATAATATGTTCTTTCTAGGAAAAAATAAAGTGAATAATATAAGTATAGATGCTTTTTTAAATGGCAGAATTAAGGTTTATCAAGATGATTCGGGATATAAATCTGGAGTTGATGCCGTGCTGCTTGCCAGCATGGTTAAAGCTAGTAAAAATCAAAAAGTGCTGGATATGGGAAGCGGCGTCGGAGTAGCTGCCCTATGCCTTGCCTGCAGGATTCCTAACATTGCAGTTTACGGTCTTGAAGCATGTGAACATTTTTATAATCTTGCATTGAAGAACTCACAGGAAAATATGCTGCCATCGCAATATATTCCACGCCTTGCCAGCGTGCTGGATAAAAATATTTTTGATTTTCAATTTGATGTTGTCCTAAGCAATCCGCCTTATTATAAAAATTATCAAAATAAAAATGAATTAAACCTTAAAGAGCAGGGGAATATAGAGGGCAAGGCAAAATTAGCAGATTTTATCCGTTTTGCCTTTTATAATCTTAAAAATAATGGATATTTATATTTAATTCAAAACTCTGCAAGATTAAAAGAAACTTTAGATTTACTGCCGCCGAAACACTGGGGCAATATAGAAATTCACCCGCTTTATTCTTTTGAAAATCAACCGGCAAAAAGATTTATTGTATCGGCAAAAAAACTAGGAGGCGGCGATAATACAATTTTACATTATGGTATTGTGATTCATAAAAATGATACTACATATACAAAAAGGGCAGAAAAAATCTTAAAAGACGGCGGTTCTTTTTATTAATAGAAGGGGAAAAAAGTGTTTAAAAAAGCAAAAAAACAAATCAATGTAATTAAACTATATGGAATTATTAACAAAGGCGGTAAAAAAAGCCTGTATTTAAGCGGTTTAAGAAAAAATATCGATAAAGCCTTTGAATGCAAAAAAACTGCTGCTGTGGCTTTATTAATAAACTCACCGGGCGGATCGCCGGCGCAGTCGGAAATGATTGCTAATTATATTAGAGAAAAATCCCGTGAAACTAAAATTCCTGTCTTATCTTTTGTAGAAGATGTTGCAGCTTCAGGCGGCTATTGGCTGGCTTTGGCGGGCGAAGATATTTATGCTCTTTCTAAAAGCTCTATTGTCGGCTCGTTGGGAGTGCTAAGCGCTGGCTTTGGATTAGACGAATTTATTAAAAAACATGGCATTGTGCGGAGGGTTTATACTGCAGGGAAAAATAAAGTTTCTAACGATATGTTCCAACCTGAAAAAGAAGAAGATATTGCCAGATTAAAAAATATGCTGGCAGAAATCCATAAGCATTTTAAAGACTGGGTGCTTGCCAGACGCGAAGGCAGACTAAAAATAAACGAAGAAGAACTTTTCAGCGGCGAATACTGGGTGGCATCTCAAGGTTTAACTAAAGGTTTGATTGATGATATTGTGGTATCAATGGAACATAAACTGCACGATACCTACGGCGATAAAGTAAAAATTCATTATATAGAAGCAAAAAAAAGCTTTTTAAGCAGTTTGCTGTCAACAAAAGCATCGTTAAGTGAAGATGTAGTTGCGGAAATTAAAGATGTATCAGCGTGGAATAAATTCGGGCTTTAAGTAAAGTTCAAAACATTAAACTTTTTGATTTACTTTTTAACCGAAGATTCTAAAGAAATTAAATATAGCTTTTTAGATTTTTCTTGCAGTATCCATTTTTGATAAATATTGACATCTAAATTTTCTTTAGCATAAGTTTGAGCTTTCCAATTTACTAATAAATTTACTTGATATTGATTATTATTAAGTTTTTTAACGCTTACTTCTTTTATGTCATGAAAGTTATAATAAATATTATCCTCAACATTTTTATACCAATTTATAAAATCAGCAATAGATTTTATCTTATAATCGGGATATTGAATATTTATGTTTTTTTCATCTAAATGATTTGTAAATACTGAGGCATCATTTTGATGATCAAAGTTAGCAAACCAAAAATATACAAAAGAATATATATCGTTTTCGCTTAAATTATTTTTAGCCTCTATATTGTAAGAAGCAAATGCAGAACTAACACTCATTAATATACCTGTTAATAATATTATTATTTTTTTCATTATATATTTCTCTTATTCTGTGGGTTTATTCATTAATTCTTTTATTTTTGCAATTAAATTAAGTGCGTGCTTGCTAGCACGGAATTCAACATCTTCTTGAGTGTTATAAACATCTGGAATATAAACCATGCGATGAGAAACTATAGGAGTTTGATAATTCATTCCTGCTAAATATGCAGTTTGTTCTAATGGTTTTAACAATTCATTTATGCGGAAATGATTATATCCCAATGGATTATACGATTCCTCTGGTCCGCCTACGGTTATAGAAACAAGAAAATCTTTATTTTTTAATTTATTACCTTGCGGACCATAAGCAAAATTAAAAGTAAAAACATCGTCTATCCATTTTTTTAATAGGGCAGGCATAGAATACCAGTAAAATGGAAACAGCAGTATAATTATGTTTGCATTTATTAAAGCATCTTGCTCTGCTTGGGTATTAATTTGAAAATTAGGATATAAAGCGTCTAGCCTGCGAATGCTAGCATTTTCTATACTTTTTGTTATATCATTAATTATAACTTTATTAGCATAAGATTTCTCTAAGTTAGGATGCCCTGAAATTACTAACACTTTATTCATTTTAATATAAACTTTTTATAAATATTAATACTATATTAACTATAGCATAAATTAGTTAATAACTTAAATATTTATTTAAAATTGCAAAATAAACTATTGACAAATCTTAGTTTTTTATGTAAAAATAAATGGTTAGAATTTGTTAGCTGCATTTTTGCAGCAGTTGAGGAGATTAAGAATGTCAAGAAAGTGCGTAATATCTAGTAAAAAGCCTATGAGCGGAAATAATGTTTCCCATGCTAATAATAAAACTAGAAGAAGATTTTTACCAAATCTGCAAGTTTCATCTTTTTATAGCAACATAGCTCAGAAAAGTTTTAGATTAAGACTTTCAGCTAATGCTATTAAAACTATTGATTTTAAAGGCGGTTTAGATTCTTGGATAGAGGGTGCTAAAGACAGCATGCTTTCACCAGAACTTAAAAAAATTAAAAAATATATTATTTCTAAAAAAGCGTAAGTTATCTTTATCGTCATGCTGTGCTAGTAAGCCGGCATTCATTTGCAGAATATTCTATTATTAAAACTAAAAGTTTAAATTTAACATAAACCTCAAGTAATACCGATTGCTGAAGGCTCTCGGTATGACGAGGTTTAGTTTTTTAGTATATGCACTAATATTCTACAGTATCAGGATTTTTAGCGCTGCCGGCTTTTCCTGTAAGTTTATCAATTGTTTTAATATCCTCAGCATTTAGTTTAAAATCAAGATTCGCAAAGTTTTCAATGATTCTTTCTTTATGAACCGATTTTGGCAGCGGATTAACTCCATGTTCCAAACACCAGTTAATAACTACCTGTGCTGCAGTTCTATTATATTTTTTTGCTATTTCCTGCAGCTCAGCAACCTCAAAAATTTTGCCGGTCCCCAACGGAGAATATGCTTGGGTTAGAATATTGTGCTTTTTATTAAACTCAACTATATCAGCCTGCATATCGCTGGGATTAAATAAAATTTGATTTACCTGCGGAACAACTTTAGCTGATTCTAGCAAAACTTCTAAATGGCGGGGGTGAAAGTTAGAAACTCCAATAGCTTTTGTTTTGCCGTTTTTATAAATTTCTTCCATAGCGCTATATACATCGGTATTTCTTTGCTGCCAAGAATTTCTTACAGAAGCAGGATTAGGCCAATGAATAAGGTATAAATCTACATAGTCTAGCTGCAGCTTTTTTAAAGATTCATCGAAAGCTTTATAAGCATCGGCAGCACTATGGTTATTGTTCCATAATTTTGTAGTAATAAATAAATTTTCTCTTTTAATACTAGGATTTTCTTTTAAAAAATCGCCGATAGCTTTACCTACGCCTTCTTCATTCTTATAAATAGCAGCAGTATCTATATGGCGATAGCCTGTTTCTAGGGCAATTTTAACAGCTGTATAAGCGTCTTCTGGGCTGGCTTGCCAAGTGCCGAACCCAATTTTTGGAATTTTTACGCCATTAGATAAAACATAAGTCATAACTTTTCTCCTTTTAGTTGTTTAAGGAAGCTATCTTCCTATATTTAGTATATCATACTCCAAACACTTACTCACTATAAATATATAGACAATCCTAAATACGATACTAACAGCATCATTAAAATTGACGCAAGGGCAAAGGGTTTAAGCCCCACATCTTTAATTTTTACAAAATTAGTGCCAACGCCAAGCGCAGCCATAGCCATCGTTAATACTAAGTTGTCAAAAACATTGATGGCATTAATATATTCTAGCGGAATAATATTTAAGGAATTTATGCAAATCATTAATATAAAACCCAAAGCAAACCATGGAAAAGTTTCTATAATTATTTTTGCTGTAGTTTTATTATCTTTGCTGTCAGCTGCTTGATTTAACTTATATTTTTTTGCAAAAAATATGCTGACAGCTATAATAACCGGCAGTAAAAGCATAACTCTAGTTAATTTAACAATAATGGCGACGGCGGCCACATTCTCGTTTATCATATTGCCGGCTGCCACTACCTGCGCTACCTCATGAACTGTAGCTCCCAGCGCAATTCCCATAGCATAATCATTTAAATTAAAAAACAAGAGGATATAAGGAAAAGCAAAAATGGAGATAGTTCCAAAAATAACTACTGTAGCTATAGCTATAGCTGTTTCGTAATTTTTGGCTTTAATTGTTCCATCAATTGCCAGCACTGCGGCTGCTCCGCAAATTGCACTTCCTCCTGCTATTAAAATTGATAGCTTATCGCTTAATTTAAAAAATCTTGTTCCTAGGTTGTAGCCAATTATGATAATAGAAGTAATTACAAACACATCAAGCAGCAGAGGCATAATGCCAACATCAAGAACCTGTTGCAATGTAAGCCTAAAACCATAAAGAATAATTCCAAGACGAAGCAGCTTTTTTTGCGAAAAAGCTAAGCCGCCATTGTTTTCATAAGAAATATATTTGGCAATAGGCTTATTGAATAAATTGCCTAAAAGCATGCCAAGAATGATGGCAATTGTTAAAGAGCTAAAATTAATATGTAAAAAAAAACTATTATTAGAAAGCACAATGCTTATTAAAGCAATAAAAAAGGTAAAAAAAACACCTTTATATATATTGTTTAAAACAATGAAATATCTCATATTTTCCTTATTACCTAATAGTTTGTATTATTATATAGTTATATAATTAATTATGATAATTATATCAAATAAAATCGTCATACCAGCGGAAGCTGGTATCCATTTGCATATAATTCTATGGATGCCGTTTTTTAACAGCATAGTTTTATTCATTTTACTTTTCCATTGGCGTAATTTTAATTTTAGCAAGGCGGTGGCGGAATTTTTCAATTATTTCAAACTTAAAGCCATAGAAAACGAAAATATTGCCGATATAAGGAATTTTTCCGGTTTCATATAAAATAAGTCCGGCGACAGTAGTGAATTCTTCATCGGGCAGCTTCCAAGACATTTTGCGGTTTAAATCTCTAATTTTATAATCGCCGTCAACAATATAGCTGCTGCCGACTTTTTGGATATATTCGTTATTTTGATACTGCTCGGTATTTTTAATATCGCCGGCAATTTCTTCTAAAATATCGCCTAGAGTTAGAATCCCCATAAAACTGCCGTATTCATCAACAATTAAAGCCATTCTTTGATTTTTTTCGCGGAAATTTACCAATAAATCAATCACATAAGTGCTTTCAGGAATAAAATAAGGATCTTTCATCAGCGACTGCAGGTCAATATTGTGATTTTCATCTTCCCGATAGGCTTTAAATACATCTTTCACATTAATAATGCCAATAATATGCTCTAAATCGTCTTTATAAACTGGAATTCTATTATAGGCAGAATCAAGGATTTTTTTAAGATTATCTTCCATGCTGTCATCAATATCTATACATAAAACATTTTTGCGATGATTCATAATATCAGCTGCATTTAGTTCGTTTAAATCAAGAACGCTATGCAGCATTTCCTTTTCTGCCGATATAGCCACTTTGCTTTCTTCTTCCCGCTCTAGCATTTCAATAGCCCCGCGCAGATTATCTATGGTTATTAAATCGTTAGAGGTATTCTTAGGGGCAACTAGCCGCAGAAATATTTTATTAATAAATAAAAAGAAAATGCTGATGGGTTTAAAAATAAAAATAAAAATAAATGTAAACGGTGCAAGAATAATAGCATATTTGTTATAATTAGAAAAAGCAAAGGTTTTCGGCAGAATTTCAGCAAATAATAAGATAAAAAATGTTAAGACAAGGCTGATTATTATGGTGTTTCCCTCGCCGAACTTTCTAATTGCCATGCTGGTAATAATAGTAGTAAAGAAAATAATCGCAACGGTATTGCCGAATAATAGGGCGGTAATAATATTATTAGGGTCTTGCAGCATTTTGTTTAAAAGTTTAGCCCGCCGGTTTCCCTGCTGCGCTTGGGTTAGCAGATATGGTTTGCTTATGCTCATTGTAGCGGTTTCGCTGGCGCTAAAAAAAGCCGCTAATAATAAGAATATAATGCTAATTGTAATAGTCGTAAATTCTATGTCAATATTTCCTACATTTATACTATCCATTTAAAGCCCCGTCTAAAAATTTTTTTAAAATTATTGTTTCCATATTTTTTTCAATTATACACTTGCCTATATCTTCTGCCAAAATTAAGGTAATTAAGGAGCTGTGATTTTTTTTGTCTTTACCCATAAGTTTCACAATTTTTTTCGTGCTAACCATTTTAAATATCTGTTTTATGCTAGCCGGCAAGCCAATTTCTTCTAGGTGTTTTTTTATTATAGCATAATTCTGCCCGCTGCACATGCCTAATTCAGCAGATAGTTTAAATGCCAGCACCAATCCTATACCTACTGCCTCGCCATGAGTTAAATTAGGCTTGTATTTATTATATGCCTCTAAAGCATGGGCAAAAGTATGTCCTAAGTTTAAAAGAAAGCGAATCTCTTTGGTTTCAAGCTCATCTTCTGCAACTATTTTTGCCTTAAAGCTGCAGGAATTTTTAATGATATTTACCAAATAATCATGATTTTTGTCTAAAAATAAATTTTTATGGCTGTTAAGATAATTAAAATAATCTTTAGAAAATAATAAAGCATACTTCACAATTTCAGCATAGCCAGATTTATACTCTCTTTCATTAAGAGTATCAAGCGTTTTTACATCTATAAATACCGCTTTAGGCTGGTAAAAACTGCCGACTGTATTTTTTCCCGCCCTTGTATTTACACCAACTTTGCCGCCTACAGAGGAATCGACCATCGCCAATAGAGTAGTAGGAATTTGAAAAAACGGCAGACCCCTATAAATAATTGAGGCGCAGAAGCCTGCAATATCTCCCGTAATGCCGCCGCCAAAAGCAATAATAGGAGTTTTTCGGTTAATTGGCAGCTTTAAAATTTTATTAATTAAAGAATCTGCTGTTTTCATAGATTTATTTTTTTCAGAAGCCCTGATGAACAAGATCTGCGGATGAAAGCCTAAAAATTTTAAAGGCTTTAAAAAGCGCGGCAGATGATTTTTTGCCAAAGATTTATCGCAGATTATGACAATATTTTTCTGTTCTGTATGTTTTTTCAACAAGGCTGGGATAGCTTCAAGATTAGCATCTAAGTAAATTTCATAAGGATTGCTAATTTGAACTGTAATGGTATTAGTCATGAAGTTTTCCTAGCTTATAATCGTTAATTTCGCTTAGTATATATTTTGCCATATAAGAGGCAGGATAATCTTTTGTAAGATTTACTTCAATATGAGCATTTGCATAGCTAAACTTCCTTTTTGCCAGCAGCTTTTCTAAAATTTCCCTTACATTTGCCTCTTGTAAAAGCGGGCGTTTTTTTAAATTAGATTTTTTTAAACGGCTTTCAATAACATCTAAGTCTGTATTCAGCCAAACCACAATTCCTCCTTGCAAACATAAACGGATATTTTCTGCAGTTGTAAATGTGCCGCCGCCGAGTGCTAAAACTGAATTCTCTTGAGTGTTTGCCAATGTTTCTTTTAAAATTTTACTTTCAAGATTTCTAAAATAAGGTTCGCCGCATCTTTTGAAAATTTCGGCAATAGATATGCCGGCGCTGGTTTCAATCTGTTTGTCTAAATCAATAAATCCGTAGCCTAATAATTTAGACAGTGCCTTTCCTGAGGAACTTTTGCCTGCTCCCATCAGCCCCGTGATAATAATAATCATTATACTTCTTAATATTTTTATATTATAATTAAGGTAAGTCTATCGTCATGCCGCTTGTTTACGGCATCCATATAATTAAGCCGTAAATGGATACCGGCTTTCACCAGTATGACGAATTTATATATATACTATTATAATATAGGAATTAACAATGAAATCAAGATATAAAGGTGCTAATAAATCAAATAAATCTTTTTTAAAGAAAGTTATCGCCGCTGCTGTAATTATTGCAGTTTTTATTTTTGCTGAAAGATATGTCAGCCTAGATGATTCACGGCTTTTACAAGAAACCGCAAATGTTGTTATAAAGTTTTAAATTATATGAATAAAGTCAGCCCTAAAAACAGCACCTATATAAATTTATTTTTAGATTCCCTAAAAATAGAAAGAGGACTGTCTTTTAATACCATAGCTTCTTACACCAATGATATTGCCGATTTTGCAGCGTTTCTTTCTAAAAGAAAGCCGCAGCGGAATTTAGATACTGCAGATAGTGCTGATATTCAAGACTATCTGCAATCGCTTAATAGAAAATCCTTTAGCGCTAAAACGCAATCCAGAAGAATTTCCGCAATCAAACAGCTATATGCTTTTTTATTCAATGAGAAAATTATTCCTAGCAATATCGCACAAAGTATTAAAAATCCCAAACTGAATAAAAGCCTGCCTAAGTATTTATCTGAAGAAGAGGTTCTACAAATGCTGGAGGTTTCGCAAAAAGATAAAAATCCCATGCTATATACTATGCTGGAAGTGCTGTATTCTACAGGGGTAAGAGTCAGCGAGCTGGTGAGCCTGAAATTATCTTCGCTTTTAGAGGGCGGCATGTTTGTGCGGGTATTCGGCAAAGGCGGTAAAGAGCGGATAATTCCCTTAGTAGATGTTGCTACCCGTGCCATTGAACATTGGCTGAATGTGCGGGAATCTCATATAGCTTTAACAGCTAAAAATAGGCTGTTTCTTTTTCCATCTAACAGGGCAGGCTCGGGGCATCTTAGCCGCGAAAGGTTCGCCCAGCTGCTGAAAGAGCTGGCTGTAAAATGCAATATAGATAGGGAAAAAGTTTCTCCCCATGTGCTGCGCCATTCTTTTGCTTCGCATTTGTTAAATAATGGCGGCGATTTAAAGTCTATACAGAATATGCTGGGGCATTCTGATATTGCCACTACCGAAATTTATACTCACATGTTGGATTCTAAGCTGATTGAGGCTGTTTATAAAAACCATCCGCTGAATTATTATAAAAAAGATAGGAAATAACTGCTTGCTAAATAATGGCACATATTTTATACTCAATACATATTATTAAGGGATTTTAATAAATGCACTATTTAGATTTTGAAAATGAAATAGCTCTTTTAGAAAACAAATTAAAAGATTTATCTCAAGCTAACGGCACAATAGTTGGCACTAACTTTTCTAAAGAAATAGAAAGTTTAGACGCAAAATATAAAAAATTATTAGAAACTACCTACAAGAATTTAACGCCATGGCAGAAGGTGCAGGTAGCAAGACACCAAGACCGTCCGCATGCTTTAGATTATATCAAAAATATAATTACCAGCTGGACGCCGCTATTCGGCGATAGGCTTTTTGCTGAAGATGCCCCAATGATAGCTGGAATTGGACGCATTAAAAATCAATCAGTAATGGTAATTGGCATTGAAAAAGGCAACGATTTAGAATCCCGAATCAAACATAATTTTGGCATGCCAAAGCCAGAAGGTTATAGAAAAGCTCAAAGATTAATGAAATTAGCCGATAAGCTAGATATTCCTATAATTACTTTGGTAGATACAAGCGGAGCTTATCCAGGGCAAGAGGCTGAAGAAAGAGGACAAGGTGAAGCGATTGCTAAATCTATCGCTACCTGTTTAGAAATTACCACGCCAATGGTAAATATTATTATCGGCGAGGGCGGATCTGGCGGAGCAATTGCCATTGCCAGCGGCGATGTGGTTATGATGCTGGAGCATTCAGTTTATTCGGTAATTTCTCCAGAGGGCTGTGCATCTATTTTATGGCGTAACGACAGCATGGCGCCAGAGGCAGCCAACAGCCTGCACTTAACCGCCCAAGATTTATTAAAATTAAAAGTAATAGATAAAATTATTCCCGAGCCAATCGGGGGTGCTCATAGGAATCATGAGGCAGCTTTTAAGGTTGTTAGCGAAGCCATACTAGAAAACTTAAAAAAATTAAAAACACTGCCTGCTGATCAACGCAAAGCTAAAAAAAGAGAAAAATTCATCGCCATTGGGAAAGCGGTGTAAGATCGTCATACCGACTACGCCTGTATCCAAACCGCAAGAATTTAAATTAGAGTATCTCCCAAAGGTGATACGACTAAAATTGGTTATAGTTAACGCCTCTAACTAAATTGCAGAAGGTTCAAGTTATAAAATTAAAAATCTCATTAAATATGTTGACTAAAAAATAAATTTATGATAGATTCTTAAAAGTAATTTCATTAAGGCATAACAAAATGCCTTAAATTTACCAAGCAGTATTCTGTTTTTTAGGAAATTTTTCTAGGCAGAATATTTAATTTTGCGGGTATGGTGGAATTGGCAGACACGCTGGATTTAGGTTCCAGTGGCGCAAGCCGTGGGGGTTCAAGTCCCTCTACCCGCACCACTCAATAGTATATTTGCTAATTATTCCTAAAAAATATCTAATTAGTATTAGTATGAATTTGCTAAACTCTTTTAAAAATATTATAATTATACAACAGTGTTCCTTTGCTTTATGGAGGTGATTATGAGTAATGAAAATGTTTTAGTAAGTTTAGAAGATTTAAGTAAACAAAATGGTATAACTTATTGGACTTTAGAGGATATAGCTTTATTTTTTGATTACAAAGATATTAGCAACTTTAAAAATGTTGTAAATAAAGCGATTGCTTTTTCTACGGAATTATTAGGTGATGGCGTTCATGAAGAATTTAAGCCTATTTTTGAAAATGATAGATTGAAAACCTATAAACTAAGTAGATTTGGAGTTTTGCTTTGTGCTATGTTTGCATCTGAAAGTAAACCTAATGTAAAGGAAATAAGAATATCTTTAGCAAACTTAGCTAATTTTATGTTTCAAGATATAGAAAGATTAAGAGAAAGAAAAGAGCTTACTCATGGTGAAAAATATATGGTTAATGTAGCTTATAATCAAGGGCTAGATAATAATGATATTGGAATGTTTAAAGATGCTGGTTATAGAGGCATGTATAATATGGGTTTAAAAGACCTTAAAAATTATAAAGGAGTATCTCAAAATGCAACTTTGTATGATTTTATGGGAATAACAGAATTAGCAGCAAATACATTTAGAGTTACTCAAACAGCAGAGAATATTAAAAGAAACAATATCAATACTAGAGCTGGAATGATTGGAGTAGCTAAAGATATAGGCAAGCAAGTTAGGGGTATCGTAATGGAAAATACTGGAAATACTCCAGAAAATCTACCTACAGAACCAAAAATAAATGTTATTAATCAAAAAGTTAAAAAAGGCAGAACACAAATAAATAAAGATAAATAAGATTAACTATAAACTTTTTTAGTTGTTGGTATAAAAATATCTAATAAGTTTTTTGAATATAACACCCTAATTACTTCATAATTTAAATAATTATATTATTAAATACAAAATTCTCTTGACAATCATATTCTTTTAATGTATAATAAAAAAGTTAAAAAGCTATAAGCAAGAAATTCTTAGCAATTTCAGCTTCTTATAGGCAAACATTAAAATAGTGCAAGAGAATTAAAATTATGGAAACAAAACAAATTTTTAAACTTATAGAAAGCACGGTGTGAGATCTACTAAGTAAAACCAACGCTGAAGCAAGTATTTCCTTTATACAGGGAGATTATATACTTGCAATCAATAATATTGTTAAATCTGGTGATGGCAACATTTATATTGCTAATGGCAGCATTGTTAAAAAGGTTGATTTAAATGACGATTTAGACAATGGCGAATTTAACTTAATAAACAAGAATCATAATTACAGCGATACTAGCGGAGATTGTGAGATTGATATTTATCAGAAAATTTTCGTATATTCTATTCCCAACGATTTAACAATTATAGATTTAAAAGCAGAACTTAAAGCTAAAGTTTATTTGCACGAGCAAAACGAACATTTAGCAGTAGAAACATTTGATGTAAGAGTGAAAGAAGAACTAGCTATTCATAATAAAAATAAATAAGGCGGCAGCAAGGGTCAGCCTTATTAAAAAATTTCTTTTTAGGAAAACATCCTTAATGGCGGATTTTTCTAAAAGAAAGCACCCCTAGATATATATAACTATCTTAGGGATAACAATTTACAACAAGGAGTAAAAAACATGGCAGGATATTTAGTTGATGAAATTATAAAAATCACTTTCGAGCTAAGTAAAACAGCGAAACTACCAAGAGCGTATCGTAGATTTGCTTGAATAACTGCAACTAATGGCAGTGATAGTAAAATTATCATGGATTTATCAAATTATGTCTCTAAATTAGAACAATTCGATGAAACCCAGCAAGATTTTATTAAATTATGGTTCTCACGCGGCGGTCAGTATTTAACCGTTTATAAATATACAGCTGAAACATCAACACCTGAGATTGATGAAAACGGTGATCCTGTTTTAGATGAAAACGGCGATGAAGTAATGATAACTATCCCGGCAACCCAAGTAAAGAACTTAGATATTCTTGAAGGCGTTGTAATTTTAGCCGGCAATAGCTTTAGCCTGCAAGAAACAATGTATAATTCTGCAGATACCGAGCAAACCAATGAAGAATCTGGCAAATATTGGATTCTTTCAGCAAAACAATCAGACAGCATCTCAGAAACTCTTAAAACTGTTCACGGAATTCATATTTTTATGACAGCTGAAACAACTTCTAGCACAGGAGCAAGCATTGATAAGCCAATCTTTGAATATTTTGCCCCATATACGCAGGATAATTTTTATAAGCAAAATAGCTTTGGCAATTCGTCAATTGCAGGCATTAGCTTAAAAACTCTGCAATATTTAGATGCTAATAATTTGGGTGCATTAGTTTATTTTCCAGAATTCCAAGCCAATTATTACTACAATGTCGGCGATACTAAAGGCTTTACTTTCAATGCCAATATGCTTCGTAAAGATTTAGAATCAGTTATAAAAGAAGAAGGTTTTAAAGTTTTAATGCGCGATAATACTTACAATCAAGATACTATCAGCGCCTTAGAAAAAGTTTTAGCTGATACTGCTGAATATTACAAAGGGCAGAACAAAATCGGAAGCTATGCTACAGCCAGCATTCCGTTTAAAAAACAATTGGAAAATGATATTTTAGCTAAAACTATCAAAGGGTTAAGCCTAAGCTATCAAGTGCTGCTAGAAGCCAAAAAAGCAGAGATTACCATCAAAGAACAATTAACTGCGGTTGCGTAGTATATTAAATTAATCAGGAGAAAAACTATGATACACCCAATGAATATAATTATTTTGTGAGGCGATTATAATCTCACTAATATGTTCAATCTAATTTCCACAGGAGAGCTGCCGGCGTTAAAACCCTATACTACACAGCTAGAAATTATGCCTAACGGTAAATCGCGGCAGACGGCTAGCGTATCAACCAATTTAGATTTAGCAATTACAGTTAGCAGAGATAGCGCTAAAGCTAATTTAGATATATTATTAGGCGAGTTTGAAATCAATACCGTATCTTCGCTAAGAATAATTGATAAAACTAGCGGCGAAGTTATCGGCGATTGGCAGAAAGCAGTATTGAAAGATATTCCTTCAGCAGGTGCAATAACTGAATCTGCTAATGATGTAGTAATAACTTTCAGCTGCATTAACGAGATGTAGCCATGCCGAAATACATAACCCAAGCCATTGAACTGATTAAAAAATTTGAAGGTCTTTCTTTAAATGTATATTTAGATGTGGGAGGATTGCCAACCATCGGCTACGGACATTTAATTAAATCGCACGAGTTTTTTCCTTGTGCGATTACACAAGAACAGGCAGAATCTTTGTTAATGGCAGATTTAGAACCATTTAATAGGGCGCTTGACTGCATTAAGGCAAAGATAGGCGATAATCAAAAAGCAGCAATTTTATGTTTAATGTATAACATTGGCGTTAATGCTTTTAAAAATTCAACGCTGCTTAAAAAAATCAATGCTAATGCAGAACTTGCGGAAATAGAAGCACAGTTTATGGCTTGGGTTTATGTTAATAAAAAATCGGTAGCCGGTTTAATTAACCGACGAAAAAAAGAATTTGAACTATTTTCCCTAAAATATGGAGAAATTAATGACTAAATCACCAACTCAAAATTTTATAACAGAAACCACTTCTGGTTTACAGCTTTTAAGCCTTGAGGAAATGAATAAAAATGTGCTGGATAATTTATCGGCAGTGCTTTCGCAGCCGCTTAATGCCGACCCTACCAGCAATGTATCCATTATGGTTAATCAGCACAACTTAGATTTAGTAGCAACAGCAGGAAATGGTGAAGATTATAATGTTAGCTTAGAATCATTAGTGCAAGAGGTAGAAAAGCAATTGTTACAACCATTGTTGCTAGATAGAATGGGCAAAATTATTATAAATTATGACCAAAGAGAAATGCCTCAAACCTATAGCGATGGATATTTTAAGTATATATTATGCGATGGCACACTTGGTTATAGGTTAGATGATTATCCATATAACAAATTAATGTTTTAATGATATTGCAAAAATTTCTAAATAGTGTATTATTTTACTTGCATATAAAAGAGGGGTTATTAATGAAAAAGCTGGCATTAATTTTAGGAATGTGTTTAATTTCTTTTAACCTATTTGCTTTTGAGCATGTTATTGGTATTAGCGGAGGGCTGGTTTCTTCTAAATCTGATGTAAACCATTCTTTAACTGCTGAATATGATAATATATGCTTTTACGAGCCAACGAATACGATTTGTCAGCCTAGTTTTCCCGAGCAAGTTGTAAATACTACAGACCCAAGAATCCAAAACACCTTTCGTAATATTTCTGATAATATTCATAGAAACAACGGCTATAATTTTAATTTAGAATATCAGGCAAGAACAACTTTGTTTGATATTCCTAATTTTCTTACACTTGGCTTAGGCTTAGAAACCAGCAAAACAAATATAAAGCCTAACTATTTAGATTTAAACAGCATTAACTATAAAATTAATACTCCCTATGTTTTAGCCATGCTGACAATTTATCAAAATAAATCCTTTGCTTTTAGAGGGGGCTTAACCGGCGGTCAAGATTTTATTAAGGCAGATTCTAATACATATAAAAATGCTGCTTTTAATATGCTTATAGATTGCGAATACATAATTAGCAATCACCTTATGCTGTTCGGCAGAGGAGCAACGCAATTAAATAAAGGAAAAGATATAGTTTATAATGCTAGAAGCGACCAAACTGTCGGTAATGGTGTGAATAATGGTAACCCAGTTATTTTAGATAATAAAATAGCTGTAAGCCCGCAGGAATCCCTTTTGAAGCTAAACTTTGGCGTTCGGTATAAAATTTAAAATAATTTTTAAATTTTCTTGACAGCAATTGTAAGTTGTATTATGCTATAGATAATTAAAAAGAGGCATAAATCAATCTCCTTAAAGGGCTATAAAGCAGTTTATAGTCCTTTTTTATTATTGAAATCAAATCTAAGCAGTAATTTTTTAATAATTAATAATAAACCAAACAGATTCGTCATACCGTCGCAAGCCGGTATGACGATTACTTGATATTTTATGTATATAATTATCAAAATTATCTTGACAAATTTATGCTTATAGAGTATAATAATTCCAATTAAAGAATAAATCTCGCTCTAAGAGGAGAATTGTTTGATGTAATTATTTAAAGGAAGTATAAAAATGACAAAAAATAAATTTCAAGAAAAACTAACGGCTTACAATACATTTATGAATCTGCCAAGCCTAGAGAATCTAAATTTGCAATATATTAATAAATTATCAAGCACCATCGGGCAGTCTTTTAATAGCGATGCTACCAGCAATATTTATCTGCTGGCTAATCAGCATAACCTAGACTTGCTGAATATGGCAAACACCATGCTTGATATCCTAAACGGCATGAACGAATTTTTTGATTATAACCGCTTCGACGGCTATCAAAACGGCACTTATAGCGGATTGCGAATTGCCTTGCTTGAGCTGAGTTTATTCGATGATGTTAAAATTGTTGATACCAACGCTAATGCTACCGTGCAGATAGTTTTACTGTCTAAGGCAGAATATAGCGATAACATCACCAATATTTTCAAACTGCTGATTGCCCAAAAGATACATGAAAATATTGCCTTCGGCATTAAAACTCTTAGCAATGAAAATGCAGTTTCACAAGAAATTACTGCATCTACCGGACAAAATAAAACTTATAACTGAAATATGGGCAGCCGCCGCAGCTTTAATATTCATGTAGATTATATTGTAGATTTTGAACAAAATTTTACGAATTACGATTTTAATACGCAAATCAAAGATGTTATTGCGTATGTTTATAAAAATAATTACGGCTATTTAGGCAAAGATGTAATTATTCAAGATTTCTTTGCCATTACCCAGCAGATTCTTGGCATTAAACAAGTGAGCATTACTTTTAATTCTGTAGAGGTAAATGAAAATAATGAGCCTAATCTTATAGTTAAGGACGCAAATATTCCTATAGATATAACCGAAATTTTTGATATTAATAGTATTACTGCAACGCAAATCGATACCATCGCGTAATTAAAGGAAACAATCATGGCAACAAAAACATTATACAATAATGAAATTTCAGCAGATTCTAAAGGACTAGATTTTATTACCACCAACGGCGAAGGCAACGATTTTAGGGTCCCCAGAGATACGCTGTTTGTTGATATTCATAACATATTGCTAAAACCTATGTTAATAAGCCAAGTAGGTCAAATGCGTGTAGATTTGAATATGCAAACGCAATCACTGAAAACCTATAACGACGGCGTGTATGAGTATATTTTATGCGACGGCACAGCTGGGTATAAACTAGCAGATTACCCGTATTTAAAAGATAAAATAGCTACTTATGCAGGAGAGGGCGGTGAAATATTATTCAATGCCCCAAATGCGATTGATAGAACTATCCGCCAAGTTAGTGATGCTGAAAATTTATTAATGCTGCAGGAGGATGATATTAAAGCTCATGGGCATGATATGACCCACGATCACGATATGAGCCATCAGCATGGGTATCATGCTACGAGGAGGGATAGAGGAGTTGTTTATAATGGAAACTACTGGGATAGCTACTATGATGATCAAACAACATGAGGAGGCAGAGATAGAACCGGAGGCAGCTCAAGAGGCACAACAGCAAATACCGGAGGAACAAACACCCGCATGAAGAATATCGGAGTTAATATGTATTTAATAGCAGGAATAGTCAATCAAATAGATTTATCAACAAAAATATCCCGCCCCCGTAGCACAAATATAGAGTAAAGAATTGAGATATATGTAAATATAGACTAAAATATATGTAAATAAATTAGGAATCACTAATAATGAACAAATCTTATAACATAACTTTTTCAATTAATAGGGCACATTTACTATTTGCAAGTGTAACGCTTTATTCTTTGCTTAAAAACAATGCAAAATATTATTTTAATGTATATATTTTACATAATAATTGCCTAAGCCAAGAAGATATAGATAATGTTTGTAATAAATTTCCGCTTAATCATTTTAGTAATTTTAAAATTCATTTAACTGATGTTTCAGGTATAAATATTTTACAATTAAAGGATACTATGATTTATGAAGACCAATCAAAAGTAATAACCATTATAAAAAAAGAAGTATTATTTAGGTTGTTTATTCAAGATTTAATACCAAATGCTGATAAAGCTCTTTATCTTGATACTGATGTTATGATTAGAGGTGATATATCTAAACTATTTGAAATAGAGGATAGTTCTATATTTAAAGGCTATTGGAAAGGTGAGGACACTTGGATAAATGCTGGTGTATTACTTATAAATTTAAAACTGGCAAGAGAATTAAAAATTACTGAAGAAATAACTAACTTTTTAAAAGAAAATAATAATACCGATGAATATATAATTAATCATTTGTATAAAAATAGAATATCTAAGTATCCTGCTGGTATGGTTTTACATTTAAGAAGTAGTGATAGGAAAGAAGAATATAAATTATCAAGTATTGTCCACTTTTTAACAAACAAACCGTTTGATTTTAACAGCACCATTCCTAATAAAGTTTTATATAAAGAATATCACTCTTATCTGGCAGATTTTATAGATAGTAAATTTAAGTTTAGATTATTAATTTTAAATTCTTATATATTTACTGTATTTTTATCGCTTAAGCGAAGAGTTATCCATGCAATTAATAAACGGCTTAATAGAAATAAAAAAACAGTTAGAGACATGTTTAATAACAATACATATATGCGGAATAAAATTTATAAATACGCAATAATAAAGGAACAATAGAGGAAAAGAAATGGCAACAAAAACATTATACAATAATGAAATAGCTCAGAATTCAAAAGGGTTAGATATAATAGCAACCAATGGCGAGGGGAACGATTGAAGGATTCCAAGGGATACCTTTTTACTAGATATATATAATATCTTAATGAAGCCCATGCTAATGAGCCAAGTAGGTCAAATGCGTGTAGATTTAAACATGCAAACGCAATCACTGAAAACCTATAACGATGGCGTGTATGAGTATATATTATGCGACGGCACAGCAGGATATAAACTGGCAGATTACCCGTATCTTAAGGATAAAATAGCTACATATCAAAGCGAAGAGAACGAAACTTTATTCAATGCCCCAAATGCTATAGATAGAACTATCCGCCAAGTAAACAATACTGAAAATCTTGGTATTCTGCAAACTGGTGAAATTAAATCACACAATCATGTTGTGCCGATAGGTTGGGTTGGATATTTTAGTGCCATTCAGATATGACCAAATTCAGATATGGCTCGTCCTGATATGGTTGATGGTGAATTTGATCATCAATGACGCGGGCCCAGAAAATCCGCTACGAATAGTGGGAATGATTTATGACAAGAAAATGGAATTCGTTTATTTGTAGGGGATAGAACTACAAACAACACAGGTCAACCCAAAAACACTATGGATAACATTGGCGTCAACATGTATCTAATTGCTGGGATTGTGAATCAAGTTAGTTTTACCACCAAAATATCGTCTGGTGAGGGAGTTCGCTTAAACAAAGGAGTGCGGCTTATGAAGAAAAAGAAATAACACAACCTCTCGTCATACCAGCGAAAGCCGGTATCCATTTTAACAACTAAATGGATGCCGTTTTTCAACGGCATGACGATAAACTAACAAACAACAAACAGGAAAACAAAATGAAACAAAATTTAAACTTTTTAAAAGATACCGAGTTTGGCAGCTGAATTAGTCTGCAAACCGAACTAAAACAGGAAAATCTTGGCAATTATTTAAAAGGATTCCAAAAAAGCATAGAAACAATAGAAGAACCCTTTAAATCTCTTGCTCTTAAAGCATTTGGCTTTGATGGTGTAAGTGTATTAATTTACGATTCAACGCTATTCTTCAGCGCTTTGCCGCATTTGCCGAAGTTCGAGGCGGTAATAGATATTCTTGCCTCTATATTTGGCGGCAGAGATATTACAGTGCTTGAAGAGGAAGACGGCACAAGCATTCATATAATCAACCAAAATCAAAGGCTAAAAGCCTATTATGTTGATAGAAAACCTGTGAGTGAAACTCAATATACCGATAAAATCAAAAAGGAATATATAGGATTTGTCAGCGGCGATTATGGCAGCCTTAACTGGTTTTTTGCTCATTTAATCAACCGTTTTATTACCTGCGGCATTAAAATTAAAACGCTGTCAATTGATTTTAATCATACAAGATATTCAGCAACAATTAATAATTATAAACAGCAGCAAAAAAACATTAAGAATCTTGAAAAACAACTTAAAGAGGAAACAAATGGAAAATAACAACTATAAAATAAGCACGGCTGCCCTTACAGGATTAGACGGAAAAGCCTTTAATGCAGTTATAAATGCCATGCGGGCAGGCAACTATGTAGCTTTTTCGGCGCACTATACCGATAGCTTTAAAGATTTTTTCACAAAATCTTATATAGAAGAAGACGGCAAGCAAAAAGATTTGGCGCTAATTTGAGAACATCTGCCGATTGCTAAACTAAAACCCATTTGAGAGCAGGTTTACTTAATGCGCTCAACAGAATTTACTAAGGAGCTTTTTCAAGAAAAAGCTATAAAATTTGAAGAGCTGAACAGTATAGATAAAATGCGCTATAGCCTAATTTACAACTACGGCGATAAATTAGGCGGATATTTAGGTGTAGCCAGCCTTTCACTTTTTGAGCTTATAAAAATTAATAAATTTTTCGTTGATTTTGAAAAAAATACCGCCAACCATATAAATACTAAGGAGTAAAACCATGTTTTTTCAAGAACAAATCAGTAATATGCTATTTAATATAGATAAAAGCGCTGTTCAAAAAATCCAATCATGAACGCAGAACGCTATGCCAAATATAAATTTTGCGCCAATCAAAGATGGCATAGAGGCTATTAATAAAAGTGTTGATAAAATTACAAACATGCCAGATAAAATAAATCAGCAATTTAGCTCGGTGAAAAATAATTTTTTAGCGGATATTAATAATACAAAAAATAATATTTTTAATAATGGCATGAAGCAATTTAATACTATTAAAAATGAATTTAATAACACTAAGGAATCTATAATAGAGAATTATATCAATAATCCTATGGAACACATTAACAATGTGAAAAATAATTATCTGCAGGAGTTTAACAATGCTAAATCATCATTAGAAAACTATAACAGCCCAGTGGAGCATATTAAAAATATTGTGAATAACCCCATAGAAAATATTAGCAATGCGGTTCATAGCAATATTACAAATTTAACAGAAGATTTCAATATTAGCAGTATTGCAGATAAAATATTCGGCGATGCTACGGATATTGTCAAGTCTATAATTCCTCAAAGTCCTACTGGAATTACAAGCGTCATAGAAGAAATTACGGCGAATTTAGCGAATACCACGCAGGCTTTAAAAGATTTTATGCTATTTTTAAGCGGAATTAAAGTTGGAATGGCTGATAGCAATCCATTTCCCGCTAATAATGCTAAAACAACCAACGATAATATTATCAATAAAAACGGCAGGTAAAAAAATGAATTTAGATACACTTACTAATATAAACGAAATGCAGGGAATGCTTTTTTTATCCTCAGGATCAAATGCAGTCAATACTATTGCTAAAACCTTTGAGATTACATTTAATTCTTACAGCATAAATGGGCAAACCCACGCCAGCGATTATAAGTCGCCTATCGGCAGTAATTTTATTAACTATATTAAAAATGAAGAGCTTTATATATCCCTAAATGATGTGCAGTTTAAAAATATTTGAACGCAAGAATTTGATTTAGGCTTGGCAAATAATAATTTTGGCATGATTGTGCTGCAAACCTTGCGGCAAATGCAAACTAAAGTGCCGCTGTTTGTTCAGCTGTCTTTTTATACAGGCAATGTTCTGCTGCAAGATTTCAGCCTTAGCAGCAATTCTATTGAATCTACATACAATCTTAAATTAAAGCAAACATCGCTTTATCAAGATTTTAAAAGCGTTAAATTTGATGGGCAAGTGCAGTCTGCAAAACCAATTTTTAGCATAGGAGGCTAGTATGAAACTTGTAGAAAAATATAAAAATATTTACTTTGTGGATTTTCCTAATTTAACTTTAGATTTCTCACAAAACTATTTCAATGAAATCAGCTTTAATTTTAAAAATGTTAATTACACTTGAAAAATTATCGGAGGTTTAAGCGATGCATCTTTAAAGTTGTTTGAAGAGGGCAGCTTGAATGTTAAAGCTCTTGCCAATACTGTTCTTAAGCATGCTGATTTTGATTTTATCTTGTATGATGCCAATCAAAATGCGCCAAGCATAGTTCAGCCGAATAGACTGTTTATCGATGTAAAACTAGGGATACTGCAAAATGAATAATTTTCTTAATGATATACCATATAATTTTGATAAATGCGAGCTGTATTTAGACGATCGGCTTTTTAATTTAGACTGAGAATTTGACTGCTCTTACACCATTGGCGGAGGAGTTAATATGAGTTTGCTGCTATATAACACCATGCCGAATTTTTCTAAGGTTTTAATCAAAATCAACGGCTTGAACTTCTTTAAAGGGGTGCCTAAGGTGAATGAAATAGACTACTACACGCTTTCTACAAATCAAGTTAATAGAGTTTTAGAAGTTAAATTGACGCCGTTTATTTTAGAAGATAAATCTCCAAATATTTGGCAGAAAGGAAATACTCTAAGCAATTACATTGCTGCTAATTATGATTTTACATTGGGAAAGGATTTGTTTTTTAAAAACGACAGCATTTTTGCAAAAGTAGAAAAAGCAGTAGCCGATAATAATCAATCACCAGAATATTCTTTTTTGGTAAGCGATAAAGGCGAGCTCTCAGTATTTTTTGGTGTTGCCAATGTTATCGGCTTAAATAAAATTGTAGATATGGTAGAAAGCATCAACGGCGAGGCAAGCATCGCTTGCCGTTATAACCATAACATACTGCCAGGGCAGATTATTGCCGTAAAACAAGAATATATAATCCTTGAAATTCAGCATAAATATAGTCTTAACAGCGGCTATATTATGAATATTTTCGGTAAAACCAAAAAAAGACTTGATGATGAGTCTCATTATAAAAAACAAATAGGAGGGTAATTTTATGAATAATCAAGAGATAAAATATATTGCAGAACTTATAAAAGGAATTATTAGGGAAAATCAGGTTAGCTTAAGTATTAAAGATGCAGTTAGAGACGAAAAGAATAATTATACAATTGACGGCAAAGATATTAAAGATGTAAAACCAATAGTGCAGCCTAGCGGTGAAAATAGCGGCAAAGGAAGTATGATAATTCTTGATAATAATTATTATTTGTATCTGGAGCATTTGAAGTTTTTTACTGAGTTAAAAACTACATTAACAAAAATTGATGAATTAATGGGAGCAATAGCCGGTTCAAAATGAACTACCCCCAACGGCGGTCCTGTTGATGGTTTTGCAGATATAGTAAGCGCTGCCACTGAAGTTCAAAACAGTATAGGTCAATTAACTGATAAACTACCATAAGGAGAAAAAAATGCAAGATATTTACACAACTAATCAAAACAAACTGCAAGTAAGCAACGGCGATATTATATTCGCTGACGATTTAACAAAAAATCCGCAGAATATAAGCATACAAAATGTTAATGTGCTGGCAGCTAGGAATTACCTTAATATGAATAAAGAGTTTTTTTTAATAAACAATATAGATATAACAACTATCAACAATTTTATACTGCAAACTCTAATGCAAAAGAACATTGCCCCTAATTCCATTGAAATTAAACAGGAAAACAGAGAGCTGTCTTTTAGTATTAACTTGCAGTCATAAAATTATTATGCAAACAGATGTCGCCTAAAAGGCATCTATTTGCAGATAGTTGCAGCCTATGGCATAATAGGTTATACTATATAAATTATACAGAAGCACATTATGAAAAGCCGTTTAATTTTACCTGCCGCAAGTTTTTGGAATAATTTTTTAATTCATACAATTCTTTTTGCAGAGAATTCTAAAGAGGAATTCAATAATATTATTTTTGATGATGTTCTAGCAAGTCCATTATTTTTTAGGGCAGATGTTAAAAAAAGCGATCCAAGTTTTACCAAAAAACACATGGTTATTAATGCTGCTGAAATTCTAAAACTAAATAACAATAATCCCTATTTTGACGAGATATATATCACCATATCTTCGCCGTCTTTGCGGGTATATAAGCAATTAGCTAAGATATTTACTTTTAAGAAGGTATATTTTATTGAAGAAAGCCTATTCTCTTATGTTAGGTTTATGGTAGATAAAAAATTAGTTAAGCTGGTTAATAAGCATCAGATCTATTTAATTAATTATGATGAAATTCTTTTGCAGGCGATTTTTAAAGCGGGGGTTAATCCTAAAAACACTATCTTTTTAAAAAAGCAGGATTTATTAAATAATATCAAGAACTTTGCTGAAGACCATAATAAAACGGCAATTGTTTTAATTGATAGAATTAGGTTTAATAATCCTAAAAAAGATTTTATTATAAATGAGTATAAAAATTATTTAAAACTATTAAATGACAACGGCAATAGTATTTTATTAAGACCTCATCCTAAGCTAGATTCAAGAATTTATAACGATTTAGCAGAGTTTATTAAACCATTTCCTAATGCCAGCATTAATAACGGCAAAATGGGGGTTGAGGTATTAGCTGTTAAAAAGGGCAGCATAGTTATAGCAGCTTATTCTACGGCACTTTTTAGTTTGAAATTTTTATACGAGGCAGATGTTTTTACATCTATTAAATTGCTAAAAGATAGGGTGTCTTTTTTTAAATTTAATTATATGGCTTTATCTGCAAGGGTTATAATATATCTGCTTCCAGATTTTAGCGGAGAAAAAGTAAAATTGCCGGTAAGTATTGCAGATTATGTGCTGGGTAAAAAATACTCTTTGCGATGGCTTTTAAATATGTTTGTTTTTTGGTATTCAAGATTATTGCTGGAAAGACTTCATTATCGTATTAAAATTAAATAATCTTCCCTCTTTCTTTTAATAAGATGATGGAAATGATATATTTATGCAAACAATAAGAAGTATTTCCTCCTTTCCTAAGGCAAATTACGGCGATGGCAGCGGGTTAAATCACTACGATTGACGACATTGATACTTTAGGAAATAAGGAAATACTTCTTATTGTTTGCTACTCTTTTATTACAATCATTTTATGATTAGTCATTTCCAGCATGGCATGCCCGATACCGCCAATTCCAACCCCGGCAGATCTACGCCCAGCGAACGGCATCCAATCTACACGGAAAGCTGTATGGTCGTTTACAATTACCGCGGCTGCATCAAACTCTTTATAGGCTTTGGTTATAACATTAATATTATTGCTGAATATCGCCGACTGAAAAGGCAAATCTAAAGAATTTGCCCAAGCAATGGCTTCATCTAAATTTTCATAAGCATATAAGCATAATACCGGACCAAAGGTTTCCTCAGTTGATACTTTAGATTGTTTAGATGGCTCTAAAAATAAAGTTGGCTCAAACATGGTAGCTGAAATTCTTTTGCCGCCGCATAAAACTTTTGCCCCTTCAGCAATAGCCTCATTAACCCAAGATTCAACTCTTGCAGCTTCTTTTTCAGTAATTAAAGGACCTACATCAGTATTTTCACTTGTGGGATCACCGACCTTAAGTTTTAAAACAGCTTCCGTGATTTTTTTAGACATTTCAATAATTATGCTCGAGTGGATATAAACCCGCTTAGACGAAATACAAACCTGCCCGGCATGATAATATGCGCCTTTAACTATGCTTGCTGCCACTTCGTCCATATTATCGATATTTTTATCAACAATAATCGGAGCTACCCCGCCATGCTCTAGGGCGTATCTTGTGCCAGCATGCAGTTTGTTTCTTAAATACCAGCCAACTTTTGAAGAACCGATAAAACTGAAGAAGGAAATTCTTGCATCAGCCACTAAAAACTCGGCTACTGAAATATCACAAGGAGCAAAAACGCACCAATTTTTATCCAGCCCAGCTTTATGAACTAGATGAACGAATTTTTCACAGGTTAATGCAGTTGAACTGGCAGGCTTAACAATTACCGGACAGCCAACGGCAATTGCCGGCACTACCTGATGCACTATTAAATTAAGCGGATGGTTGAAAGCACTAATTGCCAATACCACGCCAATAGGTTCACGAGTGGTAAATGCTAAGCGATTTTCTGATGGTTTTGTAAATCCCATAGGAATTTCTTGACCTGCGTAAACAGACATCATTTCTTTAACCGCTAATTTAATGCCGTCAATAGCACGAGCAACCTCAATCCGCGCATCTACAAGAGGTTTGCCGCCTTCTTTAGCAATTAGTAAGGCAAACTCTTTAGCTTCTGCAGATACAAGGGCTGCTAGTTTTTCTAAAATAGCAATTCGTTCATAGTGGGGAAGAGCAGAAGATTTATCGTGTGATAGCTCATAGGCTTTAGCTAAAGCCGCTTCGGCATCTTCTAAGTTAATTTTTTTAACTGTTCCAACATTAGACCCGTCAAAAGGGGATAAAATATTCAGCATTACGAATACTCCTAGTAAAAGTTATTATTTTTATTTTCTGCTTTGTTGCCTTACTGTTTATGTATTATTATATACTTCCATAAAGTTAAGTTTAAATTGTTTGTTTATTTTTTAACTCATCTAATAATACCTTTTTATTTTCAGAATAATCTATTGGCATATCTATTATATGAACCCCGCCGGCGTTAAAGCATTTTTCTAAAGTTGGAATTAAATCCTCAGTTTTACTAATTCTAACTCCATTAGCTCCATAGGCTTGAGCATATTTAACAAAATCTGGATTATTAAAAGTTAATCCAAAATCTTGAAGATTCATGCCCATTTGCTTCCACCGTATCATGCCGTAAGCGTTATCATTTAAAATCATAACCACAAGATTCAAGTTCAAGCGCACAGCAGTTTCTAGTTCTTGAGAGTTCATCATAAATCCGCCGTCCCCAACAACAGCCAAAACTTTCTTATTAGGATAAATTCTTGCTGCCTCCATGGCTGAAGGCAATCCTGCCCCCATCGTGGCAAGGGCATTATCAAGCATCAAAGAATTAGGATGATAGCAAAGATAGTTTCTGGCAAACCATAGTTTATACATGCCATTATCAAGCAGAACATAGTCGTCTTTCATAACTTTATTAACATCTCGCACTAATCTTTCCGGCTTTATAGGAAACCCATTATCTTTATCATGCGCCGCAATATGATTTAAAATAAAATCACGCACTTTATAAGCATAAGAAAAATCTTGATGGCAGCTTCCTAAAGCGTTGCCAAGCATCTCTACAGAATTGCCAATATCTCCTAGCACCTCTAAAGCAGGGAAGTAAATGTTATCAAGAATTGCTGAGGTATAGTTGATATGAATAACCGGTGTAGAATTTTTTTCCATAAAAAAAGCTGGTTTTTCTATAACATCTACACCTATGCTTATAATTAAATCGGATTGTTTAATTTCATCATGGATGTAATCTCCCGAGGAAAGGGCAGCAGTCCCGATAAAATGAGGGTTATCTTCAGCCACCACTCCTTTTCCCATCTGCGTATTAAAAAAAGGCAGCCCGGTAGTATTAATAAAATTGGTAATCTCTGCGGATACATTACCGCGGTTTCCAGCTGCTCCAATTAACACTAAAGGAAATTTTGCTTTTTTTATAAGCGCAGCAGCTTTAGCAATAGCCTTAGGATTTGCACTAGGGTAAAAAGTTTCCAATTTTGGCAAACCCAAAGGTGTATCTTTCTCACATTCTTGCGCGGATACATCTTCCGGAAACTCTATATGAACGCAGCCGGGCTTTTCTTCCAAGGCAATTTTTATAGCCTCGCACAAGGTAGAACTAACCATAGCGGCATCAACAATCTGTTTAGAGTATTTACATAACGGTTTCATCATTGCTACTACATCAATAATTTGAAACAACCCTTGCTTAGATTTTTTAATAGGTTTTTGCCCGGTAATTAATAATAGCGGAAAGCCGCCAAGATTAGCATAGGCAGCGGCAGTTGTAAAGTTGGTTGCTCCTGGTCCTAATGTAGATATAGCCACGCCAATTTTTCCGGTCATTCTGCCATAAGTAGCTGCCATAAAAGCCGCTCCTTGTTCGTGGCGGGTTAAAATCAATTTTATTTTTGATTTTCTTAAAGCCTCTAAAAGATCTAAATTTTCTTCACCGGGAATGCCATAAACTACTTCAACGCCATTTTCTTCTAAAATACGGACAAATAAATCAGATGCGTTCATTAAAAAAATCTCCTTATTTTAAAAACTAAGGTGATTATATACCGTCAAGCACGGCATGACGATTGGTCTGTTATGTATATAATCGCCAAAACTAAATATTAATTAAATTCGGTAAATTTTGCCTTAAGTGAAGATTCAATTCTGCTTAATGCAAGCGCATAGGCAGCTGAGCGGCAGCTTACCTTATTTGCTTCTTTTAATTTCCAAACATTATTAAAGGCTTTAGTCATAATTTTTGTTAATTTTTCCTGCACCTCTGCTTCTTCCCAATAATAGTAAGATAAGTTCTGCAGCCATTCAAAATAACTAACCACTACACCGCCGGCATTAACTAAAACATCTGGCATTACTACAATTCCTGCCTCCTCTAAAATAGGATTGGCTTCAGGGGCAACCGGTCCGTTAGCAGCTTCTACAATATATTTAGCTTTAATTTTAGCTGCATTTTTAGCAGTAATTACATTTTCTATTGCTGCCGGCAATAAAATATCAATATTTAGTTCTAACAGCTCGCTATTGCTGATAGCTTTTGCTCCTGCTGAAACCGAGATAATTTCTTTTACAGAAGTTCCTTTTTTAGCAGTTTTCAGTGCTTCAAAAATTGCCGGAATATTTAAGCCGCTTTCAGCATAGATTGCTCCGTCAACATCAGATATTGCCATAATTTTATATCCTAATTCATGCAGGAATTTTGTTAAATAATAGCCGACATTACCCAGCCCTTGAATAGCTACAGATGTAGCAGAGGGTGCTTTGCCGATTTTTTCGCTTAATAGCTTTGTAATAATAGATGCTCCAAATCCTGTTGCCTCAGTTCTAAATAAACTGCCGCCTAAAGCAACCGGTTTACCTGTAAAAGTTCCCGGAGATTTTATACGGTTTATGGTATTATATTCATCAGTCATCCAAGACATTACCTGCGGATTCGTTCCTAAATCGGGGGCGGGAATATCAGTTTTTTCGCCAATGGAATCAAAAATTGCCCGCACATAGCCGCGGCTGATTCGCTCAAGCTCGCCCATTGATACAGATCTGGCATCTACAATAACTCCGCCTTTGCCTCCGCCATAAGGAAGCCCTACAAGAGAATTTTTTACCATCATCCATAAACCTAAACTATTAACCTCATCAGCATTAACATCTTGATGAAAGCGAATCCCACCTTTAGCAGGACCTAAAATTGTGCTGTAACGGCTGCGGTAGCCTTTAAAAATTTTTATTTTTCCATTATCCATTTTTACTGGAAAGCTAACATCAGTTAGAAGCTCTGGCTGGCTTAAAAAATCTAAAATTTCAGGTTTAATTCCCGATTCTTTGCCTAATTTATTTAGCAGCTGGACGGTATCGTTAAAAATACTCATTATATATTCCTTTAATTTTAACTATTAATTATTTTATCATTAAATAACTTTAATAACTACCTCAATAATTAATAATATATTACCTTAAAGCACATAAGTCAACATATTTTCATAAAGAAAATTGATTTTTATCAAATTTTTTGCTAACATTTTTTATAGTTTTTAAATAGGAGGTTTGTTATGAAGTTAACGATGACAAAAAAAGTGATTCTAGCATTAATTCTTGCTGTTTTATTTAGTGCGCTGCTTATTTTTATAAGAAACGATTATCCAACCGTATATAATGTTAGCGTCAGCTTAGCTAATATGGTGGGGACAATCTTTTTAAGATTATTAAAGCTGGTAATTGTTCCAATTATAATATTCTCTTTAATGAATGGGATAGTTAATCTAAATAGCTTATCTTCTCTGAAATCTTTAGGGTTAAAAACCATCGGGATATTTTTTATAACTATGTCTATGGCTTTATTTTTATCTATTACCATAAGCTATAATTTAAGAGCAGGAGCATCATACAGCTCAGAACAGTTTCATACGGTGGCAAAAGCGGTAACTAATGCTAATCCTCCATCTCTTACTGAGAATATCATAACTCTATTTCCAGATAATATAATATCGCCGATGCTTAACAACAATATGTTGCAGCTAGTGTTTATTGCTATTGTTTTTGCAGTGGCTATTTTAGGGCTTGAAGATAAAAAAAGACAGCCTCTTGTGCAAGGTATAAACAACTTAGAAACTGTAGTTATTGGAGTAATTTCCATGATTATGAAGCTAACTCCCTATGGGGTATTTGCGCTATTGACTAAAACTTTAGCCACTCAGGGTTTTGCTTTGCTGGGAGCTATGGTGGAGTATGCTTTAATTATGTTCTTAGTGATGCTTGTGCATTTCTTAATAGTTTATATTCCGCTTATTAAGTATTCTGGAGCACATCTTTTTACTTTCTTAAAAAAATCCTTTCCAGCCTTAGCCGTGGCTTTTTCTACCAGCAGCTCAAGTGCAACCCTTCCTGTGGCTATGAAAGTAGCTGAAGGGAGCTTAGGGGCTAAAAAAACTTATGTCAGCTTTGTGCTGCCGATGGGAACTACAATTAATATGAATGCAACGGCAATTATGCAAGGGCTGGCAGTAGTTTTTTTGGCAAATATCTATGGAGTTCATATGAGCTTATACGATTTAATAGGCGCAGCAGCGCTGGCGCTTATGGCAACGGTAGGGGCAGCAGGGATTCCCGGCAGCGGTCTTATTACCCTAACTATAGTTTTATTGCAGTATGGAATTCCTATAGAGGGCATTGGCATTATTATCGGTATTGATAGACTAATGGAAATGTTTCGGACTCTTATGAATATTTTAGGTGATATAATTGCAACGGTAATTGTAGCAAAATCTGAAAAAGGTCTTGACTTAACAATATTGAATGATAAGAATATTAAATCTATGTAAGTTTTATTTACAAAATATTTAATTAAATATATACTATACTTTAGTATTTTGTTTTTTATCTTAATGCTTTGGTGTTGAACCAAATCACTAAGATAAAAAACTTAAAATTTTATGAAATTATTACAAGAATTAGTTAGGATTTCTTTACATGGTTTATAGTTATCTAAATAGAGCTATGCAATGCTTATGTGTGTTTTTTATAGTTTTTTTAGTGCTGGTTAATTCTTCAATTGCCGCAACTAAGGAAGAAGAAGAAAAATCTTTGGTAGCTATGGAAGTTTTTAATAAATTTAGAGATGTTGCCGCCAACCAAGGAGATATTGATTTTTTCATGGATGGAAGAGACAGCACAAGAATGAGCATATCTTCAGCGGGAAATATTTATAAAATTAAATATGCTCCCACATCTTTCTTAGATATTACTATGGATTATGATAGAAGTAATTCCCAAATTACCAGCGGCACTATTCAAAGCCGGTTGCTTGATACTCCTGAGAAAATTGAGTTCTATCGTAATAATTTCTTAATTCTTGCAAAACTTATTGACAATAAACTTAGCACAGCAACTTTTAATAATATCTTTAAAGGTTTCGATCTCAACAAGGTGCGGAACGAACCTAGATTTTTTATTTCAGTCATTAATAATGATTATTTTTATAACATAGATGCTTATTCCAGAAAAACTCAAATTTTTACCGTAAAAATTAGAAAAAGCAACAAAATAGATAACGAAGAAATTAATCTTGCTAAAGATATGCGGGATAACTTTAACAATGCTTTAGCGGCACTGGGTAAAAGCCCGCAATGGGTTTATCCTGAGGTGGTTAGATCTACTTTAAAAATAAGAAATTTGTTTTTTTATTCTTCAGCAAATATCTCAATGAATGTTGTAGCGGAAATGGGTTTTCTTGGGTCAACGCCAATTTCTGGCAGTGCTGTATATGAAAGCCAAAAAGCCAATGACAGCAAACAGGAAGATTTTAGCAGAGATTCTTTAATTTTAATTCTGCTTACCAATCCTAAATTAAGCGCAGATGAAGCTAAAGGCATACTTAACAATTTTAATATAGCCGACAGCATTAATAACCTTAAATATTATAAATCTGTGCCTAGCAAAACAAATGTTTATACGCTTTCTTATATCAAGGGCAAGCTAACTTTTGCCGTTGATGTTAGAAATGCTGAATATGACAGAAAAGCTAGAATTGAATCACTCATTCAGAAATCTTATAATAGCATAATTACGGAATTTAATTTAGATGGAGCTGTCCAACCCTTAACTGCGCAAGATTTAACCATTTATATTTTAAATAAGCAGAATGTTGTGGTATTCCGTCCAGCACCTTTATTGCTGTTTAGAGTGTATCTTGATGATGCCAGCGACAGTATTTTGCGAATCAATATTGTTATACCTAAAGTAGCTGTGGATAAAAACTTGGAATTACAGAAGAATAACTCTCTTATTGCTATCGGTATGTTAAACCCAAGTGCTACACGCAATGATGCGGAAGAAATTTTTAACTATTTAAAAAATGCTTATGGTGCAGTTGAAACTAGAGTAGTGGGAGACTTTAGGTTTAAAAGGTGCACTTATAAAGACGAAACTTTAGTTTTTTCTAAATATGATGCTAAAGAAGTTTTTGACGATAATAGTCAAATAAAAGACAGCGCTAATGCTGCGGCTTATAATCCTAACTTATTATATGAACCGGAAACTACTTCACCTTCAGGAACTGTAATAGCAAAACCGCAGCCGCTATGCTATTAAAACTGCTGGCATTTTAAATTAGGTTTAGTGTATAATTTACGCAAAGGCATTCACATAAATTTATGTGTTTTGCCTTTGTTGGTGTTGAAGAGTAATTAAGATTTTTTGTATGTTGTTTATGGTTATTAAAAATGTCTGTTAAATATTTAGGTGCCTTTTTTATAGTTTTTTCTTTTTTGAATTTAGGTGCAAATCTTTTTGCTAATGACAAAGAAACCCAAACTTCTTTCTTTCAAACAGCAAGTTCAATAAAAGATGAATTCGGAGATAATGAAGCTGAAGGCTGGCTGAATAATTATAATAGAAGCGAAGCAAGATTTCAGTATAGTTTTAAAGATAAAGAGTCGTTAAAACTTTCTTGCTTTGAACAATTCCAAGAGGCAGCAATTAAAATTTCATTTTTAGATTTGGCAGATCGGCTTAAAGTAGAAGATTTTGGAGTTTTAGAAGATTTCAAAATTCAATATCAGCCAATACAGAATGTTATTACAAAATTTATTGTAAATCCTTATAATAAAACAATTAATGAAGCATCAATTGTGGTTGACTTAAGCAATGCTAACAGCTATCAGTCAGAGACTTTAAAAATTTCGGCATTTTGACAGAAATTGTAATAGGCATGGTAAATATTGATATTACTAAGCATGATGTTATTGATATCCACACAAAAGTTTATGATATGCACGAAGTTTTTTATAATCATGCCTATAGGAATAATTTTATCAAAGGCGGCATTATGTATTCAACATTTTTTATAGGAGATTCTCTTGTTTTTACAGCTTCAAAACTAAACACATAAGATATTTGCAATTTAGTATATATAATGCTATATTACAACAGCAAGTAATAATTATTTAAAATAAATAAACAAATAAATAAGGAGTAATTATGAAAACACTGCTGTTAGCAATGCTATTACTTATAGCATTCATACCTATAATTAAATCTAATGCGAATCAATCACAAAGAATAACAATAATAAGCAAACATTATTTACATGTAAAAAATCCATTGGCAGCACCTTTGCAAGAAGAGATGAACAGAAGATATATCAAGACCAATAATTGTAATTATATAGAAGAATTGAATACAATTATGTGCTCTGCAAAATTGCGTCCGGTTATCACTCAAGCAAGAAAACCAGGATATCCAATGACAAGACCTATTCATTAAAAAAAACAAATGTAGAATCAAGATATTAGGTTATATTTTAATAGTTTTGCTCTATTGTCATATTATTTTTTGCCTAGTTTTATCCAACTCTTGATAATTTCAAGATATTCTTCTTTCGTTTTTATAGGATACTGCCAGAATATTGCATAGATTTTTCTTAGATATTCTCCAATATCAGTGCCGCTTAAACCAATGCCTATTAAGTCTTTACCGTTTACAGGAAATTCAATTTTAGATTTTTCTCTTAGCTTATTAATTATTTCAATGTAGTGAATTTTATTATAAGATTCGCCGGCAGCATTAATAATTAAAGCATTTATAATATTTTCATAGCCATAATGTAAAATTAATTCACAAATTTCACCATAGCTTACAACACTGTATTGGTTAATAAAATTCTTCAATTGCACAGTATTTTTAACGGCAGTTAGATCCGTTTTTTTTAAAAGAAACCTGCCGGCATCAAGCGGATTATTTAAAATATAGGCTGCCCGTAAAATTAGATTGGGTTCAAGATTAAAAACTTTCTCAATTGCAATAATATTTTCAAACTTAATTATAGAATATCTGTCTGCCGCAAATAAATGGTTAAAAACCTCATACTCAAGCATTAAATTAAGAGTTTTTGATGGATTAGGGTGGCAGAGTATTTTCAGAAATTCTTGAGAAACTCGTTCAATCGATAAGGCAGTTAAGTGCGGCGAGAGATATTTAATAATTTCTAAAGTAGATTTATCAATATTATCAGCAAAAAAACAAAAAAAACGAAAATATCTAAGAATTCTAAGATAATCTTCGTTTATCCTATCCCGCGTATTACCTATAAAATTAATTCTGCGGTTGATTAAATCATTCAACCCATTATGATAATCATAAAATTCTTCTGTGATTGGATTAAAATAAAGGGCGTTAAAAGTAAAATCCCGCCGCTGTGAATCCATGTAAAAATCATCAGTCCACTCTACAGCAGCCCGGCGTCCATCAGTTGCAATATCTTTACGCAATGTGGTAATTTCAAAATGCTGATCTTTTATTACCGTAGCAATAGTTCCATGATTAATTCCAACGGGAATAACCGGCAGTCCAAAATTTTTTAGCAGCGCAATATTTTCATTAGGAGTGTTGCTTGAGGCTATATCTATATCAGTAAAAGATTTTTTAATTATAGAATCCCTAATGCAGCCGCCTACAAAAGAAAATTTATGATTGTGTCCGCTTGCAAGGGCGGCGGCTAAAGTTTTAACTGCAGGCTTTTTAAGCCAAGGAAAAGTTTTTTTAGGGTTAGTGTTTAGCATGTAAAATATCTTTGCTTTTTAAATTATTTAATATTATACTTTTTGAAGTATATCATAAATTTTAAGATTTGTGGTGTTTAACAGGAGTTTAATTATGAAACTATGGCAATTATTTATTGTATTGGCATTAGCAGCCCCTTTATATCTATCTGCGGCGGAAACAGCCCAAACTGCAGATAGCCCGCAAACAGCTGCAGAAAACCCTGCAACAGCAGAAACTCAAACCCCTGCAGTAGCAGCGGAAGCACAAAATCAAAATGCAGATGCAAATACAAATGCAGCGGTTAATCAAAATGCGGCAGCCGCACAAGATACAGCCCCGCAGCCTCCAGTGCAAAAAAATATTACAGATTTTCCTAATACAGCAGACGGCGCTAAAAGTTTTGTAGCATATATGCTAGAAAGCGTTTATACCGAGCTGCCAAACAAAGCTAACAATCAAGATGTATTTGTATATTTATCACAAATTACTAATGAATATTTTGCTTTTTCATACATGGCAACTTGGACAATTGGACGCGATGTAATTAAAGATGTTCCAGAAGACCAGCAGCAAAGATACTTGGTTTTAGCTAAAGAGTTTATGGTGCTGTTGTATGGCGAAATTTTTAACACTTATTACAAGCAATATACTTATACTTTAGGCGAGGTTGATCAAAAGTCTGGGAATCAGTTTGATGTTAAGATGTTTGTTGAGCCGAAAATTAAAGATGCCAAAAATCAAGATACACTTTTAAATGTGGTTTGGAAAGTTAAATATTCTACGCAAGAAAATAGATTCTACATTATTAATGTAGATGTTAATGGTGTGCTTTTATTATCTTCACAGCAAAAACAATTTAAAGACATGCTAAGATCGCAAGGCAATGATTTTGCAAAATTCTTAGATGTGCTGGGAGCTAAAAATATGGAAACGAAAGCCCGCTTAGGTGTGTTTTTCCCTTAATATAATTGCATACAAAAAAGACCTAAACTCGTTATACCGGCGCAAGCCGGTATCCATTTACAGGTTTTAATTACATGAATGCTATGGCTGAAGGCTTTAACGGCATAGACGACAGACTGTTTTAAAAATAGTCTATTATGTAGATTTACTTTATATTTTAGCGCAGATTTTTAGGAAGATGAAAAGCAACATCTTCTTTAATGTATTCATAATCTTCAAGAACGCTAACTTTACGGTGATTTTTAATTTCAGCAATAATTTCTTCAATCGCATTATCAGGTGCAGAAGCGCCGGCAGATATTCCTAAAGTTTTAATCTCTGCTAAAGCATCAAAAGGAATTTCCTCTTTATTATCAATTAAAAAAGACGGCTTGCTATGATTATCGCCAATTTCCTTTAATCTATTAGAGTTAGAACTATTTTTAGAGCCAATCACAATTAAAGCGTCTAAATCATTAATTATAGATTTAATGGCGTTTTGACGGTTTTGTGTGGCGTAGCAGATATTTTTACCGGCGCCGTGAATGCTAGGAAATCTTTTTTGTAGAATATCTACAATTTCTTTAGTATCATCAAGGCTTAAAGTGGTTTGCGTGATGTAAGCTAAGGGCTTATCTGCATTAATTATAATATTTTTAGCATCATCAATAGAGCTTACTAAATAAATATTTGATGGAATTCTTCCAAAAGTTCCTTCAACTTCAGGATGCCCTTTATGTCCTATAAGAATAATTTGGTAGCCATCTTTATAATAATCTAATCCAATTTGATGGACTTTTTTTACTAAAGGGCAGGTGGCATCAATGTAATTAAGATTTTTCTCTTTAGCTTCATTCTCTACAAAACTAGAAACGCCATGTGCAGAAAAAATTGCTGTGCTGGCAGTGGGAATCTCTGCAACATCTTTTACAAAAATGATGCCCTTATTTTTAAATTCCTCTACCACAGTTTTGTTGTGGACAATTTCGTGGCGCACATAAATAGGGTTGCCATAAATTTCTAAAGCACGGTTCACTATAGAAACCGCACGATGCACTCCGGCGCAAAAACCTCTGGGACTTATCAAAATTATTTTTAAAGAATTATTTTGCATTTTTTCCATGTTTTTTATACAATAATTATTATAGTTATATACACAAAAGACCAAGCCTTCGTCATGCCGTTGAAAAATGGCATCCAATTCCATGATGATTCATTTTACGCATGCGTTTTTTGAAATAACTCTGCAAATGTATGCCATTTTTCAACGGCATGACGATGTAGTTTATACAGCTATCTAATAATATTACAAAACAAACCATAAAATGTAAATGGAAATAATTGCAATTCACGACGGGCACGCTGGTCATATTTCGCAGCTTAAAGGAGTTTTAGCGGATTTTAAAGAAGAAAGTGCAGATTCAAGCAATATTAACATAATTCAAGCTAAAAATTTATGGTTAAATCGTTTGCCGCAAGTGTTGATGGAAAAGTTTTTGTTTACATTGGCTAATTCTAAAGAATTTGCAATTCTCAAGGACAACACCAGCCCTCAGCTGATAATTTCTATCGGCAGAAAATCTTTGCCATATGCTATTTATTTAAAGAAAAAATATCCCAAAGCTAAACTGGTTTTTTTAATGCCGTCAGGATTTTTGTCGCAAAAATATGGTGATTTAATTTTCTATCATTCTTATAAACAGAAAAATTATCACGATTCTAAATATGTGCCGATTATTACCGCTCCGCATGATTTATCCGTTGCTAAAATTAAGGAATCTTTAAGTAATTGCCAGAATATTTTTGCTAACTACAAAAAGCCGATTATCAGCGTCTTAATTGGCGGCAGCGCTAAAAAAATAAAACTTACGCATGCAGCAATTGACGATTTACTGCTGAGTATTTTTAAAGTCCAGCAAACTACAGGCGGATCTATTTTTATAACCACCAGCCGTAGAACAGGCAAGCAAAATGAAGAATATATTAAGTCTAAATTGCAAAACTTAATTAATGCAAACAAATGCTTTTTTTGGGGATATTATCAACAGTCTTCCCAGACAAATCCTTATCATGCTATTTTAGGGGCGGCAGATTATGTAGTTATTACTGGAGAATCCATATCTATGATTAGTGAAGCTGTTTCGCTTTCTGCAAATACAGGAGTTTATATCTTTTTTTCCAAAAATTATTATGCCAAGCGCTATACAAAATTTCATGAAAATCTTTATGCTAATAATTATGCGCTTCCCCTTAGTGAGTTTTCTGTTAATACCGCAAGAAAGTCTTTAAATATCACGAAATTTGCGGTGGAATGTATATTTAGCATTCTATAATTATCTTGTATAACAAGCTAATATCTTGTATAATATAGACTGTCAATTTTTAAGGAAAATATTTTGAGCAGTGATTTATTTGATAACGATTCTAACAGCAATCCGCCGGCATCTAATGCTCTGCAATCCCATGAAGATATAAAAAAGGTAGCAATCTACGATGAGATGAAAAAATCTTATCTCGATTACGCTATGAGCGTAATTGTAAGCCGTGCGCTTCCAGATATTCGCGATGGGCTTAAGCCGGTGCACCGCCGTATTATTTATTCTATGTTTGAAAGCGGTTTTACTCATAATAAACCTTACCGTAAATCTGCCAGAATTGTGGGCGATGTAATGGGTAAATACCATCCTCATGGCGATAGTGCTATTTACGATGCTCTTGTTAGAATGGCGCAGGATTTTTCTTTGCGTCTGCCTTTAATTGACGGTCAGGGCAATTTTGGCTCAATGGACGGCGATAATGCCGCAGCCATGAGATATACTGAGGCGCGCATGGCTCATTCTGCTCATGCTTTAATTGATGATATAGATAAAGATACAGTTGACTTTCGTCCTAATTATGATGATTCCCTAGTAGAACCGGCAGTTATCCCAGCGCGTTATCCTAATTTATTAGTAAATGGTGCCAGCGGTATTGCTGTAGGCATGGCAACTAATATTCCTACCCATAACTTAGGCGAATTGATTGATGCCTGTTTGCTTTTAGTAGAAAATCCTGAGGCAACAGTCCGCGATTTAATGCAGTTTGTAAAAGGACCAGATTTTCCCACAGGGGCAAAAATACTTGGATACAAAGGCATTGAAAGTGCTTTCCATACAGGGCGCGGCAGTATAATTGTATGCGGCGTGGCAGAAATTGAAGAGGGCAAAAGCCGCTCAACCATTATTATTAAAGAGATTCCTTGGCAGGTAAATAAAGCCAAGCTGGTGGAAGAAATCTCTAAAATTAAAGATAAAAGCGATTCTAAGGAATTAGATGTTATTTCTTCAGTGCGCGATGAATCCGATAGATATGGCGTGCGTATTGTGGTAGAGCTGAAAAAAGATGCGGAGCCGGAAATTGTTTTAAACTATCTGCAAAAATATACCGCTTTCCAAACATCATTTGGGGTTAATATGCTGGCGATTGACAACGGCATACCTAAACTATTAAATCTTAAAGATGTTCTTGCCGCGTTTGTAGAATTCCGCAAAGTTGTGGTTCGCAGAAGAACTTTATACTTATTGCAGAAAGCTAGAGATAGGGCGCATTTGTTAGCGGGGCTTGGCATATCAGTTGAAAATATTGATGAGATTATTGAGTTAATTAAAAATTCGCCAAATCCAGCAGCAGCCCGCGAACAATTAATGGCAAAACCTTGGCGTGCCGGCAGTATTACTCCTTACATTGAACTGCTAGATGAGCCGGATAGAAAAGTAATTGACGGCATGTATTATCTATCAGAAACTCAGGCTAGGGGTATTTTAGATTTAAGACTGCATAGATTAACAGGTCTTGAGCGTGAAAAAATCCAAAGCGATTTAGATGAATTAGCCGCAGAAATTAAAGGTTATTTAGAAATTTTAGGTTCAATTGCCCGCTTGATGGAAATTATTAAGGAAGAATTAACCGCGGTTAGATCTTTCGCAACTCCAAGAAAAACTCAAATTGAAGAAGTTTATGACGAATTCTCTGAGGAAGATTTTATCCAAAAGGAAGAAGTGGCTCTTACCTTAACTAATGCCGGCTATATTAAAAGGCTGCCGATTACCGCTTATAAAACGCAAAAAAGAGGCGGCAAGGGTAAAATTGGCACTAATACGAAAGAAGAAGATGTAGTTACCAATATTTTAATTACTAACTCTCATGCAGATATTCTGTTCTTTACCGATAAGGGCTTGGTGTATAAACTAAAATGCTATCGCATACCAGAATCTTCTACCCAAGCACTTGGACGCGCAATTGTTAATTTGCTTCCTATTGAAAAAAATGAAAAAATCACAACTATTTTGCCAATAGAAAACGCATTTGATGAAGCTCAAGATATTGTATTTATTACTAAAAGCGGCGGCATAAGAAGAAGCAAACTTAAAGACTTCGCTAATGTTAATTCTAAAGGTAAAATTGCTATGAAACTAGACGATGGCGACAGCTTAGTAGGAGTTCATTTATGCAATGACGATCAAGATATTCTAATAAGCTCGCATTTTGGGCAATGCTTAAGATTTCCATTGGAAACTTTAAGGGTAATAGGCTCAAGAAACTCTACCGGCGTGCGGGCAATATCTTTAGAAAAAGATGATTTCGTAATTAATGTTTCTATTTTGCAGCATGAAAAAATTGAATCCATAGAGATTCGTGAAGAATATCTAAAATATGCTAATGCTAAAAGAAAAGAAGAAAAAATAGATGTCAGTCTAAATAAAGAAACAATTGAGGATTTAGAAAATAGAGAAGAATTTATTTTAACAGTTACTTCTAATGGATACGGCAAAAGAACCTCAGCTTACGATTATCGTATTACTAATCGCGGAGGCAAAGGATTCTTAGGCGGCAAGCTGTCAGATAAAAACGGCTATATTGTTGCCTCGTTCGTGGTGGAAAATGATGATGAAATTATCATAATTTCTAACAAAGGACAGGTAATTAGGCAGAATGTTAAAGATATTCGTATTACCAGCCGTGTAGCGACAGGGGTTATTTTATTTAGACTTGAAGACGATGAAGTGGTGCAGTCGGTATCTAAAGTTAAACTGCTTGAGGATATGGAAGAAAAAATTGAAAAAAAAGATAGCCATTCTCAAGAAGATTTAATTTAAATAGAGTGTATATTTATGAAAAAAGCGGTGTATCCCGGCTCTTTTGACCCAATTACCTTAGGGCATTTAGATATTATTAAGCGGTCGCTGAAACTTACAGACCATTTGATTATTGCTGTTGGGGTTAATAATGAGAAAGATTATATGTTTTCTCTTGAAAAACGCATGAAACTTATTGAATCTTCACTAGACGAGGTTCTAAGCAAAGACTTAAGAGAGCGAATCACCATTGCCGCAACTCAAGGTCTGTTAGTTGATTTTTTAAAGGATATTGATATTCATGTGGTTATTAGGGGCATCCGTATTTTCTCTGATTTTGACTACGAGTTCAATTTAGCAGGCATAAATTCTAAATTGTATCCCGAATGTGAAACTATTTTTTTAACCACAAGTGAAAATAAACAATTTATTTCCTCAAGATTCGTTAAAGAAATTGCTAAGTATAAAGGCGATGTCTCTAGTTTTGTTTCTAAAAGCGTGCAGCAAGCCCTTGTGGAAAGCAAGTAAAAATATAGCTTTTCCAATTTTTTATAAAAAACTTTATTTTTTTGTAAAAAACAGCTTGCATTATTGTGAGAATAAGTATAGTATCTTTAATGTTGATTGTCTGTGAGTACGTAGCTCAGTCGGTAGAGCATCTGACTTTTAATCAGAGGGTCGATGGTTCGAATCCATCCGTACTCACCACTACATAATCTGCAGCACTTTATATTTCAAGACCTTTTATCATTTTATTTTTTCAGTTTATCAATTTTATTGATTGTTATTGGTTTTTATCAGTCTTTATTGTTTTATGTCAAGTTTTATTCACAAGGTAGCCGGCGGTATGAATTACAGAATAAATAATATATAATAAACATAATAAATAAGGAATTTTATTAGGGATTACAACAAACGATAAACAAATAAATGTAAAGGAAGATTTAATTTTAAGTGCAAAACAATATAATAAGACCTTAGAAAAACAAAGTATAGATGGCAGAGAATAAATATCCAATAGAGTTATTAAAGGCGGCAAGAAGAGTGATATGGTTTCAAAAACCAGAAGAAACTTTGAAAAATAAAATCCATTTTCTTAATTATTTAATGACCTACGGCACAGAAGAAGATATTTTAGTTGCTTATAAATATTACACACAAAAAGACTTTAAAGAAGCTCTAAAAAAAGCGATACCAGGTATTTTTGATGTTAAATCATGGAACTATTGGCATATTGTGCTAGATATAACTCCAACTCCGCCGCTGCCAAGAAGAAAGTTTTTAACTGAAGAAGAATACAACAGCCTTCCCAAATGGAAAGCAAAAACTGGATAGGCTATTTTCACTAAGATAAGCAGCAACAAATACTTTACAGTTTGTAAAATATCAGCTACAATTAAGACATTATTATAAAAACAATAGTCAAGGTGAGAAAATGAGCGGTGATACAAAAAAAATTGTAGCTGGAACAATTTCATTAATTCTAGCAATTCTATTTTTTAGCGGCTGGCTGCAAGATTTATGGGGTGGAATCTTTGATTTTAATAAGCTAGCAGGAACTTTCCCCGAATGGTTTAATGCTCATAAAAATGGCATGGGCGCAAAAGGAGGTTTCCTTTTTGCTCTTACCCTTGTGCCGTCGGTAATGCTGGCGCTAGGCATGGTTGCCGTATTTGAACATTACGGCGCATTATTTGCTGCTTCAAAATTACTTAACCCAATCTTGAAACCAATTATGGGAATTCCCGGCTCTACAGCTATATCTTTAATTGCCAGCCTTCAAAGCACCGATGCAGGGGCTTCTACCACTAGAATGCTGCGGGACGAAAATAAAATATCCGAGAAAGAGCTGTTGATATTTGCAGCTTTCCAATTTTCTGCAGGAGCTATGATAACCAACTTTTTAGCATCTATGGCGCCGCTTTTTGTATCTATTGTAGATAGCACAGGTCGCGGTGTTCCTACAAGCATTGCTACTTGCTTAGGGGTTATTCTATTGTTTAAGTTCGTTGGTGCTAATATCATGAGATTATATGTTCGCATATTCGTAAAATAAAACACAAATACAGGAGAAAATAATCATGGCTGAAGAAAAAAAAGAAAAAGAGCTTATTACCGAAGTTTTTATCAACGGCGCTAGAAAAGGCTGGAATGTGGCAACCCATAGCACGATTCCTAATGTTTTAATGGCGTTTGTAATTATTTATGTATTAACTGCCTCAGGGCTGTTAGCATTTATTGGAAAATATGCCGGATTCTTAATGGCTCCGGTGGGTCTTCCAGGCACAGCAATTGCGGTAGTTTTAGCGGCGTTCTTATCTATGGGCGGTGCTGCTGGTGTAGTTGTGGCTTTATTTGCTGATAATCAGATTACTGTAGATCATGTGGCAATTTTAATTCCGGCTATTATTTTATTAGGGTCAACCATTCAATATATGGGAAGAATCTTAGGAGTTTTAGGAGTGCCTTCAAAACATTTTGGAATGTTATTTTTAATTTGTATTATAAATGCCTATTGCGCTATGTTTGTAATGAATATTTTAATTAAATAAACTAAGGAATGTAAAATAATGAATGAAAAAGATCTAGCAGCCTATCTTAAGGAATTAGAAGAAATAACTAATATTGAAAGCCCTACCAATTATGCGGCAGGCATAAATTCGGTTATTAATTATTTCGAAAAAAAAGCTGCGAATCTTAAACTGCAGTCTCAAGTAGTGAATCTTGGTGCGGGTGATAAAGCAGGCGATTGTTTATTAGTAAGCAATAATTTAAATGCTGAAAAATTTGATGTTCTGCTTATGGCTCATGCTGATACGGTATTCCCAGTGGGAACTCTTAAAGATGCTCCTTTTAGGATTGATGGCAATAAAGCAAAAGCCTTAGGAGTAATTGATGATAAAGGCTGCGCTTTAATGGCTTTTTATGCTTTAGAAAAATTAGGAAATGCCGATTTTTCATACTTGCTGCTAATAAATTCTTGCGAAGAAACCGGTTCGCCATATTCCAGCGATTTAATTAAGGAATATGCTAAAAAATCTAGGCATTGCATAGTGCTTGAAGGAGCAAGAGAAGACGGCTCGCTGGTTGCTACCCGCAAGGGAATCCTTAAATATATAATTGATTTTAAGGGAATATCAGCCCATGCCGGCAATAATCCAGAGCGGGGGGCTAGCGCCGTAGCTGAAGCTGCTAATTTTATTGTCCAGTTTTCGCAATTAAACGATTATACTGAGGGTCATACTTTTAATACCATCATGCTAAAAGGCGGCGATGCCTTTAATGTGGTGCCGGAATTTGCTTCTGTTGGTTTAGAGGTTCGTTATGTTAAAGATTCTTCAATAGCCTTTACTGAAAATAAAATTAAGGAAGTTTTAGGTAATCCTTTAAATGCAAAAGTATCAAGTATTTATGTTAAGGAAGATCACAAATATCCTATGTTTGATGAAAAGAATCTGCCAATGATGAAATCAGTGGTAGAAGAATCTGGAAAAACCGTAGGAGTTGCGGTTAAATGGGTTAATGCTGGAGGCGGCAGTGATGGCAATATTTCTTCAAGTGTTGGCTGTCCTACAATAGACGGCATGGGTCCAATCGGCGGCAATATGCACAATAAAGAAGAGTATTTAGAAATAGATTCGGTAATTCCTAGATGCAATCTGCTGATTGAAAGCATTAAACGATTTGCTAAAAAATAGAAAAATCGTCATTGATGTAAATCGGTATCCATGAATATTAAAAAAATCCCTCCATAATAAATGGAGGGATTTTTTCTGTGTTTTTGTTTATCTAAAAATTACATTTGCGAATGTGCTTTGCTGAAAATTTTTGCTAAAATTGAGCGGTCTTTAGCGTTTAGTTCTTTAAGCAAAGCTACCGTAGCTTTATCTCTTTCATTCATAGATTTTACTACAGCATTATTGATTTTAGTTTGAGTTTCCATGAAGGCTTTTTCATCAAATTTGCTAGCAGTCATGATTTTTTCTAACTGTTCTGTTAAAGGTTTCATTTCTCCTTGAACATTACCCATAATATCTTTAGCATTAGCCATAGATTTTTGCAGTAAAGCTAAACCTTCAGCAGATCCGCCTTCTTTTTTGAAAGTTTTTTCCACATGTTCAAAAAATTCGTTAATTCTGTTATCATGTTTTTTTTCTTCAGCATGAAGTGCACCAACTGTAAAAAATAAAACTGCGATAATCCCAAGAAGATTCTTTAAATTAGTTAAAGACATAATTTATAACTCCATTTATTATTGTTAATTAATCACAAAATAACTATAGATATTTAAAGTTAATAAAATGCTAATAGTATTAGATAATTATATACATAAAAGACGAAGATAATAAAACTAGGTTATTTCGTAATACTAACGAAAATCGGTATCCAGGTGCATATATTACAACAAACCAGATTGTTGTTTGTAAATTAATCTTATGGATGCCGTGCTGTAGCACGGCATGACGAAGTTTGGTAATTATCCAAAAATTGCATACAATATGCTGGCAACAATTATCAGCGGTGCAATAAAAATTGTGGCAAACATCCAAGTTTTTAGAAAATAGAATTTTAAAGTTCCGCCATTGGTAAGCTGATTTTGGATGGTTTCCTTAGATATGCCAATAGCTAAGGTCAGAATTATTAACAGCACCCCAACCATTAAAGCATTATCAAGCAGTGCGCCAGAAGCAAGGCTGAATAAATCTGCGCCAAAGATTTTAAAATCACTCCACACATTTAGGCTTAAGCACATCACAATATTAGAAATAAAACAATATACTGCTAAAATGATGATTGCCTTGCCGCGGGTTGTATTAAATATTCGGGCTATATAAGGAATTCCTGTTTCAAGTATAGCAATGCACGATGTAAAAGCTGCCAAGGCTACCACAAAGAAAAATATGGTGGCAAAAACTGCGCCGAAACCAATCTGTGAGAAAATTTTTGGCAGAGTTAAAAAAGTTAGTCCAGGACCGCTATTCATGCTATAACCGAAAGATACCACTGCAGGAATAATTAAAAGCGAGGCGAACAATCCTGAAATTGCACCTAAAAATACTGTGGTCGAGGCGCTAGAGGCAAGGTTGTAATCGTTTTGCGTATGCGAGCCGAAAATAATCATAGTGCTAAGCCCGATTGATAAAGACAGCAAAGCCTGTCCTAATGCTGGAATTATAGCGCTTGGCAAAGCATTAATATTAAAGGTGAAGATATAATTTAAGCCGCTTACAGCATTATCTAATGTCAGGACTCTAACTATTAAAATTACAAATATTATAAATAAAGCCGGCAGGAAGAAAAAGTTGATTCGCTCTACGCCCTTTACTAGCCCTTTAAAATTAACAAAAGCCGTAGCTAAAGTTACGCTTATTGAAAAGCCTGCTAAAGTTAAAGGATTGCTAATTAACCCTCCGAAAATACCCTCGTAATATTCAATAGGGTTGCCTTTGTATTCTATAAATCCAATTAAAGACTGAACGAAGTAATAAAAAGTCCAAGCCGTTACTACAAAGTAAAAGCTGATTAAAATCAACACGATAATTAAATTAAAATAAACTGCCTTAGAAAAAAAGTTTCCATATTTTAGTTTAGATTTTATGCCGTCTAAAAAAGGATAGCCTAAATGTCTGCCAATAATAAACTCGGCAAGCATAACAGAGAACCCAATAAAAAAAGCAAAAAACAGGTAGGCAAAAATAAAAGTTCCGCCGCTGTGTTCAGCAACGAAATAAGGAAAGCGCCAAATGTTGCCAAGACCAATAGCCGACCCAGCTGCAACAAATATCAAACCTAATTTTGATAGAACTTTATTATTACTCTTATCTGTTTTCATGAAATATCTCACCTGTTTATATAAATAGATATTATGAATTTTTATTAATCTTATTGTCAAACTAAATTTTCATTTTTATAATATAATATATAATAAATACAAACTTGATTTTCCGTCATGCCGATAAAAATCGGCATCCATTTGCAGAGAGTTTAGTATTTAAGTTAAGAGTTGAAAGTTGTATAATTACCAAATGGATGCCGATTTTATCAGCATGACGAAGGTGTTTTACTCTCAATATTGAGTCCAAAAAGGTAAAATATTATGAAAGAAAATTTAGTGCTGCTGCCGGCTTTAATGTGTGATGACAGGCTTTACGCCCACCAAATAAAAATTCTCGAATCTAAATATGATATTCGGGTTTTTACCTTTAAAAATGCAGATAATATTACCGATGCTGCCCGTCAGGTTTTAGAAGTAATGGGCGATGCACAATTCCATGCCGCAGGAATTTCTATGGGAGGCTATATCGCTATGGAGCTAATGCGCCATACAGATAATATCCAAAGTTTAGCTCTAATTAATACCAGTTTTTATGAAGATACCCTAGAAAAGAAAGCACAAAGATTTATGCAGATAGAAGAAGCACAGGCAATTAACGATTTGCAGTTTAAGGCTTTGAATGATAAAATAATAAAATCTTATTTGCATGAGGTTTCTTATAAAAAAACAAGCCTGCTAGATAAAATGGCAAAACAGATTGGCAGATTAGGGTTTATTAATCAGCAGAAATTAATACTATCAAGAAAATCATCTGTGGAAGATTTCCAATACTACAATATTCCTACTTTAATTATCGGAGGCAAACAAGATACAATAACGCCACTGTCTATTATGGAAGAAATGGTTAGTAATTTAAGAAACGGCACGATGGCTAGCATAGATAATTGCGGGCATTTAAGCCCGCTAGATCAGCCGGAGGCATTAACAGCAATACTTGAGCTATGGTTAAGGAAACAAGCATGAAGAAAATATCCATTCTGCTTTTAATACTTACGGTATTAGTTTCTTGCAATAAGCCATTGCCGGAATATCTTAAAAAAGAGCAGCAGCGCAAAGATTTTAAAGAAAAGTCTGATGGCAGCTGCCCGTTATCTTATTTAGAAGAAGGCAAAGATATTTTGGTTGCCAATATTTATTTTAATGATAATAAATCTGCGCTTACCCCAGAAGATAATAAAATCATCGCAGAAATTGCTAGAATTCAAATCAAATGCCCGCAGAATATTTTAATTATAGGTCATGCCAGCAATATGGAAGCAGCATCTTTTGCCAATGCTATCAGCCTGTCTTTTAATCGGGCGCAGATTGTGGCAAAACAGCTGCAGGCTAATAAGGTAATGGAGGTGTATATTAATATGCTTTTCTGCAGCAATTCTAATAATTTAGTTTATGAAAATGATAGTAATTATAAGTATAATCAAAGGGTTGATATAGTTTTTATCACAAATAATGCCAATACCTATAGATATAACTGCATTCCAACCAATAAAAAAAATAAATGATGCAAATTTTAAAAGAAAAGTCTGCGACGCAGAAAACTTGGCTTAAAGAGCCTAGTGATAATAATTTAGCTAAAAAATCTGAGGATCTTTATAAAATCCCTGTGCTTTTGGCAAATATTCTGCTTAGCCGCGGGGTTTCTTTGGCAGATATTCCAACTTTTTTAGATCCGAAATTAAAAAATTCTATGAAAGATCCTTTTTTACTGCAGGATATGCAAAAATTCTGCGATAGAATCCATAAAGCTCTTACTGCTAATGAAAAAATTATGATTTTAGGCGATTATGATGTAGATGGCATTACTTCCACAGCGATTCTATTTTCTTATCTTAAAAATCTTAATGCCAATGTGGATTCTTATATTCCCAACCGCTATAGCGAGGGTTATGGCGTATCATTTAAAGCCTTGGAGAATATTCTTAAAAATAAGCCGGATATTTTAATTCTGCTAGATAACGGCACGGTTTCTTTTGCAGAAATTGCTGAAGCTAACGAAAAGGGTATAGAGGTAATAATAATAGACCATCATGCTACAGATACGCAAATACCGCAAACAGTTGCTTTTATTAATCCTAAAAGAAATGATGATACTTCTAAAAATGAAAATCTATGCACGGCAGGCTTGGTATTTTTAAGTCTTGCGGCGTTAAACAGCCATTTAGATGGTAAAAATTATTTTACAGCAGGCATGGTAAAAGAAAATTTGCTGAAATATCTTGATTTAGTAGCATTAGGCACAGTTTGCGATATGGTTCCGCTGGTAGGATTTAATCGTGCGGTGGTGTTTCAAGGTCTTAAAATTATGCACAGGAGAGAGAATATCGGGCTAAAAGTTCTTGCCGATTGCTTAAATATCAATAAGCCGCTAGATGTGGAAACACTGGGATTTTCCTTTGGTGCCTGTATTAATGCCGGTTCGCGCATGGGAGAATCTGCTTTGGCTTTAGATTTGTTTCTTGAAAAAGAAGAACATCTTGCCGTTAATTTAGCACAAAGATTAATTAGTTTAAATCAGCAAAGACAGGCGGAAGAAGATAAAATTATTCAAGCTGCTACACAGGAAATAGCGTCTTTAAATTTAGAAGAATCGCCATTGATTTTTGTGGGATCGCCTTATTGGAGCTCGGGCATTGTAGGAATTATTTCCGGCAGAATTAAAGAGAATTATGGTAAGCCCGCCCTTATTTATAGTGTAGATGAAGAACAGGGGATTGCCACAGGAAGCGGACGCTCTATTGAAAATGTTGATTTAGGAAATATTATAATTGGCGCTAAGCAGAAAGGTCTTTTAATTAAAGGAGGAGGGCATTCGCAAGCAGCAGGTTTTTCGTTTGCTTTAGAAAAAAAAGACGAGTTATTTGTTTTTTTGCAGGAAAAAATTAATTTTGCCCTCAAAAATAAGATAATAGAAAGAAACTTAATGGTAGATGCTGTTCTGCCCATTAATGCCATTAATGAGAATTTTGCTGCCAGCCTTAGCCAGCTGCAGCCGTTTGGCATTAATTTTAAAGAACCAACTTTTATGTTAAGCAAAGTGTGCTTGGCGAATATTAAACAAGTCGGTAAAAATAAAAATCATATCATGCTGGATGTTGTAGATAATAAATATAAACTGCGGGCTTTCTGCTATAAATCTATACCTTCTTTGCTGGGTGAAAGTATTCTGCAAAACGAAAATAAGTTTGTAGATGTGGTTGTAGAGGCAAAACTTAACTTTTATCAAGGCAAAAATTATGTAAATTTAATAATTTTAGATATTGCTGGAGATTAGCAATTAGTTAAGTAGGGGAGTAAGTAGAGGGTTTTCTTGTTTCTTGCAACGGAACTAGTAGTATTGTATAATGAAATATATAAATAACTTTTATTATAAATTATGATTATTAATTTTATAGATAAAGAAACAAAAAAATTATGGCATGGTATTTTAACAAAAAAAATACCTACAGAAATTAAGAAAAAAGCTCTAGTTAAGCTCAATGAAATAGATGCAGCTATAGATATAAGAGATTTAGAAACTCCTTTTTCTAATAAACTAGAAGCACTGAAAGGTGATAGATTAGGACAATATAGTATAAGAATAAATCAGCAATGGCGAATTTGTTTTGTGTGGCAGAATGGTAATGCTTTAGATGTTGAAATTATAGATTATCACTAGGAGAGTAAAATGATAGAACAGAAAGAGTATATAGAAATCACAATGGCAGATGTTTTACAAGAATACTTAGATGATGCAAATCTAAGTCAAAATGCTTTAGCCAAGCTGCTGCATGTGCCAGCTACGCGAATACATGAAATAATGCGAAATAGAAGAAGAATAACTGCTGATACAGATTTGCGGCTATGCAAGTTCTTTAATAAAACTAATGGTTTTTTCTTAAGAATCCAAAGTAATTTGGAAAGCAGAAAGACTAAATTACAAATAGAAAAGGAACTAGAGAGTATAGTTTCTTATAAAAAATCTGCTTAATTAACTGTTAAAATTTAACAAACAATCAAGGAATAAGTAAAGTATATTACTTTCTTGTTTACTTTTTTATTTGCAGGGGAATTCTACAGGTTTGTTTCATGTGAAATATCTAATGGATGCCGTTTTCAGCGGCATGACAAAATAACCTAGTTTTATTATCTTGGTCATTTAGGTGTATAATTATCCATTTTTCACTTGAGAATTATTTACATAATGTTTAGCTAGACAACACAGTAGTGATTCTCTTTAGAGTTTCTTCTTTGCCTAGAATTGCCATAATATCAAAGTTAGAAGAGGCAGAAACAGTTTGTCCGGTAAGGGCTACTCGTAATCCTTCCATAGCTTTGTCTAATTTTAGCTCGTGCTTGTCGCAATAGTCTTTAATAGCATTATGAATACTGTTTTTAGTCCAATCGGTAATTTCTATTAATATTTGGTTCTGTTCTTTTAAAATATCACGGGAATTATTAATAGCTTCCACCGCTTTATCGTTAAGAATAAAAGGCGGTTTGTTAAGATAGAAACTAGAATTTGCTACTAACTCTACCATGGTTTTTGAACGCTCTTTAATGGAAGTTAAACCTTGTAGCAGATATTCTTGATAGTTGGGATTTAAATTGCTTGATTTTTTATCAATAAAATCTTCCATTAAGTTTAATAATTTTTCATTAGCAGTATTTTGGATATAATAATGGTTGATGCTGGTTAATTTTATCATATCAAACTTTGCAGGAGAAGAATTAACATTAGCGATATCAAACCAAGCAATAGCTTGTTCGTTATCAATAATTTCATCATCGCCATGCGACCAGCCCAGCTTAAGCAAATAATTGCAGATAGCTTCTGGTAAAAAACCTAAGGCTTTGTAGCTTTCTACAGAAATTGCACCATGTCTTTTTGACAGCTTAGAACCGTCCATTGCATGAATTAATGGCAAATGGGCGAATTCAGGAATTTTCCAGTCAAATGCCTTATAAATTTGATACTGGCGGAAAGCATTGGTAAAATGGTCGTCGCCTCTGATAATATGGGTAATTTCCATATCGTGATCGTCAACCACTACTGCAAACATGTAGGTTGGAACATTATCGCTGCGGAGGATAATTAAATCGTCTAAGGTATCGTTTTTAACTTCTACGGTGCCTTTAACAAGGTCGTTAATAACTGTAGATCCTTCTTTATTAACTTTTAGGCGGATAGCAAAAGGTTTGCCTTCGTAATCTTCATAATTAGTAATATTGCGGCAACGCCCATCGTAAACATAAACTTTGCCTTCAGCTTCAGCTTGGCGGCGTCTTTCATATAGTTCTTCTTTGGTGCAGAAGCATTTATAGGCATTGCCGTTTTTTAATAATTCTTGTGCGGCTTCAATGTGCTTGTCTTGCCTTTGCATTTGAAAGACAATTTCTTCATCATGATTTAAATTAAGCCAGGCAAGCCCGTTAATTATAGCATCAACAGCCTCTTTTGTAGAACGTTCAAGATCGGTATCTTCTATACGAAGCAGAAACTTTCCATTGGTATGTTTGGCAAATAAATAATTGAAAAGTGCGGTTCTTGCACCGCCAATATGTAGAAATCCTGTAGGGCTTGGTGCAAATCTTGTTCTTGTAGTCATTAATAAATACCTATAATTCATTCATAAAACAAATTTAACATATTATTTATCTATTTGCAATTTTTAGCAAGTGCGCCTATAATTCAATTATGTGTTAGCGGAGCGGTTATGGATTTTTTAGAGCCTTATATTACTTTTGATAAAATTCTAGGATATATCACGCTTATTGCCGGTATTCTGTATATTATCTACATAATTAAAGAAAAAAGAATTGCCTGGCTATTTGGATTTATTAGTTCAATCTGCTTAGTAATTTCCACTTTTGTTGAAAAAATTTACATGCAGTCTGTATTGAATCTTTTTTATGCGGCTATGGCTGTATATGGATTTATTAAATGGTCGCAGGTAGATTCACAAAAACATAGAAAAGTTAAAATATCGGAATACTCTGCTAGAGCACATTTTATTTTAATTTTCATTACTGTTTTAGTTTCTGGAACTATTGCTACGGCTTTAGATATATTGATAAAATCTTCTTACTCAACATTAGATGCTTTTATTTTTGCTTTTGCAATTTGTGCCACCTACATGCAGGCGCACAAAATTTTATCTAACTGGATATACTGGGTTGTTATTAATGCGCTGACATTTATTCTGTTTATTAAAGCGCAGCTATATTCGGAATCTATCTTAATGCTGATATATTTAGGTTTGGCAGTTTTGGGATATTTAAAGTGGAGGGTAAAATTTTTAAAGCAGAAAATTTAATTTCACAAGATATTCTAAAGCATATTAAAAAAAAATTCGGCAGAGTTGTTAATATTTCTAAATCTGATATTGCCTTAAGCAATGATGTTTTCTTTGTTGATACTGTGAACCAAAAATTAGTTCTAAAAATTTTTAAAGCAAAAAATAAGTTTTTATTCAATATCAATAATCATGAAGTGTTAATTAATTATTTTGCGGCAAAAAACATCACGCCATTTTGTTTATTTTTTAATCATAAATATGCGGTTTTTGAATACATAGAAGGAATTCCTCTGCAAGCTGATAATTTGCATACAGATTTCCCAAATATTATCAAAGAAATTCATAATGCTGAGTTAAATATTAACAAAAGGAACTTTTTTAAAACTGCCGGTATTTATTGCAAAAAAATATCGCCGCAGTATTTAAAAAATGAGCTGCTTCAAGAAGCACTGCGGCAATCGTTTAATTTGCTGGAAACAATCAATAAATTTAAGCCAGAAATAGCTCTGTGCCATAATGATTTGAATCCTAATAATTTTATTCAATCACAAAATAAACTTTATATTTTAGATTTTGAATATGCTAGCATCAATGATAAATATTTTGATTTTGCCAGCATCAAAACTCTTTTGAATAAAAATAATTTTGCAAATTTTATACAAAAATATGATATTATTCTAAATGACGCAAAATTGCACGCCTATGGGTGTTTAATAAATTTTATAAGCAGCCTATGGTGCTTTATGATGGGCTATTATGAAATGGGAGAGCAAAGCGCCATGCAAATGTTAAAAAAAATTAAAGATTTAAGCTAATGGTTAAATTAAATTATCATGTTGAGGTTATGGCGTTTGACAGCGAATTAGAAGGTATAAAAATCCATCAATTCAGTTCGCGCGGCAATTATTTTGTAAATAGTATTATTATTGAAACTATAAAATCTTTGGTAATATACGATACTCAAGATGCTGATTTTGCCATTGAACTGCTTAACTATGCTAAAAGATTGAATAAACCTATTGTGCGTGTAATACTTAGCCATCCGCATATCGATCATTATGGAGGTTTGCCAGTTTTTGAAGGCATTCCATCATATGCCACAAAGGAAGTTATTGAAGATTCTAAAAAGAAGCTGGATAATAAATATATTCCTGCACATGCTTTAGAATCAAATTTTCATATTGATGGCATTAATTTTGAAGTAGTTAATATTGTGGATTCCCACTGTCCTAATCATGCAGTTGTGTGGATAAAAGAACTATCCTGCGTGTTAGTTGCAGATTTAGCTCAGTATAACGGGCATTTGCTGGCGTATGACTATGCAGGATTTATTAAGGCTTTAGAGTTTATTTTAGAGAAATCTCAAGATTACACCACTCTGCTTACCGGACATGGCAATATTACTACCATTGCCACATTAAGTGAAAATATTAATTATTTAGCAGAATGTCAAAAACTTTATTTAAGTTCATTAAATATTGATGACTTTGATAAAAGAGTCCGCGATAGATTTCCAACCCGTTCAAGAATTAAGGCTAATCTTGGTTTGCTGTTAAAAGATAAATCATTTATTCATTAGTATATAGAATCCATTAATAAATAGATTCGCATTAAATAATTAGTAAATCCTTAAGTTTGATATGATTTTAAATCAACCTTTTAAACAAAACAATATATATCTGTTAATAAAAAATTTGTAAAAGTTAATAAAAGCAGTTAATAAATTTATAAATTTTTTCTGTTTTTTTTAATTTAATTTACGAAAAATTTACTATTTTTTTATCAAACCAAGAGAAATCCTAGCTTTATATCTAATTAAATATATTAATTTTTTATTTACTATTATAGATTTATTAACTTTTTATTAACCATTAGCCTTTATACTCATTAACAAGAAGTTAATAAAAGTTTAAAACTTAGTTAATTTCATAATTAATAAATAATAAATATATAAATAAGGAATAATCACTATGACTAGAAAATATAAAAAAATCTTTGTATCTACTCTGGCTATATCTTTAGTATCAACTATAGGATATGCCGCACAGTTTAAACCTATTACTAAAGTTGCAGGAGTTGCAGATGCTCCAGAAGCTACTCCTTATGTAAAAGTAGGTAATGCTTATGAAGTAAACGGCGTTAAATACGAACCAAAAGTAGTTGACGACTATGATGTAATTGGCATTGCCTCTTGGTATGGCGAACAGTTTCATGGCAAAAAAACTGCTAACGGTGAATTATTTGACATGGAAGAATTAACTGCCGCTCATCCAACTTTACCGCTGCCTTCTTTTGTTGAAGTAACTAATGTGGAGAATGGTAAAAAAGTTATTTTAAGAGTTAATGACAGAGGACCTTTTTCTAAATATAGAAATATTGATATTTCTAAAAAAGGCGCTGAAATTTTAGGCTTTGAAAATCAAGGAACAACTAATGTTAGAATTAGACTTCTTGCAAATATTTCTAAAGAAGCTGCCGTTGAATTAAATAAAATCAATATGCAGAAAAATGCAGAAAAAGATAAAGCAATGAATACTAATGCTGTAGTTCCACAAAAGGCAGATCAGCCAGCTCCAGCTGTAGTTCCAACTCAAGCGCCAGTTGCAGCTCCTGCTGATGTTGATGCTGCAGTAGCTACAGATGATGCTCCAAGCAATGAAGCTGGTATTAGCTCTGCTTCAGCTGCTGCCGATGGTGATCTTGGTTTAGTTGATAAGGAAGAAATTTTAAAATCTTCGGACAGTAAATCTATGAAAACTATCAGCTTAATTGAGCCTAACGATGTTAAATCATATACGCCAAGAGGAGTATTTGTTCAAATCGGCGCCTATAGCGACAGTAATGAAAACATCAAAAAGCAAATGGGATCTCTTAGCTCTGTAGGGGTTGTAAGTTTACAGAAAGTTGATGTAAACGGTAAAGATATTCTAAGATTAAGAGTAGGACCTTATGGCAGCATTGATGATGCTATAAAAATTAAAAACAACCTAGTAAGATTGGGCTATACCAATTCAAGAGTTATCGTTGAACAATAATAATTAATAAATAAAAAACTGATAATTCCTTAACTCATGGAGCAGTGTAATTGCTGCTCCATCTTTTTTATTGCAAGCTAAGAATGCGGCTTCTTATAAAATCTCATTGCGAAAAATTTGTTTTTATTTTATAATATTCCTATTGAAAAATTTTTTGTAAGAAGTTCGTTTTGTTATGCTTAAAATATTCCCCATATTTTTATTATGTTTTTTTTATTTTATTCAAAGCTCAAATGCGGTAATCCCTAGCTATGAAATTAAAGCAAGGGCAGCTTTTGTAGTTTATCCTGAAACAAATATGGTTTTGTTCCAAAAAAATCCTAATCAAATTATTTCGCCGGCTTCACTTACTAAACTTATGACTATTTATATTATTTTTGATAGTCTTAAAAAAGGGGTTATTTCCCTAGATACTATAGCTATTGTAAGCGATAACGCTTATAAAAAAGGCAATTACCGCACTGGCGGCTCTACAATGTTTTTAAAACAGGGACAGCATGTATCAGTTGATGATTTAATCAAGGGAATTATTGTAGTATCTGGCAATGATGCCTCTATTGCGATGTCGGAATTAATTGTCGGCACAGAAGAAGAATTTTTAGTGGAAATGAATAAAAAAGCTCATGAGTTAGGTTTGAGTAATACCAATTTCCAAAATGTTGATGGTATTTATAATAAAAATCATTATAGCACAGCCCATGATTTATATACTCTAACCTATAGATTAATGCAGGATTTTCCAGAATATTATCATTATTTTGCTATTCCCGAGTTTACTTATAACGGCATTACCCAGCAAAACCGTAATCCGCTTTTAACTTTGCCCTTTGCTAAAGGTGTGGTTGTTGACGGTCTTAAAACCGGACATATTGATGATTCCAAATATTCACTAATATTCAGCGGCATTAAAGACGATAATTTTAGAATAACCGGCGTAGTAATTGGGGCTAACTCTGAAAGCGAACGCAAAATTGAAACTAAAAAACTTGTTGACTGGGTTTATAGAACCTTTGAAAGACGAGTAATTTATGCGCGCGGAGATATTATAAAAGAAGTCCCTATTTATAACGGTAAAGAATCCACTCTAAATATTGTAGCTAATAGAGATATTGTGGTTTTAGTGCCGAAAACTATGAGTAATGATGACATCAAGCAAACTCTTTCTTTTAAAAACTACTATATGGCGCCAATCCATAGCGGCGATAAAATTGCTACCCTAGATATTATAATAAAAGATAGCGATTATAATATTTCTTACGATTTATTTGCTGAAACTGATATAGAAAACTCTATGGCCTTTGTAAAATATTTGCTAAGTCCATTTTATGCTGTCAAAAAACTTTTGGAAAATTAAATGTCAGAGGTTGATTCAGCAGCTAAGAAACAAGCTATTTTTTTATGCTTAGAAGGAGGAGAAGCAGTTGGGAAATCTAACCAGATTAAACTTCTTGAACAGCTTTTTGAAAAAAATAATATATCGTGTCTTAAAACCCGCGAGCCTGGAGGCATTAAGGCAAGTGAAGAAATCCGCAGTTTAATTTTCTCTAATAATATTGATGCTACTACTGAACTGCTTTTATTCAGCGCTTCTCGGCACGAAAATATTAAGCAGGTAATTATTCCAAATTTTGAAAAGTATGATGTTATTCTAGTTGATAGATTTGTTCTTTCTACCATTATTTATCAAGGAATACTTGGTAATATCTCTCTTGAAGAAATTATTTATCTGCATGAAAAATTCAACTTTAATTTATACCCAGATTTAACCATCATCTTAGATGATTCAATTGAAAGAGTAATGGGAAGAATACAAAGAAGGAAGGAATTATTACAAAACCGCATGGATAAATTTGAACGTAAAATCCATGAAAAAATTCTTCAGTCTTTTAGAAACCCAACCCCTCTTTACCGCGGAACTGTTGAGGTAATAGACGGCAGCAATAAATCGCTATTGGAAGTTCATGAAAGTATTGTAGATTTAATAAATAATTATTTTAACATGAATATTACTGTTGATAAAACCTAATGCTGGCAAAAAAACTATTTGGACACGATAATATCCTGCTATTAATGCAAAAGATGCTGAAACATCATAATCTTCATAATTCCATTATCTTTAGCGGTAAAAAAGGAATTGGCAAGTATTCTTATGTTTTATTTTTAGCAAAATTTTTACTGTCCCACGATATTAGTATTCTGCCAACTCTTGATGTCTTCAGCATAGACAGTAAAATTAATGCCTTAATTGACAGCAACTCCTGTCCAGATTTATTATTAATTACTCCAGAATTTGATGCTAAAAAGCAAGTTTTTAAAGATTTAATTAATGTTGAATCCATTAGAAAAATTAATGAATTCATTCAAAAAACTGGATACCCTAACCGCTATAAGATTATAATTATCGATGCTACAGATAATCTTAATATCAACTCCAGCAATGCTTTACTAAAAAACTTAGAAGAACCTAGCAAAAATACCCTGTTTTTTTTAATTTCCCATTCATATAACAGCTTGCTTGATACTATTAAATCACGGTGCATTAACCTGCAATTTAAGGGCTTATCTTCAGCAGATATGCTAAATATCTTAAATACTCAGCAAATTGCTTATAATCCATCTAAAATAAATAATTTAATAGATATAGCACAGGGCAGCTATGCAGATTTATTATGGTATCTGCAGGAAGACAACTTTAAGATATATGAAGCAATCAGTAAAATTTTTGATAAATCAACAACAGATGAACAAATTTTTAATTTAACCAGCACCATAAAATTAAAAGAAAACTTTAATTATGCTTATGTTTTTGCTATTATAAAAAATATTTTAGCCTCTCATGCTAATCTTCATAATATAGATGATGCCAGCAAAATTTTAGATGAAGTAAGCTATTTAGAAAAAACTTCGCAAAGCCTTTACTTAGATAAATCAGCAGTTCTACTGCATATCTTTTTTACTATTAAATCTTTCTCTTAAATAAATGCCGGCAAAAACAACTGCGAATAACAGATATATGCTAGTAAAGGTTGTATCAGCTAGGAATTTAATATTAGGCACATGGATTAATCCAATAAAAGTTAAAATACTGCAAATCAAAAATATTATAGCTGCATGAAGATATTTTCTATCAATTAGAAAAACAAATACGCTGCCCCATAGTAAAGAAATTAGTGTTGCACCGTTTGCTAAAAAACTTAAAGATTTCGATAAGCCGCTGGCAGTTGTGTTTAAAAAATCCATCAAAGGAAAAATCATTCCTATAATAATTGGAATGTAATATTTTTCTGAGTGCATTTTAAAAGTATCTGCAATATTAATAAGCCCAATAAATACAATAATAGGAATTACGCTAGCTACTGGAATTAGCCGCATTAAAAAATAAGCGACACCGCTAAAACTAAACAGAATAAATAAAATCCCTAAATAAAAAATATAATTTCTTGATGCACCTATTTTGTGCCAGGTAGAATAGCCCCATAAGATGCTTAAAGTAAAAGGATTCCCTATAAAACTAGATAACAGTGAAATAAAACCCGTAGCAAAAAGAGTAAATTTCGTATTATAAGGAGCTTCTAAATTTTTCGCCTGTTCAATTCCTTGAATGCCGGCAATTAATTCCACAATAGTAATTGCTAAAATAATCGGCAGAAATTTATAAGCCTCGTGAATTCCTATTAATAGATTACTAAAAAAACTTGGCAGATAAAATCCCAAAACTGCAGTGGAAGATTTTATTGCAGATACATCAGCATATCCCGTAGCAAAAGCAATAACTATTCCTACAATTATTGATAAAAACAAAGGAGGAATCGGCATTTTTAAATTGCCGGCATAGGTGCATAAAACTATAAAAAAACATACAAAAGCAATAATTGGAGTATTAAAGGACTCTATAAGCGGCGATAAAATCAGCCAAGCCATAGATGCTCCGGCTACAGTAGAAAAAAGTGCCGGACGGGGAATAAATCTTAAAATTAAGTTGCTGAATAGTGCTAAAAACATAGTAAGCGCCGAGCTAATAAAGTTTGCACCTATTCCCACCGCTAGTGCCGTGCTTAAATTGCCTGTGGCAGTGTAAGTAGGAACCATAATGGCGAAAATCCATACAAAAAAGCGGTTAGCCGAAATTCCTGCAGGCAGCGGTAAAACATTGCCAGTCTTATTTAATATCCAGCAATATATAAGAAGAACAATTTGCAAAACTATAATTGCCAAGCCGAAAGATGGCAGAATATCCTTAAAAATAATATCTAGGGAAAAATTTAAAATGCTAGAAAACACCGTAATGGCAATTATCAATTTAATGAAACTATCAAAGAATATGCCTAGAGATGTTTCAATATCCGCAGATTTTATTATTCGTTGCATAATTTAATTTTGTGGTTATAATACATACATCATATACTTAAGATAATAGCATAAACATGATAGATTTTCCCAGAAAAATTTTTAATGTTAAAGATATAAAGTTAAAAAATATCTTTAATAACACCTCTGCCAGCCATAAAACTAATCTTTTAGAATCTTCTAAAATTCAAAACATTTATGGCGATTTATTATTTGAAGCTGCTCCAAATCATAGACCGCACCTGCATGCTTCTTTTGTTGCCTCTATGGACGGTAAAATTAACTTTAACGATATTCCTAACGGCACTTTAATTGCTAAAAACAATGCAAAAGACCCAAATGGCGGCTTAGCTGACTTTTGGATTATGAATATGTTGAGGGCTGTAAGCGACGGTATAATTATTGGTTCTGGAACTCTTCGCGATGAGCCGAACATTACTGCCCATATTTTTGATGAAGAATTAGAAGCAGATAGAATTAGGCATAACAAAGCAAAAATTCCTGTAAATATTATTGCGTCAAAAAGCTGTAAGACTATTCCTTATACACATTCTATTTTTAAAAGCGGCGTGCCTTTAATGCTAATTACTACAAATGCCGGAGCAAAGTATGCAAAATATTATGCTGCAGTTGATGTCTTTGAAATTGGCGGTTATAAATCTATAGACGATGTAGATTATCATAAAGATAACATTATTGATTTATACAAAAATAATCAGCATAAATTAATTATCTTAAGCTGCGGCGAAAGTGAAATTAACAATCAAATAGCTATGAAAATCCTTAAAATTTTAGGATTAAACTATGTTTCCGTTGAGGCTTCGCATTATACTCATGCACTGGTTAAAGAAAAACTTTTAGATGAGATTTTCTTAAATTACTCAGGAATTTATATCGGCGGTAATGCTATGGGTATTGCCAATACCAGCGAGCCGTTTAATTCCAACGATTTTCCTCATATGGAAATGCTAAGCATTCATATCCATTCACCATTTTTTATCTATACAAGACAAAAATTCATTTATAACTAAGGGAAATTTTTGTAAAGTGAAAAAGGATACTGGCTTTCGTCGGTATGATGGAGGTGCACGGTACGACGGAAAAGTAAAACTTAAAAACAATTTAAAAGAGTTATATCATAAATAGGATCTTCTAGGTAGCTTACCGAAGGCGAGCTGGCAAACAGCCAGCCGCTGAAGATAAATTTAGGAGTTTCGTCATTATTATTCTTTATGAAAAAATCATTAGGAAGAGGGATGCTTAAAGTTTTTATGCCATCAGTTGTTAGATTGTTTGCCACCAATCTAACAACTTGTATAAAAGCCTTGCTTTCTGGTTCATCTTGCGAGCTAGATTTATAGCAGGCTCTTAATAAAACATGAAGATTTTTATCAAAAACATAAGGATTCCCAACTTTTAGAGTAATTTTTTCAGTTTTTCCAGTATATTTATTTAAAAGACGCACCTTAGCTTGCGAAGATTTATAATCTGCAGCTAATAAAGTGCCAGCCGCCAATAAGTAAAGACCAATACAGAAAAAGAAATATTTTTTTATCATCTGCGCCATATATTAATTGTTAGTTATACTAAAGAAAATATCGCCGATTTTATCTTCTAAAGATACCCAGTCTCTTGTATCAATTATGGTATCATTTGCTTTAAAAAATTCAGCTGAACTGCCTGGTTTAATGGCTAATGTAGGGGCATCAAAAAATCCTGCAGCTTGAATTAATAAGATGCTGTCCTTAGGAATTTGTATATTTTTATTAATATTCATACTCACATGAATTTTATAGCTAGACGGCAGTAAACTAATTTCGCTGACCTGTCCTACCTCAAACCCGTTTATAAGAACTTTAGCGCCGGCTGATAAAGAGCCGATATTGCTGAAAGTAGCATTTAAGTTATAGGTTTTAAAAGTATTATTGATAGTAATCAATAATACATACGCACAAAAAACAAAAGTGATAGCGATAATTAATACGCCGAAAATAAATTCTAAACTTCTACTTTTCATTATTTTCTAATGCTGCCTTTGTTTTAAATAAATTTCTATCATATTAAGCAGTCCATCTAAATCTATGCCTAAACTGCTGTCTGGGATATAGTCGCCGTCATTTAAAAAATCTTCATCAATGCCATTAACAATGTTAATAATTTTATTAGATGCAAACAAAGAAGCGCTGGATATTTGCACTCGAGAATCTGCCGTTAATAAAATGCCGCTATCAATATTAAGAATTAAATAAGGAGAATTATTAGAAATTCCCATGCTCCGCACAAAGCCAACTGTAAAACCGCCCATGCCCACTGATTGGTTTTTCTTAATGCCTTCAATATTGCTAACATAAACCTTATAAGAATTCTTGCTGATTTCTTGTGCAGTTTTTTCACTTTTATGAATAAAAATAAAAAACCCCCATACTATTACTATAAAAACTAAACCTATAATAGTATTTAATTTTTTATGGTTAAATTCTAGCATATTACTTTATTTTTCTTCCCATGCTTGATAGGTATTGGCATTTTTAATCTTTCTATTTTCAAGATACATTCTATCAAAAGATGTGCCGCTTAAATTAGGAAGGTGCTGTTTTTGCCAAGAATTTTTGCCGGATGTATCTAAAGGCTTATCGCTGATATGCCTTACCCAAACCTCCCAATAATCGGGAACTTTTGAGGGTTCTTTAGAACCTTTATACATAACCCATCTTCTTTCTCTGCCGAATAATTTAAACTTAGAATAGTAATAAACATTACCGAATTCGTCAGTTCCTGCTTTTTTACCGAAGAATATGGTTAAAATAAAAACAACTAGGCGCATTTGTATATTTAATCCTTACAATTTTTAAGTCATTATAAATCTAGCAAACTTTTATGAGAATGTCTATAATATTTTGCTTTATTAAAAAATTATAGTCTGCTATCATAAATTTACGATTTGTTAATTTTTATTAATAAGAAATTTACGATTTACATGAAAGTTGAAAGGCTATTTACAGTCCAGCAAGGTGCAGATGCTTTTGCGGCAGAATTTAAAACAGTTGCGGTAGAAGTAAGGAATCTTAAAGGTGATTCTTTGTTTAGCACAATTGATGTTGAAGTTCCGTCTATGTGGTCAAAATCTGCAGTTGATATTTTAGCGAAAAGATTCCTAAGGGGATCTGGCGTTCCGTCAATTACTAAAAAAGTTGCTGAAAGCAATGTTCCGCAATGGCTGCAGAAATCTGAACCCGATATGGAGGCTCTTGAAAAACTGCCTCTAGCGCAAAGATTTACAGGAGAAACTTCAGCGAAGCAAGTATTTACTAGGCTGGCAGGAGCTTGGACTTACTGGGGCTATAAGCTGGATTATTTTGATTCTGAAGAATCTGCCAAAAATTTCTTTGATGAAATGTGCTATATTTTATGCCATCAAATTGCCGCACCCCATTCGCCGCAGTGGCTTAATAGCGGACTGCATTGGGCTTACGGCATATGCGATGAAAATCAAGGGCATTTTTATTTTGATGAAAGCATGCAAACTGTTTGTAAAACAACTTCAGCATATGAAAGACCGCATTCGCATTCCTGTTTCATTCAAGGGGTAGAAGATAATCTTCTGCGGGAAGAGGGAATGCTGGATTTAGTTTTAAAATCTGCAAGGCTTTCTAAGTTCGGCTCGGGCAGCGGCACTAATTTTTCTAATATTAGAGGTAAGGGTGAGCCTATCTCTAGCGGCGGGGTATCTTCGGGATTAATCAGCTTTTTAAAAATATTTGATACTACAACAGGGGCAATTAATTCTGGGGGCATTACTAGGCTTACTCCGCAGCGGGTGGTGCTAGATGCCGACCACCCCGATATTGAAGAGTTTGTTTCTTGGAAGCTAAAAGAGGAACAAAAAGGAATTTCTCTAATTACCGGATCGCAGATAAATCATCAAATTCTACAGTTGATTCTTACTACAGTGCAAGAATTTGACGGCAGTATTGAAGATAAAATTGATATTGATAAAAATATAAAGTTAAAAAATGTGCTGTCAGTGGCAAAGTCTTTAATGATTCCCGAAAAATTAATTAAAAATGTGCTGCTGCTGGCAAAGCAGAATATCTACACCCTTGATTTTGATATATTTTTAGCAACCACAGGAATCGATAGCTATAACGCAGTTATTGGGCAAAGCTCTAATACTACGGTGGCAGTTTCTAATTTATTTTTAGAAAAAGTTTTAAATGAAGAAAAATGGAATTTAATCAACCGTATTGACGGAAGCAGGGCTAAAAGCATTAATGCTAAAGATTTATGGGATAAAATCAGCTATTCTGTATGGTCTTGCGCCGATCCTAATCTGCATTTTGAGGATACTATCAATCAGTGGCATACTTGTCTTGAAGATGGCAGAATCAGAGGCAGCAACTCTTTTGCCGAGTATCTGTTTTTAGATGATACAGCCTGCGGTTTGGCATCTATTAATTTAATGCGTTTTAGAAATCATGATGCCACATTTAATACGGTGAATTTTTCCTATGTGGTTTCGCTGTTTACTTTAGCTTTGGGTATTTGCGTTAGCATGTCGGAATATCCTTCGGAAAAAATTGCCGAGCTTTCTAATAAATTTCGTCCTATTGGTCTTAGCTATTGTAATATGGGGGCTTTGCTGATGTCTTTGGGCTTAGCTTATGACAGCACTGAAGGGCGCAGCATGGCTGCTGCAGTATCTTCGCTATTAACCTCAAAAGCGTATGAGGCTTCAAGCATTATTGCCAAAAAGAAAGGACCTTTTGACGGCTATGCTAAAAATTCTTCCCACATGTTAAGGGTTCTGCAGAATCATAGAAGGGCGGCTTATGGGAAAACAGCAGGATATGAGGGCATTACAATTGCGCCGATGCCGCTTAATCATGATAGTATTGCCGATAAAAATCTTCTGGCGGAGCTTTTAAAATCATGGGATAAAGTAATTGAATTAGGAACAGTCTTTGGTTTTAGAAATGCGCAGGTATCTTGTATAACCGCAAATTCCGCAACCAATGTTTTAATGGATTGTGCTACTTTTGGTTTAGAGCCGGAGTTTGCATTAGTTAAGCATAAGCCGCAGGAAAACGGCAGCTATTCTAAAGTAATTAACGAAGAAGTTCTGCTTGGCTTAAAAATGCTGCAATATACTGAGGAAGAAATCCTGGATATTGCCAAATATATGACCGGATATAAAACCCTTAAAAATGCTCCGGCGCTTAATCATGAATCTTTAAAATCGGCGGGATTTAGTGAAGTTGAGCTAGATAAAATTGAAAATACTCTCAGCAATATTGCTAATATTGAATTTGCTTTCAGCATTCCCATACTAGGTGAAGAATTTTGCGTTCATACTTTAGGAATTCCTAAGGATAATTTTAAAGATCCTAATTTTTCCCTTTTACAGCATATTGGATTTTTGTCAAAAGACATCATTGAGGCTAATATTTATGTGGTTGGCAGCATGGGTTTAGAAAAGGCTCCGTCCATGAAAAAAGAGCATATTCATATTTTTGACTGCAGCACTCCTAATGGCATGCGCGGTGTGCGCAGTTTAAGCCTGCAGGCGCATATTGGAATGAGCGTTGCCGTTCAGCCTTTTATAAGCGGAGGCATTAATAAAACCATTATATTAGATAAAAATTCTACAATTGCAGACTGCGGAAGGGCATATATGAATCTTTGGCAGAAAGGGGCAAAAGTGGCAAGCCTGCTGGTAGATGGTTCTAAATTATCACAGCCTGTTAAAAACAGCATATTAGATAATGATAAGATTAAGAAAATTACTATGCAGGATATTTTTAGTAAAGTTTAAAAGGCTTATTTTAATAAATTATTGTGAGGCTGTGGTATAGCCTCACTTTTAAGAGACACTCGTTAGAGTGTAGCTAGTTAATCTAGCGATTATTCCGACTACCCTCCGTTTAATTACGGAGGGGATTTTCTTATTTATATTTATAAATTATAAATGGCATAGGTTAATAAATTATTAAGATTTTTCTCAGCAATTTATTGATATTTTTTTAAATTTTATCTTTACAAATCTTTTATTAAAATTTAAACTAAGAATTAATAATCAAAAATTTATATTATAATAACAAAAAATAAAAGCTAAGGAATAATTAGGTAGTGATGTTTAAATGTCGATGCAAGACCTTACTGGGTATTTTCGTGTTTTTTTGTTTCTTAACTGGAGAATCAAACGCATTTTTCTTCTCACAGTCCGATAGAATGAAATCTTATGTGGTAATTGATTATAACACAGGAGAAGTGCTATCAGAATCTAATTCCCACGAAAGAATGTATCCTGCTTCCCTTACCAAATTAATGACTCTTTTTATCTTGTTCGATAAACTAGACGACGGCAGTTTAACCCTTGATACCAAAATCAAAATTTCACCGGCTGCAGCAAGCATGCCTCCTTCAAAATTAGGTTTGCCAGCCGGCAGCTCTATTGCTATTAAAGATGCCCTTATATCTATTATTGTCCGCTCTAATAACGACATTGCCTATGCGGTAGCCGAGCATATTGGAGGGTCTAAGCAGGGATTTGTAGATATGATGAATGCTAAAGCCCAAGAGCTTGGGCTAACGGGCACGCATTTTGCTAATCCTCATGGCTTGACAGATAAAAATAATTACTCTACGGCATACGATTTAGCAAGATTATCAAGAATCTTAATGATACATCATAATGCTTACTATAGCTTATTTTCAATTTCAGATTTTAACTGGAATAAAACCAGATACAACAGCACGAATCACCTTTTAGACTATAATGGCGTTGACGGCATTAAAACAGGATATACCAGTGCTTCGGGCTTTAATTTAGTTACATCTGCCTCTAAAGACAACACGCGAATCATTGCTGTGGTTATGGGATTTTATACATCTAATGGTCGTGATGACTATATGAAGCAGGTTATTGATATTGGCTTTGAAATTGCGGAAATTACAAGAAAAAATGAAGTGGCTTATTTTACTAAGCCAGAAATTTTAAAAAATAATTTAGATGATACGCCATCGGTGGTTTTAACTTCAGCCCAATCTAAAACAAGCATATCCGATGCTTATCAGCTAGATGGCGACTACAGTTTAAAATTGGCTAATATTAATACAGAAACTAACGATTTTTATACTATAGATAGAGTTCCTTATATTGATAACCTTAAAGGCAGCGAAACTGTAAAAATTTCGCCGATGGTAAAAAAAGGCGCAGTTGTTAAAAAATCTGTAAAAGGTAAATATTCCGTGCAAGTGGGAGCTTTTTCTAACTATAATGCAGCGCTGCGGACATCTTATAATGTAGCTAGAATTAAAGCAACCTCTAATGTTCTTAAGAAAAAGAATGTAGCAGTGGTGCAGAAAGATAATGTGTTTATCGCAAAATTTACAGGATTATCTAAAACTCAAGCGCAAAAATCTTGTAATATCCTTAAGTCTAAAGGGACTGACTGCTTTGTTGCAGCAGGCTAGGGTAAAATATCTTAATTTTTCATAATTTCATATAGCAATTTTTAACTAATAGTTTGCAATTATAAGCTAACTTATAGTAATTTTTAAATGATAATTTATTATTTGCTTTATATGCTTTTCAAATTAAATATACTAAATTTTATTAGTAAAGTATTTAAGAGAAAAGAATGAAAATATATCTGTGGTCTATTATTTTTATAATATTTAGTTTTAATTTAAGTGCGGAAGATTGGTATATTCCTAATTACAAACAACCGTCAACTAGCAGTGAAGCAACTAATCGCTATACCAGCAAACGAGATAAAGCCCAAGATGCTGCTGCTTATGTTCCAAACCCTTATAAAAATTCTTTAATTCTTGGCTTTGGCTTTGCCAGCAATCTAACAAAGCAAGAAGATAATGGAAATACGCCTCCCTCTAGCTTTGCATTAAAAAGCAATTATAATCTTGCGTATTTACGAAAATTTAGCAATAAATTATCAATAGGGATAGATATAGGCATGTATAATCGTGCCTCCGCAGCTATGCCGCCATTTAATGATTCTAGCACCAAGTTTAATAACAATAATAGCGGAAGGAATAGAGTATATGTTGATTCTGGTTATTGCGGAGTGCTTAATATCAGTAATCCAGGTCTTTGCGATGAAGATACTGGATATATAGCCAATTCTGATATGTGTAAGAATGATGTTTTTGGCGGACTGCCTTGTTATAATGAAATAGATTCGAATGGCAATCCGACAAATAATAAAATTCCAGATTGCACCTCTTATAATAGCCCAAATTCAGGAGTTTATTGCAACCTTTACTCTGCTGACCCTAACTATGGTGGTTTATATGTGGGAAAGCCTGAAATTAAAATAGATTCTAATTCTTATACTGCTATGTTTTTAGCAAGCTATGAACTTTTAAGATACAAAAATGTTGATTTATCAATAGAGTGCGGACTTGGTGCAACTTATAGGGAAATGAAACTAAGCGGCGTGGTTTCCTATAATGATTCTGCTACGGCTTTAGCCTATAAAACAGGAGCGATAGGAAGCTATTATCTGCAAAATAATTTAACCTTAGGAGCAGGCGTTTATTATGTATATCTGGGCGGCAACGAATTTAAAGAATTAGGGAAAACTCCATCTCAGCCATTAGGTTATGATTTTAAGGTAAAATCAGATAGTGCCATAACCTATAATTTGCAGTTAAGATATATGTTTTAAAAGAAGTTTATCGTCATACCGGCAGCACCTGTATCCATTTGCAGTTTAATTCTTTCTCAACGAACTAATTATAAGAAAGGTTAAAAATATATCTAATATTTAACTTTTCTTATAATTAGGAGAATCGCCCACCATTTGCACGCTATGAACATGGCTTTCATAAAGTCCGGCGGTGGTAATACGCTGTAGTTGTGCCCGAGCATGAAAATCGGCAATGGTTTCGCAGCCGGTATAACCCATTGCTGAACGCAAACCTCCGCTTAGCTGGTAAATAATGCTTGATAATGCTCCCTTATAAACTACCCTTGCCTCAACGCCTTCAGGAACTAATTTCTTGCGGTTTTTACCAAGACTTCCTTGAAAATATCTGTCTGCCGAGCCTTCTAACATTGCGCTGATTGATCCCATGCCGCGATATTCCTTATAGCTTTGTCCGTTATGGGTAATTATATCTCCCGGCGTTTCGTCAGCTCCAGCCAATAGCGATCCCAGCATTACGCTAGATGCTCCTGTTGCCATAGCTTTAGCAATATCACCGCTTTGTTTTATACCGCCGTCGGCAATAAAAGTTGTGTTGGTATTGCGGCACACTGCAGCAACATCTAGCAGGGCGCTTAATTGCGGCACGCCTACGCCGGAAACAATTCTTGTGGTGCAGATAGATCCCGAGCCAATGCCAACCTTTACACAGTCTGCTCCGGAATCTATTAAAAACTTAGCCGCACTTGCTGTGGCAATATTGCCGGCAATAACATCTATATTAGGATAATTCAGCTTAATAAACTCTACCATTTGCTTAACATTTTTAGAATGCCCGTGCGCCGTATCTACTACAATAGCATCTACTCCAGCTTCTGCTAAGTGTTCTACGCGGATTTTTTCATTATCGCCTGTTCCTACTGCGGCACCGCATCTTAGGCGATGCTGGGCATCTCTGGTTGCCAATGGATAAAGTTTTGTCTCAACTAGCCCCTGTGCCGATACCATGCCTACTAAATCGCCGTTATCGTTTAAAACTAAAACCTGTTCTATTTTATTTTTCCGCATTTTTTCTTGCGCCTCTACAGAGGATGTTCCTTGCTTAATGGTAATTAAGCTATCTGAGGGCGTCATAATATCTATAATTTTTGTGGAGGTATCACTGATAAATTTAATATCTTTTTCGCTAATAAACCCTACAACTTTGTCTTCCTGCAAAACAGGAAAGGAAGAAAAATTATAAACTTGGCGGGTTTCAAAGTAATCTGCCAAAGTGTGGGAAGATTTAAGGGTAATAGGATTGCCTACAAACCCTGCCTCAAAATTTTTAACCTTAAATACATGCTTGGCTTGGTCTAGGGGACTCATATTTTTATGGATAATTCCCATGCCGCCTAATTGTGCCATTTTAATTGCCATTTTAGATTCCGTTACTTTATCCATAGCGGCAGACAATACAGGAATACTCATTTTAATATTCTTGGTTAAGTAAGTTTCAAGATTAGTGTTAATTGGAATAACCTCAGATTCTGCAGGAACTAATAAAACATCATCAAAAGTTAGGGCGGTTTTTTCTATAAGTTTGGTGAATTGCATGAGATGACTCCGTTTTTAAAGAATCTACTAATTCTACACTAATCTGTCTTTACAAGCAACAGCAATTATGCTATGAATGATGTATTAATTTAGGAGAAAGGTTTTGGATAGGTCAGCACAGGTTGTTATTTTAGATTTTGGATCGCAGTATTCTCATGTTATTGCTAGAAAAATTCGGGATTTAGGCGTATTCTGCGAAATTATTCCTCACAATTTTCCTATTGAAAAAATAAAAGAGAAAAACTTAAAGGCGATTATTTTCTCGGGCGGACCTAATTCAGTTTATGATGATAATGCCTTGTTAATATCTAAAGAATATTTTAACTTAAATATTCCAATATTAGGAATTTGCTATGGCATGCAGCTAATTTCGCATCTGCTGGGAGGGGCGGTAGCCTCGTATCATAAAGAATATGGCAAAGCTAATCTTGAAATTATAGAGAAAAGTCTGCTTTTAGCAGAAATCCCTAGTGAATCGCAGGTATGGATGAGTCATGGTGATGCCGTAATAAAGATTCCAGAAGGATTCAAAATTTCAGCAAAAAGCGGCAATGTTAACGCAGTTATAGAAAATACGCAGCAGAATATTTACGGCGTGCAGTTTCATCCTGAGGTTAGCCATAGCATTTATGGTTCTGCTTTACTATCTAATTTTTTGTTTAATATCTGTGGCTGTCGGGCTGATTGGTCTATGGATTCATACTTAAATGAAAAAATTGCTGAAATTAAATTAGCAGTTGGCGATAAAAAAGTGGTTTTGGGCTTGTCTGGCGGCGTGGATTCTTCAGTTGCCGCTTTGTTAATTCATAAGGCAATCGGCAGTAATTTAATGTGTGTTTTTGTAGATACAGGACTGCTGCGTTTGAATGAATGTGAAGAGGTTAAAGCTACATATGCTAAAGAGTTTGGTTTAAATATTTCTTATGTAAAGGCTGAGGAACAATTTTTTGCAGCACTGCAGGGGGTAATAGAACCAGAGGAGAAGCGGAAAATTATCGGTAAAGAATTTATAGAAGTATTTAATGATACAATCAGCAATTTAGAAGGTGTAGACTTTTTAGCGCAGGGGACTATATATCCGGATATTATTGAATCTTCCAGCTCCGGCGGTGCTTCAAAGGTTATTAAATCCCACCATAATGTAGGGGGATTGCCCGCAAGCATGAAGCTGCAGCTGCTTGAGCCTTTGAAATATCTTTTTAAAGACGAAGTGCGGCGTTTGGGGAAACTTTTAGGATTGCCGGAAAGCATTGTAAACCGCCATCCTTTTCCTGGTCCTGGATTAGGAATTAGGGTAGTAGGTGAAGTAATCCCCGAAAAAGTAGCAATATTGCAGAAAGCTGACAGTATTTTCTTAGAAGAGCTGCGGGCGGAAAATTTATATAATAGTGTATCACAAGCCTTTGCAGTATTGCTGCCTGTAAAAAGCGTAGGAGTAATGGGAGATAATCGCAGCTATGAATGGACGGCAGTGCTGCGCAGTGTTAAGACGGTTGATTTTATGACTGCCGAAGTTAGCAGAATTCCATATGAGGTTCTTGAAAGGACGGCTTTGCGTATTGTTAATGAAGTAGAAGGGATTAATAGAGTTTTATATGATTTTACATCTAAGCCGCCTGCTACCATTGAATGGGAGTAATTTTGGTCTTTTTGAATCTCTATTCAGCGGCTCTCACGGCATGACGGCAGAAAATAATATTTGGTCTAACAGGTATATAATTATCAAAAAAATATTTGACAGAATTGCAGTAATGCTACATAATAATTCAGCATTAAAAGATAATTCTTTCTTTAAGTGCTGAAATCGCAAAGGTTATAGTAAGCCATGCTTATTATAGCAGCACATATTGTTATAATAACTCAACAGAGTTTGTTCTTATCAATAAGATTATTCATTACATTTAATTATATAAACTTGTGGAGTTAAGTTATGCCAATTTTGTTTTTGGTTACTTTTATTAACATGGTAGGGTTTGGAATGATATTTCCGCTGCTGCCATTATTTAAAATTACATTTTTTCTAAGCGATTTACAAGTAGGGTATATCGTTTCAATTTTCGCTATTTGCGGTTTATTTGGCACATTGTTTTTTGGAATCCTCTGCGATAAATACGGCAGAAAGTATACCTTAGGTATAGCTTCTGTATTATCGGGAGCTGTTTATTTACTAACTGGATATGCTGATTCTTATATGGAGTTATTACTGCTGCGCGGGTTATCAGGATTTTTAACCAGCTGCTTTGTTATATCGTTCGCAGCAGCTTCAGATATGTCTGATTCAGCTAATAAGTTCCGCAATATGGGAATTATTGGATCAGCTTTTAGCCTTGGGATAATTTTTGGTCCGGCTTTAGGAGGCTATTTTGCCGGCGACAGCAATAACATTGCAGATATAAATATCAATGCTCCGTTTGTAGTATCCGGAGCAATTAGTATGTTTGCTGGCATTTTGTGTTTGCTATTCTTAAAAGAAACTCTATCTAAAGCCGATAGAGCCTTAGATAAAAAAGTTAATATCATGGTTGCTTTAAAAGAATTATATAGCAATAAAAAAATGATTTTATTTACCTATTTAATTATTCTGTTTGCTTTAATATTTGCAGGAATGGAAGTATATTTAAGCATTTGGCTGAATGAAGCATTTAATTTTACCGCCAGAGATATGGGATACTATTGGGGCATGTTTGGTGTGGTAATTACCATAACCCAGCTTACTCTGCCAAGATTTTTTACCGATAAACAAGCCTTAATCGGCGGACTGCTGCTATTTGGATTATCATGTTTATTCCTGCCATTTGCAACAAATGTTTATATCTTAATAGCTTTAAGTATTGTTATGGCGCTTGGAATGGGGATTTTCTTCCCTAGCGTTAATGTTAATTTATCATTACAGGGAGAAAAAAATGAACAAGGTTTAATCTTCGGCGTAAACAGGTCTTTTGACGCTTTAGGCAGAATAGCCGGACCCTATCTGCTTGGCTGGATTTTTCAAATTTCCCCAAATACAGTATGGGTAATTATGGGTATTGCTTGCATGCTAACCATTGCCTTAATATTTAAAGTTTTAGACAAACTAAAGAATTAATTATATACTATATAAAACTAAAGGATATTTTATGGCAACAAATTTATTATATATGGATAACTCGCAGTTATACCAGTGCCAATCTAAACTTGTTAAAATAGAAGCCATAGAAGATGGCAGCAGTGCCTTAATTTTAGATAAAAGCATTTTTTATCCTAAAGGAGGAGGACAGCCTTGCGATAAAGGAGTAGTTTCTATCAATGGCAAGAATATTGCGGTCAATAAAGTTTTTTATGCTGATGGCGAGGTGTATCATGTAATTGATAACAGCCATGCGGAAAATTTTGAGCTGGGCTGCGAAGTTAGTTTAAATGTTGATGCCGTAGTCCGCAATACTTATTCTAAACTTCATACCCTTACGCATTTGGTAGATGATGCCATGTTTGAAATGGGCTATAGCTTTAATCCCTTAAGCGGCTGTTCGTATGTAGATAGCACCTATGTAGAATACGAAGGAACTCTTGAGGGTATAGTTAGTAAAGAAGATTTAAAATTTTCACTGGAAGAAAAAATTAATAATTTTATTAAGCAAGGATTTGATGTAAGAACTTCCTATGTTAAGCGTGAAGATTTATCTAAGGCATGCTATAAATTTCCAGCAGATGTTGCTAGCATAGACAAACCATTAAGGGTAGTAATAACTCATGGCGATAAAGGAATTGCCTGCGGCGGCACGCATGTAAAAAATATCAGCGAGCTTGGCGGCGCTGTAATTAAAAAAATCAGCGATAAAAAAGGCATAATTAGAGTATCTTGTAATTTGGCTAAGGAATAAAAAATGAAAGTAATATATATTTACGATACCCTATGCGGTTGGTGCAATATGGCGCGTCCAAAAATTATTGCTCTGCGGAATAAAATAAACGAATATAATGATGGCAGCAGTGAAAAAATTCATTTTGAAGCTATTCACTACAATATGTTTGAAAAGCATGATATTTCACAGCTAAACGGCGATTTTTTAGAAATGGTAAAACGGGTGGCGTTTGAAGTTGCTCCAAAAATGCAGGGTGGAAAGTTTTCACAGGAATATATTAATTTGTTGTCTTCAGGAAAGTTTATTCATAATTCTGATAGATCTTCTTTAGCCTGCACGGTTATGCGTGAAAAGCTGAATTTTGACGACTATTTTGATTTTTCTATGGAGCTGCAAGCAATGCTATTTGAACAGGGCATAGCAATTGACGATATGAATGTGCTGGAAGCTTTATCAGAAAAATACGGCTTAGATGCAGAAGTTTTTGCTGAAGCATTAGTAAGTGAAGAAATTATGAAAATTAAAAATTATAATAAATCAGCGGCAACAGCATTTATGAACCAACAGGGGATTAATGGTGTGCCGGCATTAATTACTGAAAATTCCGGCGGCGAGCTGAGCTCCTTAAATCCGCATAATTTAGGAAAAACTTTGCAGATTCTTAATCTTGTTTAAAATTTTTTGACCGTGCTTCTGCCATAGATGAACCACTATTTAAGGTAGTAGGCTTTATTTTTCTTGCCCATTTCCCATCAATAAAAAATAGTGCTTGACATATAAAGGGTTTTAGTATACATTGTATGTATAGATATAAATACTTAATCTATATAAAAAATAATAAAACGAAAAAAAAGGAGAGAAAGAAAA
>Ga0131853_10000211_pt1 | contig 103565 bp, 105 predicted proteins | sample TergutLab28metaG_FD_92764 | JGI IMG/M metagenome (GOLD analysis project Ga0131853, IMG submission 92764) | Labiotermes labralis P1 segment gut microbial communities from Petit-Saut dam, French Guiana - Lab288 P1 (version 2) (version 2) | ecosystem: Host-associated > Arthropoda: Insects >...
ATGGCTCTATGATTTTCCATTGTGTATCAGTAATATCTGTTATATACCCCATATTCACACCTCATTTGTTGTTATATGGTATATATCGGCAGATTTTGATAATTATTGAATACAGGTTCTAAGTTTCGAACTATGCTATAACAGACACAGGATTAAGGAATAATAATGTGGAGGAATAAAAATGAATATTATGGAAACTATCACTATAATAGTTATCCCTCTTGCCTTGGGTATTGTTACCTCGGTAATTGCTACATTCATAACTAACAAAATAATAAGTTCAGAGGAAATTATCAAGAGAAGGATAATGAGAATTATCAAAACCTCCTTGAGAGCTTGTGGCAATCCTAGCAATTTACTTGATTTTGATGCTAAAAAGTTTAGAAAAACCATTGTTGTTTGGCAGGAATATAAAAATGAACTGATAAGAAAAATTAACAATTCACAAAATGCCGACATTAAAATTAAAATTGAACCTAAAATGTTTCTCATGAATAAAGGAAATAGCTTCAACGACGAAAAACTAAAAGCCTACAATATGTTTTGTGATATATTTATTCACAACTTTTCAGACGTTTTTTCTATGGATAGCGAATACATAATATCTAGCCGCCAACAAGAAGTTGTCAATGTAGATAAAAAACAATCTATGGGGGGGCAAGTGATGATGCTTAGAGGTTTATTTAAAAGAATTTCAGAGCGAAGACAAAAGAATAAAATAAATCAAATATCAAAGTCTTTGTATGAAATTGCGAGTAAAAAGCTTAGCCTTCACTTATTTGATGAAGCATTAGAATACTCTTATGCAGCTCTGGAAGCAGAAACCAACGACACAGTAATTAGAGCAGATGTGCTTGTGTTAATATCGCTCGTTTATAGTGCCATGGGTCACTATCAAGAGGAATTAAGTAAACTTAATGAAGCTTTATCTATTAGAGAAAAAACTCTAGGCAAAGAACACCCATCCACAGCCACCACATACAACAATATCGCAAGTGTCTACGATAACCAAGGCGACCACACCAAAGCCCTAGAGTGGTATAATAAAGCCTCGGGAATCTTCGAAAAGATGTTAGGCGAAAAACATCCATTTACCATAACAACTCGTAATAATATTGACATAACAACCAAAAAGCAAAAATCGCAGGAGGAATAAATGCTAGAAACCCTAGCCCGCTACCTATCCCGCCTAGCAACGGGCTTAATAGACCACCTCCTACAAATAGCCATAGGTGCATTTATCATCATTGTGCTTGGCAGGCTATTTATCTCGTTGCCTGCGTGGCGGCTTGGTTTGCGTGGGGCTATCAGGCAAAATGGCTATATGCACTATCTTTCTGGCTACTATATGTTTGCATCAGGCGACGACCTGAATATATACATAATCGCTGATGGTGTATGGGGTATTAATGCCACGCATCTTGTCTTTTTGCATCGCTCCGCGCCTGATAAGTTGGACGTGGCTATTGAAATTTCTGAGGTTCAAAATATGGAGATATTTCATTATGACATTAGCGAGTGCATTTTTGCGGAGAATAATGATGCGGATGTTATTGTGCATGGTATAGATAATGCGCTAGAAACACCTAAGCCAATGCGTGCGGAGTTTGTTATAGAAGAAAAGCTCACAAATGCTATGAAAAAGCCGATGGTAAAGTCTACGTTGGAAATGAAAGCAAATGAGCTTGTGTGTAGAATAACGCTGGCGGATGGTGCGGAGAGTTTCTTTTACTACAAAGATACACATAGAAATGCAGATGCTATTAAAGAAATCACTGAAATATTTCGCAGGGACGGCTTGTAGGTATTTGTATAATAAACGGGCGGTCACAGACCGCCCCTACAGGTTACTTTTTGAAATTTATCCCGATAGCTCCACCTATGCCGCCGCCAACCACCGAAAGCAGTGTTAAGATGATTTTGCGGCTATCTAGTACAAAGCCGCCGTTAATCCATACGATGATTAAAATTAAAATGACCGCGTATAGTCCGCCTGCTGCCATGCCCCATAGCCAGCCGCGGCTGGCTGCTTTGCGGGATGCATCAAAGCCAGCTATTATTACGGCTACGACGCAAGTTATCATAACGATGATGGGTATGGTGGTTTCTTGTAATGATGTGTATGTAATGCCTACGGCTGTGGCTATAAAAGCTGTGGCGGTGATGGCATAGGCAATGACCACGCCCATCACAAGCCCCAAAATTTGTCGTTTTCTTGTGTCCATCTGCTCTCTATTCATATTATCTCGTCCCTTGCTTTTTTACAAATATACGATGGCTTATACAAGTTTATGACAAGTTATAGTGACTTTAGTTTTACGCATTTTATTAAATTAGGGATTGAAAATACGGGCATACTATGGTACAATGGAGTATTAACTAAATCACATCCAATTATATAACGAGGGGATGCTTATGAATAAAGCACATGCAATTGTTAATAGACTGCTTGAGTTTAACGGCGAAAGACCATTTATTGACCATTTTTATAATGGTGAACACAAATTTGCTTTTGTAGCAGTAAAATTAACAGAAGAAGAACGTGACAAACTAAAGGACTTTGACTGGACTGCCAGCTCTGTAATAGGCAGACCAAACAAAATAGCACTTTTTCTTAAAATTAAGCCTTTTGCGGCTACAAACACATCCAAAGACCCCATTGGCGATTTTGTTATTCCTTTTAAGGAGCGTCATGTGGCTGTTGGTTGGCGTAGAAGATACGATGACCTCTCTGTGATTGATAAGGTCAGGGAATTGCTAGAGATTGTGTCGCTTTCGTATCTTAATGCGGAAGATGTTATTGGTCATATCGCGCTTAATGATGCTGACCTTAACTACGAAGAAACCATGAGCAAAATTGAGATTCCTGCTGATGTTTTGGCGGATGATAGAAACCATATGTTTAAGCTAAGGCTGGGCGATGGTGCGGGTACGAGTCCTGGCGACGGGTATGGGTTTAAGAAGTTTAAGAACTGATAAAAAATAACAGCGGCTTTTGGTATTGCCCAAAGCCGCTGTTATTTTAATGTCCTCTTAATTCAATATTCTATACCATTGCCATTGGTCTTTCCAGCTCATTTTTTTCAGGAACGCCTTGAGCTTTTAATCCTAGCCAATAGGCGCGGGTTGCGGACATTTCTGCTTCTAGCATAATATGTGCATTGCTTGATAGATTTTTTGCGTGTTTTAAATTTGTTACTACAGGTAATGCTGAGGTAGCATGGAGACGTTTTAGTAATGCCTCTTTTTTGCGCCTAAAGCCAAGCACGCGGATATATGGGATATCTGCTTTTGCAGAATCAGCGTATATGCCAAGAATGATGCGTAAAACGGCGCGCTGTAACGCGGTATGGGTATGGCTTTTGCTTTTTGTTGCTTCTAATACATCGGAAATAAGATAATGACTCTTTGCTGTATTTACGAGCCTGTTTAGCATAGATTGTGATAGACCGCTAAGCTTCAATAACTGTTCTTTTGAGGTAGAATGCAATGCATAATGAAGATATGAACTAAAGTTGTCTAGGCGATTTATGCTGGTTTTGCGATGCTCGCCAACAAGCACCCTAAAGCTGTTTTGTGGCATTAGGGGTAGCAGTCTGGCTAGGTCGCCTCCTGCATGTATATGCTTGCGAATAGCTCCAGCGGATGCTGTGCCGTATGATGCATGTTCGGTTTGGAGTTGGTCAGAATTATGCGCCGCACCTTGGCGTTTTATGGTGCGTACAGCTATGCGAGATACTAGGTCATTATTTATGATGGCTTTGAGGTATTCTATACCCAAGATATTGTTTGGGTGATTGATGATATCGGCGGCATCATCGCCCATGGTGGTGGCTATGGCTGTTGCCCGCGCCATAGGAAAAGAAACGCCTTCTGCCAGATTTGTTTTAAGCACCTGCTTGAACTCATCTGTTTCGCGGCAAAGTTGACGTGCTATGTCCCATAGCGGTGAAATTTCGCCGATTTCTGAGCCAAAGCATAATGTGTCCACTATATTTGTGGCCGCCAAAACACGACAAGCACCGTCTGCAAAGCCTTCGGCAGAAGAGGTTGCCCATGCCACAGGTAGCTCTAGCACAATGTCCACACCGCAATTTATAGCCATTTGTGCGCGTCGGTATTTATCTAGCATTGCTGGTTCGCCGCGTTGCACAAAATCACCGCTCATTACGGCTATTACATCTTGCGCGCCTACTTCGCGCCTACTTCTGTCCAGATGGTAGGCATGACCATTATGAAAAGGGTTATATTCTGTTATTATCCCACAAACTTTGCTCATAAGCTTCCCTGCTTTTGGTTAATCGTTAAGTTAATATGATTATACATCATTTTGCGATTTATGTCCATCATATATTGTACAATAAAGTAGCCATAAAATCAAGATTGCAAAAGACTTGACAAAGTGGCGAATTTTGGGTATTATTAGGTATATATAGAAGAAATGACAAATGAATCACTGATTATTCATAATAACGCTAGGATGGCGGCTAAAGGCGTTTTGCTTAAAAATAAGCTTTTGAGGGTATTTCACGCTTCGTTGATGCTAGTATCAACATGAGCTAAGAAAATTTTTAAGTTAAGCGACGAGAGGTGGCGAGGATTGAGCCATGGAATTAAAAGAACGGGAATTTAACCAGATAAGGGAGTATATCAAAGAACATTACGGCATATCGCTGGGGGATGAAAAGAGCACCCTTGTTTTCTCGCGTTTGCGACCATTATTGAAGCAAAAAGGCTTTGGAGATTTCTCTGAATATATTAATTACCTTAAAAATGATAAATCTGGTGAGGCTGCTGTGGTTTTTATTAATAGATTAACCACAAACCACACATTCTTTATGCGAGAGCCAGAGCATATAGACTTTTTGCGGGCTAATGTGTTTCCTTGGATAGAGGACAAGCATGGTAAGGCACGAGACCTTCGGTTGTGGTGTGCTGGATGCTCCAGCGGCGAGGAAGCATATACTTTGCAGATGGCGGCGCAGGATTATTTTGACGGAAAACAGGGCTGGGATACAGAAATCTTAGCGACTGATATTTCTGAGAGGGTATTGCAACAGGCCACTCTTGGGATATATTCTAATGAAAGCCTAAAAACAATGCCTGATGACTGGCTTAAAAAATACTTTAAACGCTACGATAATGACAATATGGTAGCTAGAGACGAGCTAAAAAAACACATAACTTATAGGAAATTTAACTTGATGGAAGAAAATTTGCCATTCAAAAAGAAGTTCCATGTTATCTTTTGTAGAAATGTTATGATATATTTTGATAACAATACAAGGGAAGCACTGGTCAATAGATATTATAATGCACTAGAAAATGATGGATATTTGTTCATTGGACATTCGGAATCGCTAAGCAATGTGAAGTCCAATTTTAAATATGTAATGCCAGCTGTATACAAGAAATAGAAATTAGGAAGCTTAAGGCATCTCTAAAGGCTGTTTCGCACAATTTATTACGCGCACGGCTTCCGATGTTTTTGCCGAAAATCACTGCAAAAACACCTGCCGCCTATCACGCTAATAAATTGGCTCAACGATGCCTTTATAGATACCAATGACAGGAGGTTGTGGCTATGGCTGATTTTGACAGAGAATCCATGCTGGAGATGTTTAGTTTTGAGATGAATCAATTGGTGGACCAATTGGAGCAAACAATCATCGGAAGCGAATCTGGCTTTTCGATGGAATTTATTAACGAGGTTTTCCGCATCATGCACACAATAAAAGGGTCTGCGGCGATGATGCTCTTTGACACCATTGCTACGGCAACGCACGCCGCCGAGGATTTGTTTTATTATCTGCGCGAAGAAAACCCCGAAGGCGTTGATTATAGCGAACTAACAGACTATGTGCTTGCGTGCATGGACTTTATTAAGGATGAGCTGGCGAAGATAGAGCAAAAAGTGCCAGTGGATGGTAATCCTGCGCCTGTGGTGGCCGATATTACGGGCTTTTTGCAACGCCTTAAAGGCGATGAAACAGCAACGCCAGCAGTGGCATCTGCTCCTGCGACCGCCGCTCCTAGTAGCTCTACGAAAAGCTCAGATAATCCTTTTGGCAAGCATAAATACAAAGCGAAGATACGCTTTGATGAGAATGCGCAAATGGAAAATGTGCGTGCGTTTACTATTGTGAATAATCTAAAAGATTATGCCATGGGTATACTTCATGAGCCAGAGGATATTATAACGGAGGATTCAATAGAGGCTATCCGCAAAAATGGCTTTGCTATTACATTTTCTTCTGATGTATCCTATAAAGAAATGTTTGACATTTTGAGCCGCTCCGTATATATAAAGGATATATATCTGGAAGAGTTTACACAGGAGAGCTTTGACCTAGATGGTTTGCATAGCTATTTTGTAAAAATGAAATTTGACGAAGGCGCGTTGATGGAAAATGTACGTGCATACACTGCTGTTCATAATATCAAGGCGTATGCCGAATATCTTTTACATGTGCCAGAAGATTTGGTAGATGAAACAAATGCAGAAGTTATAAGAAAAGATGGCTTGAAGCTAGACCTTGTGACGACAAAAGGTTATGATGAGCTAAATGAGATGTTGTCACAAACGGTGTATCTTAAAGAGTTGAGCATAGAAAAAATAAAACATGAGATTAGCGAACAAGAAATAGCTCCAAAAGAAATGCAAGAAGTAAAACAGGAAGAACAAAAACAAGAGGTTCCACAAGAAACTGCAAAACCTGTGGTTGCTCCTGCATCGACCCCTGTACCAAGTGTACCTGCTGTACAGGACAGCCAAAGCGCGATGCCAAAAAAATCAGCTGCGCAAGCTGTTATTTCCGTAAATGTATCTAAGCTTGACCAGTTGCTAAAATTTATGGGTGAGCTTGTTATAGCGGAAGCTATGGTTACGCAAAACCCAGAGCTAGAAGGACTTAGTCTTGAAAACTTCAATAAAGAGGCAAGGCAATTGAAAAAGATTATAAATGATGTGCAAGAGACTGTTATGGCTATGCGAATGGTTTCGCTTTCTAATACATTTTTTAAGATGAACCGTATTGTGCGTGATATGTGCAAAGCCCTTGGCAAAGAGGCTACATTAGAGATAGTGGGCGAAGAAACAGAAGTGGATAAAAACATAATGGAGCATATAGGCGACCCCCTTATGCATATTATACGTAATTCTCTTGACCATGGCATAGAGTCGCCAGAACGCCGCCGCGCGGCAGGCAAGCCAGAAAAAGGAAATATACTCTTAGAAGCGCGGAATGTTGGAAGCGAAGTTTGGGTGATTATTGAGGACGACGGCAATGGGCTTAATAAAGACCGCATAATGGAAAAGGCTAAAAACAATGGTCTGCTTAAAAAGCCAGAAAATGAGTATACGGATAAAGAAATATTCCAATTTATCTTTATGCCTGGCTTTTCTACTAATGAGCAGGTGACGAGTTATAGCGGTCGCGGTGTTGGCATGGACGTGGTTAATAAAAACCTAGAATTTGTTGGCGGTAGCGTGGTTGTGGATAGCATACCTAGTGAAGGTAGCACATTCATACTCAAGATTCCGCTTACTTTGGCTATTATCAAGGGCATGATTGTTCATGTGGCTGGTTGTAAGTATACGATACCTATTGTATCTATACGTGATTCGTTCCGTGCTAGCACAGATGATATCTTCATGGATCCAAGTGGCAATGAGATGATAACCGTGCGTGGTGACCATTATAATGTGGTACGACTGAACGAGTTTTTTGGTTTGCAAGGCGACGTTAAGGTTATTGAAGATGGTATAATGATGATTATAGAAAATGGCGATGATGCCATATGCCTATTTGTAGACGAGCTTATCGGCGAACAAGCAGTTGTACGTAAGCCCATACCGAAGTATATTAAGCAGATACGCGGTATTTCGGGCTGTACGCTTCTTGGTAATGGCGATATTAGCTTGATTATTGATGTGGCAGGTTTCTTTGATAAATAGGATGTGTTTGTGACATATTGAAAACAGGAGGTAAAACATATGTCAAATATAGTTGAAAATGATGTTTTAATGGAGTCGGGAAATAGCACAGATTCTACAAAAAATATGTATCTGGCTTTTGTGATAGAGGACGAACAGTTTGCTGTGGACGTTGGACATATCAAGGAGATTATAGGGGTTGAACCTATAACCCTTGTTCCACGTACAGAAGACTATATAAAGGGTATATTCAACCTACGCGGTGATATTGTACCCGCTATAGATGTACGCTCGCGCTTTCGTAAGCCAGAAATCCCATATAATCAGCTAACATGTATTGTTGTTGTTTTTTATCAAGATTATATACTTGGGCTTATTGTTGATAGCATTTTGGGCGTGTATATTATAGAAGAAGACATGATTTCTTCGCCACCAAATGCCAAGTTGAGCTATAGCAATCAATTTGTGAAGAACATAGGCAAAGCAGATGATGGCATAAAGCTGTTGCTTGACCTAGAGAAGCTGATATTTGATATATAATATATCTTGGGAGGGAAAATTCACATGAACTTTCTAGAAAATATCAAGGCACGTGCGGCAGCGAATATCAAGACCATTGTGCTACCAGAAGCGGGCGACATTCGCACGCTAAAGGCGGCAGATGCCATCTTAAAACAAGGCTTTGCTAAAGTGATTTTGGTTGGTGATGCAGAAAAGATTGCTTCAGATGGTGCGGGGCTTGATTTGTCTGGTGCTACTATTATTGACCCTGTCAGCTATGACAAAAAGCCAGAAATGGCGCAAAAGTTAGCTGAATTGCGTAAAAGTAAGGGTATGACTGTTGATGAAGCTAATGATTTGCTTAATAATGAGCTGTATTTCGGTAATATGCTTGTGCAGATGGGCTTGGCGGACGGAATGGTGGCTGGTGCGGCTAATTCTACGGCTGATGTTTTGCGCCCTAGCTTGCAGATTTTAAAGACTGCGCCTGGCACAAAGCTTGTTTCTAGCTTTTTTATTATGGTTGTGCCTGATTGTGACCTTGGTGAGAATGGAATTTTCCTATTTTCTGATTGTGGGCTTAACCAAAATCCGAATGCTGAGGAACTTGCTAGCATAGCTATATCTAGTGCGGAATCCTTCCGCGTACTTGTGGGTGCAGAGCCTGTGGTTGCTATGCTTTCGCACTCTAGCAAGGGCAGTGCAAAGCATGAGCATGTGGATAAGGTTGTTGAAGCCACGAGAATCGCCAAAGAGACCGCGCCTAGCCTAGCTCTTGATGGCGAATTTCAGCTTGATGCTGCCATAGTACCTGAGATAGGGGCGGCTAAAGCAAAGGGAAGCCCTGTAGCTGGCAAGGCGAATTGCCTTATTTTCCCTGACCTTGATGCAGGCAATATAGGATATAAATTGGTGGAACGCCTAGCGAAGGCGCAGGCATATGGGCCTGTTACGCAGGGTATAGCGAAGCCAGTTAATGACCTTTCGCGTGGATGTTCTTTTGAAGATATTGTAGGGGTTGCGGCGATAACAGCTGTGCAAACCCAGGGGTGATGGCTTTGTAGAGGTGAACTTTGTCTGCCCATTTTATGCGGAGGTAAGCAAATGACAATTAATTTTGGTACAACACTTGGAAAGCTCCATGCAAAGTCTGAAAGATAGACGGCGCGCTTTGTATGGAGGATAATATAGGTTAGAATGCGCCATTTTTTCGGGCTTTGCATCTTTTTGGATTTTATATCAAAAAGGAGCAAACCGAAATGAAAGCATATAAAAAAGAATATGATTTTACTTATACATCTGGGGCTTTTGCGACCATTGAAATGCTACTGGCAAAACCTTGGATTGCTGAAAAAATTTATATACATTCTAACTTTGTAGATAAATATGGGCTGGTTCAGCTTTGCAAAGATTTGAATGTGGATTATGAATACAATGATACCGTTTTTAGAAGAGTTAATCAAAAAGAAAATAGCTATGTTTTGGGAAAGTTTTTAAAATATCTCTCCAAGCTTGATGATGAATTGCCGCATATTGTTTTGGTGAATCCTACAGACATGGGAAATTTAGGAACAATAATTAGAACACTGGTAGGTTTTGATATTATCAATCTTGCGATTATAACTCCTGCTACGGATATTTGGAATCCTAAGGTGGTTCGTGCTTCCATGGGGGCATTTTTTCAGATGAAAATCGAGCTGTTTTCATCTTTCGCTGGATACTGCCAGAGGTTTTTGGGCATCACATATATCCTTTTATGTTGGATGGTAAGCTAGAGCTGGATATTGGCAATTGCCCGCAAAACTTAGCCTTGTATTCATTAGTGTTTGGGAATGAAGCAACGGGTCTGCCTGATGATTTTAGACATTATGGCACAAGCGTAAAGCTACCTCAGTCATCAAATGTGGATTCTTTGAATTTGTCTATTGCTGTTGGTGTGGGTGCATTTATATTTTCGCAATTTCAAGCCAAAAGGAGCTAGAGGGCTATGGTGATATGGAACGATTTGGAGAAACCATGGAAACTTGCAATGGAGTTAGCATGGGAATCCTTTAAATCTGGGTCATTGCCCATTGCGGCGGTAATTGTGGATTTAGATGAAAATGTGGTGGCTATTGGGCGCAACCGCATACTAGAGCCGCATTTTAAGAATAGAAAGATGGCTCATGCGGAAATGACTGCGCTAATGGATTTGGACTACAACGAGCATCCAGAAATCCGTAAATATACTATGTATGCCACACTGGAGCCTTGCCCTATGTGCATGGGAACTATTGTTATGAGTGATGTGCGAAAGTTGCGCATAGCAAGTAGAGACCCTTGGGCAGGAGCGGTGGGGATATGCGAGTTTCCGTATATAGCCAGCAAGAATATGGATATAATCTTTGAAGATAGCGATATGTCAAAGATTATTACGGTGGTGTATCTATACAGGTTACTTGAAGGATATAGAACAAATGCTGTAAATTTTATGAAGTCGCTTGCTAAACATTTTCCTATTGAGATAGAATTTGCGCAGAAATTGTTATCTGAAAATGTACTTAGAGATTTTGCCGATAACGGCACTAACATAGAAGAAGCATACAATTATTTAGGAGGGAAATTATCACTATGAAAATTCTAGTATTGAACTGCGGTTCTTCGTCGCTAAAGTATCAACTTATTGACATGACAACCGAGGCGGCGTTGGCAAAAGGCTTGGTTGAGCGTATTGGCATTGCTGGCTCGCGCTTGGTGCATCAAAAAGAGGGCATGGACAAAGTTACAATTGAATCTGATATTCCTAATCACGATGTGGCTGTAAAGCTTGTAATAGAGGCATTAATGGATGCTGGACATGGCGTTATTAGCGATGTTAGCGAAATCAAGGCGGCTGGACATAGAGTTGTGCATGGCGGCGAATTCTTTACAAAATCTGCTATTGTTACAGATGAGGTTAAAAAAGCGATATCTGAATGTGTTGCACTAGCACCTCTTCATAACCCGGCCAATTTAACTGGCATTGAGGCTTGTGAAAAATTGATGGGTGATACTCCGCAGGTAGCTGTATTTGATACGGCTTTTCATCAAACAATGCCAGAAAAGGCTTTCCTTTATCCCATCCCTTATGGTTTGTATGAGAAATACAAGATTCGTAAATATGGTTTCCATGGCACAAGCCACAACTATGTTACCGCTCGTGCGGCGGCTATGCTTGGTAAGCCGATTGAACAATTGAAACTAATTTCTTGTCATCTTGGCAATGGTGCTAGTGTTTGTGCTGTGGATGGCGGCAAATCTGTGGATACTTCCATGGGCTTGACACCGCTTGAGGGCTTGATGATGGGTACGCGCTCGGGTGATATGGATCCTGCTGCTGTGGCGTTTATCATGGACAAAGAGGGCTTGACCACTAAACAAATGGAAAATCTTCTTAATAAAGAGAGTGGTGTGCTTGGTATTTCTGGTATCTCCAGCGACTTCCGCGATATTGAAGATGCTGTTGCCAAGGGCAATGAGCGTGCGAAAACTACGCTTGATATGTTCCATTATCGTGTTGCGAAATATATTGGTAGCTACGCAGCAGCTATGAATGGCGTAGATGCTGTTATTTTCACCGCTGGTGTTGGCGAGAATGGCACGGATACGAGACTTGCTATATGTGAATACCTTGGATATCTTGGCGTAAATGCTGATGAGGCTAAAAATAATGTGCGCGGCAAAGAAGTGGACTTCTCGGTGGATGGAGCTAAGGTTCGTGCTTTGGCTATACCTACTAATGAGGAGCTTGTGATTGCCAGGGATACACATGGTCTTTGCAAATAGCATTGACGATTTGAAAAAGTGATTGACAATATGTCAAGACTTTATTATAATGGTAGATTGTAGGGAAAATATGATTGATACAAGAAAAATAAAGCCAAATGAGAGCATTGTTATTGACCAAATAGTTGAAATAACGGTGTTACCTAAGCTTGATGCCGTCGAAGCTAAGATTGTTGTGGCTGGTCGGCTTAAAAATGTTGATGATATCTTTATGCTTGATGCACAGGCTGATTGTGAGATAAAGGCGGCATGTTCGAGGTGCTTGCGGTCTGTGGAGCAGCGGTTTCCTTTCCATATAAGTGAAAAATATGTGGAAGTGGAGAGGGCGGAGGGCGACGACATTGGTTTTTCTGATAAAATGATTGATATTTTCCCTGCTATACAGAGAAACTTGTTACTTAATATTCCCATGAAACTACTGTGTGATGAAGATTGTGCAGGGTTGTGTTCTAAGTGCGGCAGAAACCTTAATGAAGGCGACTGTGACTGCGAGGGAGAGATTAACGAACAGTTTCGTGAGCTATTAGATTTATTTAAAGATTAAGGAGGTGTGTCATATGGCAATATGTCCAAAGGGTAAGATTTCTAAGGGCAGACGCGACAAAAGACGTGCTCAAAGCTGGAAAATAAGCACGGCTACGCTTATCAACTGTCCATCTTGCAATGAGCTTACTTTGCCGCATAGAGCTTGCAAATCTTGCGGTAACTACAAGCGCGTGGAAGTTTTGAAAGTTGGTAACTAATTATGAATGATGTCATTGTTGCAGTGGATGCTATGGGCGGCGACCATGGCGCGCGAACCGTGGTTGCTGGTGCTATTTTAGCACTAGAAGGTGCTGATATCTCAAAGATTGTCTTGGTGGGGCGCGAAAGTGAGATTCGCCAAGCTTTGGATGCGGCAAACTATGATAAAAGCCGTATTGAGGTTGTTCATGCCGAAGAGGTTATAGGTATGAATGAAGCTCCTACAACCGCACTAAAATCTAAAAAGAATTCGTCTATCGTGGTTGGGCTAAATCTTGTAAAGGATGGTCGTGCCGCGGCTTTTGTGTCCGCTGGCTCTACGGGTGCGGTTTTGGCGGGTGGCACGACTATTGTTGGTCGCATAAAGGGCATAGCCAGACCTGCGCTTGGCGTGGTTTTTCCCAGCACAAAGGGTTATACATTTCTGGTGGATGCTGGCGCAAATGTAGATGCCAAGCCTGAGTATTTATTGCAATTTGCGCAGATGGGTTCTGTTTATATGGAATCTCTAATGGGCATAAAAAATCCTAGAGTGGGTCTGATAAATGTTGGTGCAGAGCGCGAAAAGGGCAATATGCTAACAAAAGAAGCGTATGGCTTGCTGGAAACTGCGGACTTGAACTTCATAGGCAATGTAGAGGGTCGCGAAATACCGCTTGGAGCGGTGGACGTAGCCGTTTGTGATGCTTTTGTGGGCAATATTATCCTAAAGTATTCCGAAGGGTTTGCCAAGGGCATAATGTCTATGCTAAAAGAAGAGCTGATGTCTAGCGGCATCTCGAAACTTGGAGCTTTGTTATCTAAGCGGGCATATGGCAGATTGCGCAAGCGTTTTGACTATACAGAAGTAGGCGGCGCACCATTTGTTGGACTTAATGGACTTGTGGTAAAGGCTCATGGTAGCTCTAATGAATTAGCTATAAAAAATGCTATCAAGCAGTGTGGTAAGTTCATAAAAGCTGATGTTGTGGGTAAAATTAAAGATAAAATTGATTCTAACAAATCTGAAAGGACGGAAGACTATGGAATTTGAAAAAATTAGACAAATTATTGCAGAGCAGTTAGGCAAAGAAGAAAGCGAAATAGCTATGGAAACTAGTTTTAATGATGATTTGGGTGCGGATTCGCTTGACCTTTTCCAAATCATTTCTGAGCTAGAAGAAGCCTTTGACATGGAATTTCCACAAGACGACCTTGAGAAAATCAAGACTGTTGGTGATGCTGTAAATTATATACAATCTGCACAATGATGATAGCCAATTTTGAAGAAATTTTGGGATATTCGTTCAAAAATTCTGGCTTACTAGAACATGCACTGATTCATAGTTCGTATATAAATGAAAATCGAATGAAACCCCAAGAACACAACGAAAGGTTGGAGTTTTTGGGGGATGCCGTTTTGGAGCTGGTGACAAGCGAGTACATTTTTACAAATTTCCAAGATATGGCGGAAGGTGAAATGAGCAAGCTTCGCGCGAGCGTTGTTTGTGAGTCTACACTTGCGAAATGCGCTAGAGAACGTAGCTTTGGCGAGTTTATCAAGCTTGGCAAAGGGGAAATGGTCAATGGTGGGCGTGAGCGTGAATCCATATTGGCTGATACATTCGAGGCTGTGATTGGTGCTATATACCTTGATGGTGGATATGATGAAGCCAAGGGGTTTATTTTGTGTGCATTGGAAAATGATATACATTCCATGAAGGGTCTTACTTGGATTTCAGACTGCAAGACACATCTTCAGGAGCAATTGCAAAAAAATAGCCAAGACCCGATAGAATACTATGTTGTCAATGAGGAAGGACCAGAGCATAATAAGATATTTACTGTGGAGCTGGCTCATGGCGGGCGTGTGATGGCGCAGGGTTCTGGGCGCAATAAAAAAGAGGCAGAGCAAGAGGCGGCAAGACATGCTATTGAGAAGTATGGGTTGCAATAATTTTTTGCAAAGAGACAGACGGAGATTCTGTGTTAAATGAAATATTCATTTCTTTTAACTTTGATTGGTGGATTGACTGCTTATTTTTGATTTCTTGGGCTTGGACACGGATGCCAAACAAGACTGAGGAAGCTTGCGTTGTACTCGTGGATGATAATACATCCAAACATTTCTATTTTGGGAGCTGTGGTTATAGACGCAATTTTATGAGAGGTCATTATATTTCTTTTGTGCTTGCAAAGAAGAAGGTGAATAAGAGATTTTTTCTTTCGGTAGAAAAGTATGGCGAAAAGCTTGAGATTGAGGTGGATGACAGAGGGGTTTGTAGAATAAGTGGCTAGAGTTTGTGAGGCTTGCTAGGTGAATTTGGGGGGAATTTGATTTAATGCTAATATTTGAAGCCATTGCGTGGGGCGTCACAAAGTTTATAAGCAGATTTTGTACTGTGTATAAATACGAAGCACGAATTGTAAGAGTATACTACAGAGGAGACCTAGCAACGTCCGAGCAACACCACCTCTCGGGCTATCAAATTGATTTTAAAAGAGGCTATGATGTGACATTTTATCTCTTTTCGCGAGATAAGTACAAAAAGGTATTTGTGCCTAAGTCAAGCTGGAGATTTGGCTCAAAGGGTGAAGGTATTCTTTATTTGAGAGGTTCAATTTTCCTAGGTTTTGAGCCAAAAGAGCTTCACTCATTGGATGAGTCTGTTTGATTTACGATTTATAATCCAACTGATATATGTCACAACCACTCCAACCACTACAGCCAACTGTGGCACAAATGGGAATTGCATAAAATGAAAAAACGATTCTAGCAGTTCATCTTCAAAAATCATATTGGCTGCAATATAGCCAAGATATCCTGCGGCTAGCGCGAAAAGCACTGCATAGCGATTTATTAGGTTTATAATGTATTCGCTTGCGATTAGTAATATAGGTACGGATATGGCAAAGCCCAGAAAAGCCATAGAAAGCCCATGGGCTGTAATGTTTCCAGCATCATCTACTACAATTGAAATAACGGCAATAACATTGTCTAAGGACATCGAAATATCTGCGGCTATTATTGTAAAAATTACTTTGATAAACTTTTCGTCGCTTTTTACTTCTTTGTGATTACTTGTGTCACGAAGCATCTGCACTATTACATAAATTAGCATCATTCCGCCGATTAGACGTATATGTAGCCATGTTATGGTAAATAGCCAACCAACCATAAAAGTGAATACTAACTTTAATGCAAGCGAAAGCCAAATGCCAACAAGACGGGCAGTGTTGGCTTTTTTTGGTGTTAAACCGCGTGCGGCTAAAGCTATGACACTTATATTATCAAATGAAACTATGAGGTTGATTAAAATCACTTGTATCAGAGTTGACATGAATTCACCCGCAGAAAATATTCTTGTTCAAAGATATGCCCAAGCTTTTGTAAATATTTCTTGCACGTGCCAAAATGTTATGGTATAATGTCTTTACAATAATATTTTCGTATGAAGGTTGCGGGAGAGCTTACTAGGAAAACGGTAGGCACCGAAGGAATAAGCGATGCTTTAGCCGAAATGTCGCGAAAATCTCAGGTAAACGAACCGCAGCTTGACGAAACTCTGGAAAGTCTTATTTGTCTTGCCTTTGCGGACAAAAGACACCGAAGGGGCAACTTTTACAGGAAACTCTCAGGTTTGATGACAGAGCAAAGGCTATTTCCTTTGTCCTGTCCTTTTTTAGTTGAGAGCATTTGGAAAGAAAAGAGTGATTGATATAGACAAATTGCTTACGAATAATCCTATGGCGGCAGAGCGGTATGTAAGCAGATTTGATATAAATCTGCTTAGGGGATATAGTGTTTTGGGCGTGCTAAAAGAAGTGAGGAATCTTGTGCATCAAGGCAATAGGCTGCTAACGCACCCTGTTACAAGCGGTACTGCGCCTAACGGCAACCCCTTTTGTTCTGTTGTGGTTTCAGCAGAGGCTGGCTCAACTGATTTCAATTCTGTGAGCATTATTGAAAATTCAATAGCTGTGCGCGAAAAAATAAGCATGAATTTGAAATTGCCAGATACAGCGATTGAGGACTTTATGTTAATAGATTGTGATATGATAGCAAAGGGCGGTACGATTTGATTTTGGTAGTAAATGATAGACAAGATATAATACACACCGATAAGGAGGGAACGATTTGAAACTAACCATTGGCAATATTAGAATTACTAATATTGTACTGGGTGAGCAGAGCAAAGTCGAAAGCGGCACACTCTATGTAAACCCAAAGGAGCTGGAGGCAGTGGTGCTAGAAGATAGCAATATTGTTTCTGTAAAATTTGATGTGGCAAAGCCAGGTGAGAGTACCCGCATAACGCCTGTTAAAGATGTTATTGAACCACGCACAAAAGCACAAGGTGAGGGCGGCATGTTTCCTGGCGTTATTGCCAAAGTTGATACTGTTGGTAGTGGCGTGACACATGTGCTAAAAGGTGCTGCGGTTGTCACTGTAGGTAAGATTGTTGGCTTCCAAGAAGGCATTATCGACATGACTGGTCTAGGGGCGGAATATACACCGTTTTCTAAGACTATCAATCTTGTGATGGATTTTGTGCCGCGCGATGGTCTTGCTGCTCATGATTATGAGAAATCATTGCGTCTTGCTGGTCTTAAAGCCGCATCATGGCTAGGGGGCTTGGGTAAAAATGTAAAACCTGATGAAGAGATTGTTTATGATTTCTCATCTGTGACTGAGGGCATCAAGAAATATCCTGACCTTCCGCGTGTGGGCTATGTGCAAATGCTACAATCCCAAGGTCTTTTGCATGATACCTATGTTTATGGCGTGGATATGAAGCAGTCTTTGACAACGATGATTTGCCCAACAGAGGTATTTGATGGAGCAATTATTAGCGGTAACTGTGTTTCTGCTTGCGATAAGAACACCACTTATCATCATCAAAATAATCCTGTCGTAACTGACCTTTTTGCGCGGCATGGTAAGGATTTGAATTTTGCTGGTATGATTATTACAAATGAAAATGTGTATCTTGCTGATAAGGAGCGTAGCAGTGATTGGACGGCAAAGCTTGTTGCTATGATGGGCTTTGACGGCGTTATAATCTCTCAAGAGGGCTTTGGTAATCCTGATACTGACCTTATCATGAACTGCAAGAAGGTTGAAGCTCTAGGTGTTGATACGGTTATCATCACTGATGAATATGCTGGACGTGACGGCACAAGCCAATCTCTTGCGGACGTTGACGTATCTGCAAATGCCGTGGTTACAGGCGGCAATGCTAACCAAGTTATTACTTTGCCTAAGTTGGACAAAGTTATCGGCACGCAAGAGTATGTAGATGTGATTGCTGGCGGCTTTGAAAACAATGTGCAAGCCGACGGTAGCATAGTTGTTGAAATTCAAGCCATTATCGGTGCTACAAACGAAATGGGCTTTAACAAAATGTCTGCACGATAAAAATGGCAACGCGCAGTATTATCCATGTGGATATGGATGCGTTTTTTGCCGCGGTGGAGATTTTGCATGACCCATCGCTTGCTGGCAAGCCGCTTATAATAGGTGCTTTGCCGCATGAGCGCGGCGTAGTGGCTACATGCAGCTATGAGGCTCGCGTATTTGGCGTTCGTTCCGCTATGAATATCAAAGAGGCATATAGGCTATGTCCGCATGGGATTTATATGCATCCGAATGGTGGCAGATATGTGGAGGCATCTCGGCAGATTCATAAAATTTGGGATGATTATACAGATTTGGCGGAATATGTTTCTCTTGATGAGGGATATTTGGATGTTACACATAGTGCGCATTTGTTTGGTGGAACTTCAAAAATTGGTCACGAGATAAAAGAGCGTACGCTTGATGAAATTGGGCTTTCGTGCTCTGTGGGCATTGGTTATTCTATGATGAGTGCTAAAATTGCCAGTGAAGAAGGCAAGCCTGGTGGCATTTTTGAAATTGCGGATGCGGAAGCTCTGCAACGGCTGATTATAGACCGCAATGTGCGTGTGATATATGGTGTTGGGGCTAAGTCGGCAGAGGTATTAGCGAAAAATGGCATACAAACTGTGCGAGATATTTTGGCTAATGTGGATAAAGTTCGTGACCTATTGGGCAAGCATGGGCATGATATTGTTCGGCTGTCAAACGGTGAGGATGTAAGGCGCGTGGCTACACCGTCAAAGTCAAAATCTATTGGCAAAGAACATACATTCCAAAAGGATGTTACGGATTTTGAATATCTGCGTGATTCTTTACGGCTTATGGCAAAGCGGCTTAGCTTCAAGATTTGTATGGGTGGGCTTTCTGCCAAGACAGTTACGCTAAAGGTTACGTACGGCAATATGAAGCAGATAACGCGTAGCAAGACTGGCTCACATGTTAGCAGCACGCGTGAGATATTTGAGATTGTGTCGGCTTTGCTTGATAAGGTAGAACGGCGACCTGTGCGGCTTGTGGGGATTAGCCTTGGTGGTTTGATGAATGAGTCTGTGGAGCAGATTAGTTTGTTTGATGCAGGAGCTGGCGACCAAAAGCTGCCCCTACAAGAGTTACTGTTAGAACTACATTATCGCTATGGGTTAGACAAGATTGGCACGGCTCAGGAGATGTTGGCGCGTGAGAATTTGCGGGAACACTCTGGTGATGAAATAGAAGAAGATGGATTTAATAAACGAATGTAAATAACATCAGAATCAAGAAACATAAAGGAGGAAAGAGACTTGCTAAAGATTTTGCATTATATTAATCAATTTTATGGCGGCATAGGCGGCGAAGAACACGCTGGACATCTGCCAGAAATGCGCGAAGGAGCTGTGGGTCCTGGCACTGCTTTTGCGGCGGCTTTCGGCGCAGATGCGACTATTACGCATACAATTATTTGCGGCGATTCTTATTTTGGTGAAAATTTGGAAGAAGCCAAAAAGACTATACTTGAAATGGTGCGCGGTGTAAAACCAGACCTGTTTTTAGCTGGCCCTGCTTTTAATGCGGGACGTTATGGCGTGGCTTGCGGTACTATTTGTGATGCTGTTAAAGAAGAGCTTGGCATACCTGTTCTTACGGGCATGTATATAGAAAACCCAGGCGCAGAGATGTTTGTAGATAAAATGCATATTGTTTCTACAAAAGACAGTGCTGTTGGTATGCGTGATGCTGTGCCGAAAATGGCTAAACTTGCGCTAAAGCTTGCCCGTGGCGAGAATATCGGTGCGTCTATTGAAGAGGGTTATATGCCTGGCTATATGCGTGTTAATTTCTTTGAAGAAAAGCGCGGTAGCGAGCGTGCTGTAGACATGCTTTTAGCTAAAATGAAGAAAGAACCATTTACAACAGAGTTTCCAATGCCTGATTTTGACCGCGTTGAGGCGTTGCCACCTGTTTTGGACATATCTAAAGCCAAGATTGCTTTGGTGACATCTGGCGGCATTGTGCCAAAGGGTAATCCTGATAGAATTGAGGCATCTTCTGCTTCTAAGTATGGCGAATACGATATCGCTGGCGTGGATGACCTTACAGAGGCAACATACGAAACAGCGCATGGCGGTTATGACCCAACCTATGCAAATGTGGACTCTGACCGCGTTTTGCCTGTGGATGTATTGCGTGAAATGGAAAATGCTGGCAAGATTGGTTCTTTGCATAACAAATTTTATACCACAACAGGTAACGGTACGGCTGTTAAATCCTCTGCGGCATTTGCTATTGAGTTTGCGGCTAAACTAAAGAATGATGGTGTTGATGCTGTTATTCTTACCTCTACCTGAGGTACATGTACTCGTTGCGGTGCAACGATGGTTAAAGAAGTAGAGCGCGCGGGCATTCCTGTTGTGCATATTTGTACAGTAACACCAATATCGATGACAGTAGGCGCGAACCGCATTGTTCCTGCTATTGCTATTCCTCATCCGCTTGGTAATCCAAAGCTAAGCATGGCTGAGGAAAAAGAAATCCGCACGAAAATTGTGGAAACTTCTCTGCAAGCATTAGCTACGCCTGTTGATGGACAGACTATATTTGAAGTGAAGTATTAAAATTTGATTGCGGGAGCGGTCGTAAAATCGACCGCTCCGAAGCAACCATAAATAGGTGATTATTATGGAAAATATCTATGACGTTATAATTCTTGGCGGTGGACCTGGCGGGCTTTCTGCTGGTCTTTATGCAGGGCGCAGCCGCCTGAAAACACTGCTTATTGAAAAAGCCTTTGATGGTGGGCAGATAGCAACCACAGCCGAGATTGAGAATTATCCTGGGCAGATGGAACATGATTCTGGACCTAGCTTGGTAGAGCGCATGAGTGCGCAGGCTACAAAGTTTGGCATAGAAAAGGTATATGAGACCGTTGAAGAAGTGAAGCTTGAAGGTGCTGTAAAGATAGTTAAGACTTCTGAAAATACCTACCAAACAAAGACTATTATCATTGCTACAGGCGCAAATCCACGCCCAATTGGCTGCCCAGGTGAAAAAGAGCTTGTTGGCAAGGGCGTAAGTTATTGCGCTACCTGTGACGGTGCTTTTTTTGAAGATTTGGAAGTATATGTAATCGGTGGCGGTGATACTGCTGTAGAAGAGGGCGTATACCTTACACGATTTGCTCGCAAGGTCACAATTGTGCATAGACGCGATGAGCTACGTGCTGCAAAATACCTTCAAGAACATGCCATGGAAAATCCTAAGATAGACTTTATGTGGAATAGCGTGGTTGTGGAAGTTAAGGGCGACGAGATTGTCGAGGGCATGGTTGTAGAGGACACCAAGACAGGCGAAAGGCGAGAAATAATGGCAGATGATGAAGACGGCACATTCGGCATTTTTGTATTTGTTGGTTTCTTGCCGAACTCTGGTCTGTATGAAGGTCAAATAACCATGCAAGACGGCTATATTGTTACTGATGAAGATATGCGCACTAATATTGACGGCGTTTTTGCTGTGGGTGATATACGTGTGAAGAGCCTTCGCCAAGTGGTAACTGCGGCGGCTGATGGGGCTATTGCGGCTACTCAGGTAGATAAGTACCTTATGGGGCATTAATATTGATTTAGGAGGATGAAGCATGTTAGAATTTAACAAAGAAAATTTTGCTAGTGAAGTTTTAGAAGCATCTGGCAAAATATTCGTTATGTTTTCTGGGGCTGGTTGAGCTCCGTGTGCGGCTATTAAGCCCTTCGTTGTAGGTTGCAGCGAAAAATACGGCGATAAAATAAAGTTTGGCACAGTGGACACAGGTACAAATAAGCGGTTGGCTATTGGGCAAAGAGTTATGGGCATACCTACATTTGTTGTCTATGAAGGCGGCGAAAAGATAGAGACCCTTGGAAAAGATGATACAACAGAGACTAATATTGAAGCTTTGATAGAGCGTCATATATAATAGGCGTAAAGGAGGCTACAATCATGAAAATACTAAAAGCTTTAGGGTTAATGCTTTAGGGACTGTTAGCCTTGTTTATATTTGGCTACTCATCTGGAGCGGATTGGAGAAGCGCAAGGGTGAAATCTCCGACTGTGAGAAGGTTTGATTCAGGTATGTGATGAGTATAGCCTACTGAAATGTAAATTCTTATATAAAGGAGGAATATAAAAATGGCAATTTTAGCAAACAAAAAAATCGTTGCCATTGGCGACCGTGACGGCGTGCCAGGTCCAGCTATCGAAGAAGTTGTAAAGACGGCTGGCGGCGAAATCGTGTTCTCTTCCACAGAGTGCTTTGTCTGAACGGCCGCTGGTGCAATGGACTTGGAAAATCAAAAGAGGGTTAAAGAGCTATCTGAAACCCACGGTGCAGAAAATGTAGTTGTTATCCTTGGTGCCGCCGAAGGCGAAGCATCTGGCATAGCAGCAGAAACCGTGACAGCAGGCGACCCTACTTTTGCAGGACCATTGACAGGGGTCTCGTTGGGACTCAAAGTATATCATATTTGTGAAGAAGAAATTAAAGCAGAAGTTGATGCTGGCGTGTATGATGAACAGGTTGGCATGATGGAAATGGTATTGAATTTGGACGAGATAGCGGCAGAAATGCAATCTATCCGCAGTCAATACACAAAATTCTAAAAGAATTAATTTGGGCGGGCTTAATATGCCCGCCTGTTTTCAAATGGAGGTTTATATGAATTCTGTGATAAAATCAGTGGCGTATACGCTAACACATGCGCCTGATTTGGTGATACATGCAGGAACAACGCAAACAACAGAGCGCATTGTTAATCCTGAAAGTGAGTATTTGGTTGCTTTGCCTAAGGCTTTGCGCAAATACGAAGATGCGGTGAACTATCCGCCGAATCAAACATATATAGGTGGTATGACACCAGCAGATTTGGAAAAGATATCCATGCCATGGTATGAAAATGGCACAAAATCTGATAGATTCGGCAAGTTTGGGGAAATCACTCCGCAAGAAGAGTTGTACTTGGTCATGCAGATTTGTGATTGCTTTGATTTGGTTATGCTAGAAGCAAGCTTTGCGGCTGGTGCGGCAAAGCAGATAGAGAGTCATCCGCTTTTTACTGATGAAATTAAGGCTCGCATAAAGCCTGGCACAGAGATTGCGGTTATTGAAAATGAAGTAAAAGAAAATGGGGCAGAGGGCTTGTATCACGACAACAAGCTTGTGGGCTGTGTGAAAAAAGCGCATAGTATAGACGAAAATCTAAGTGCTCATGTAATTCTTGAAAATCTTGTGTCGAAGTCTACATCTGTGATATCTATGATGAATCTTGTGAAAAACAGCGGCATAAACATTGCTTCTGTGGATTGTGTAATAGATTGTTCAGAAGAAGCTGTGGGCGATATGAACCAGCGCGGTGGTGGTAACCTTGCTAAAGCATCTGCTGAAATTGTGGGCTTTACGGGCGCAACTGGCTTTGACGTGCGTGGTTTTTGTGCGGCACCTGTTCATGCTATTATTACAGCGGCATCTTTAGTAAAATCTGGCACATACAAAAATGTGATTGTTACTGCTGGTGGTAGCACTGCGAAGCTGGGTATGAACGGCAAAGACCATGTGAAGAAGGGTCTGCCTGTGCTTGAGGATGTGCTTGGCGGATTTGCTGTACTTATAAGTGAAAATGATGGAATCAATCCAGAGATACTTTCTGAATATGTTGGTCGCCATGTGGTGGGTAGCGGCTCTAGCCCACAGGCCGTTATCACGGCTCTTGTGACTAATCCGCTTGATGCTATGGGCATCAAAATTACTGATGTGGATAAGTTCTCGCCAGAAATGCATAATCCTGATGTTACAAAGCCTGCGGGTGCTGGTGATGTACCAGAATCTAACTATAAGATGATTGGTGCGCTTGCTGTTAAGCGGGGCGAACTAGATAGAACAGAGCTGCCCAATTTCGTGACAAAGCACGGCATGGTGGGCTTTGCGCCTACACAGGGTCATATACCTTCTGGCATACCATATCTTGGCTTTGGACGTGAGGACATTTTAGAAGGGAAAATTACGCGAACTATGATAGTGGGCAAGGGTAGCTTGTTTCTTGGGCGCATGACGAATCTCTTTGATGGTGCATCATTTGTGGTTGAGAAAAATAGCGGCACTACTGATACTGGTAGCATATCTGAAGAGCAAGTGAGGTCGCTTATTGCAGAAAGCTTGCGTGATTTTGCGAAAAGTCTTGGGGGTGAATAGATGGAGGCCACAATCAAGAAAATTATCGCAAAGACCTTTGATGAACTGGCTACAGGGCTTGAAACTGGTAGCTTTGGTGGCGCGCCAAAAATTGCGCTAATGGGTGTTGGTAGTGAGCATGGCGAGGCAGAGATGCAAGAAGGTGCAGACATGGCGGCTTCACGCGGACTTGAGGCAAAATTCATAGGTGGTGTAACGGAAGCCGAAGCAACAGAGATAATTGAAAAGATGCTGAAAAGTGGCGAGGCTGATGGTGCCGTTGCTATGCACTATACTTTCCCTATTGGTGTTGCTACTGTAGGTAAAGTTGTGACACCTGCTACGGGTCGTTCGCTTTATATCACCACAACCACGGGTAGCTCTGCTACAGACAGAGTTGCGGCAATGGTGCGTAATGCTATATATGGCATTATTGCGGCTAAAGCTAGCGGAGTGGCGAATCCTTCCGTAGGTATTTTGAACATAGATGGCGCAAGGCAAGTAGAGCGTGCATTGCGTGAGATTGCAGACAATGGTTATAATATAAACTTCGCACAATCCAAGAGGTCAGACGGTGGCGTGTTTATGCGCGGCAATGATGTTTTGAACAATCCTTGCGATGTACTTGTTTGCGATTCTTTGACAGGCAATGTATTGATGAAGCTGCTATCCGGCTTTACAACAGGCGGTAGCTACGAAGCCACAGGCTTTGGATATGGCCCTGGTATAGGCGAAAATAGCGACCAATTGGTGCTGATTGTATCACGTGCATCTGGCGCACCTGTGGTTGCAGGTGCTATGGAATACGCGGCACAACTGGTAAAAGGTGATTGGAAAAAGGTGCTAAAGGCGGAGTTTGCGGCAGCAAATGCGGCAGGCTTGCGGGCTGTTCTCGAGAAAATCACAGAAAAATCTGCGCCTGTTGCCACTGAAACTGTTGTTGCCCCTCCAAAAGAGATTGTGACAGCCGAGATTTCTGGCATAGAGATTACAGAGCTTGACGATGCTGTGAATGTGTTATGGAAAGCATCTATCTATGCTGAAAGCGGCATGGGTTGCACAGGACCGATTGTACTTGTAAATGAAAGTAAACTAGAAACCGCACAGAAGATACTGAAAGATGCAGGATTTGTGAGCGAATGATGATGAGTAAAAATGATATTTTGCGGAAAATACCACAGGTAGACTCTTTGTTGCAAGAGCTAGGTGATAGCAATGTGCGAGCGAAAGATATTAGGGCGGTTTTGAATAAATTGCGCTCTGATGTACTGTCGGGCAAAATTGCAGAAATTCCTAGTGTTGATGAAATTTTGTCGGCGGCTGTGACTAAAGGCAATGAGAGTTCCACCTTTGGTTTTCGTAGAATGATAAATGCTACAGGCATTGTATTGCATACCAATTTGGGGCGTGCGCCACTGCCGCCTGAAGTTGCGAAACATGTGGCACAAATTGCTATGGGTTATTGCAATCTGGAATATGATATCGAAACAGGCCGTCGTGGTAGCCGCATGAGTGCTATACAAAACCGCCTAACAAAGCTATGTGGAGCAGAAGCTGCCGTCTGTGTTAATAATAATGCGGCGGCAGTGCTTCTGGTGCTTTCTGCGCTGTGCGCGGGTGGCGAGGTTATAGTTTCGCGTGGAGAGTTGGTAGAAATTGGAGGCTCTTTTCGTGTGCCTGAAGTGATTTCGCAGGGCGGCGCAAGGCTTGTGGAGATAGGCACCACAAATAAAACCCACACATCCGATTATGTGAAGGCGATTTGTGATAGCACATCTGCTATACTGAAAGTTCACACATCGAATTATCGCATTGTGGGTTTTACAGAAGAAGTGGGGATTACAGAGTTGTCGGAAATAACCAAAGAGAGCGGGTTGCCACTAATCTATGACCTTGGCGGAGGTGCGCTGATTGAGCTATCGCAAAGTGAGCCAACAGTACAAAAAACTATGGTTCAAGGTGTGGATGTGCTGTGTTTTAGCGGCGACAAGCTGCTCGGTGGTCCGCAATGTGGCATTATTGTTGGTAAAAAGAAGTATATCGACAAAATTGCAAAGCATCCGCTGTATCGCGCATTGCGTATGGATAAACTCACAATAGCGGCCTTGGAAGGCATGTTAATGATGTATGAAAATGGTAAGGCAAGTGAAATTCCGACTATAGCCTTGCTAACTAAGAGTACTGATGAATTAAAGGTAGATGCCGAAAAATTAATTAATATACTCAAACCCATGACAGAAAAATTTTCTGTGAGTATAGTTGAAACAAGTGGTCAAGTGGGCGGTGGCTCATTGCCAACGGAAGAATTTCCTTCTTTTGCTGTTGCTATAACAACCGAAGCTATGCCGTTGCAAGAATTAGAACATAAATTGCGGCAATGGGATATACCAATTGTATCAAGAATTTATAGAGAGCAATTGTTGCTGGATGTGCGAACCGTATCATGTGCTGATTTTTATGTGATTGCCGATGCAGTGAAATCTATATTCGGAGGATGCCTTTGAAATGAATGTAAATAATGCGATTATAGGCACTGCTGGTCATGTAGACCACGGGAAAACCCTGCTAATTAAAGCATTAACAGGTATGGATACAGACCGTCTTGCTGAGGAGAAAAAACGTGGCATAACTATAGAGCTTGGCTTTGCATATCTTATATTGCCAAATGGGGAGAAGGCTGGCATTGTTGATGTGCCTGGCCACGAAAAATTTGTGCGTAATATGCTTGCGGGAGCGGGGAGTATAGACCTTGCTATGCTTGTGGTGGCAGCAGATGAAGGCATCATGCCGCAAACGCGTGAACATTTAGCCATATTGAAAACATTGGGTATTGAACGCGGCTTGGTCGTGCTTAATAAGGTTGACCTTGTGGATGATGACTGGCTGGCGATGGTCACGCTGGACATTGAGGATGAGCTAAGCGGCTGCTTTCTTGAAGATGCTGCTATTATGCCAGTTTCAGCAACTACAGGGCAAGGCATTGATGACCTGCGCCATATGATTTTTGATATGCTCGCCAAATCGCCGCCAAAAAATCTGGATATACCTTTTCGTATGCCTATTGACCGTGTGTTTACTATGGGTGGCTTTGGCACTGTTGTAACTGGCACGCTAATTGAGGGTAGCCTTATGCTTGGGCAGGATGTTACTTTGTATCCATCTGGGCTGACTACAAAGGCGCGCCGCATACAGGTTCACGGCGAAGAAAATGAGAAAGCAACGGCTGGGCAACGTGTTGCAGTAAATTTGGCTGGACTAAAAGTTTCGGATATATCCAAAGGTGACCTTATTGCACAATCGCAAAGCCTAGAAACTTCACAACTTTTAGATGTTGTAATAGAGGTTGATGCTGATTTCAAGCGAGATATACGTCACAATTCTCGGTTGCATTTATATCATGGCACAGCGGATATATTATGTAGTCTTACATTATTTGATAAAGACATGATAACAAGCGGCGACCGAGTGTATGCGCAATTGCGCCTAGCGGAGCCGCTTGCCGCAAAAACAGGTGACCGCTTTGTGTTGCGCTTTTATTCACCTGTGGAAACTGTGGGCGGCGGCGTTATTTTGGATGCGGTGGCTGTGCGAGCGAAGCGCGATTCTGATATGGCTAAAAAGCTCAAAGTTAAAGAAATGGGTAGTGTAAAAGAATGTATTTCTGTAATTTTTGCTGAAAGAAGTGCTTATTTCCCTGACATCGAGAGAATTAAGAGGCAGTATTTTTTGGAAGACAATTTTGATAATGAATTTAAAAAGCTCTTGGGTGATGGTGAACTGATTGTAGTTGGTAAAACTTTTGCTGTGCATAAAAATTACGTGAATGAATTAGGCAAGCGGGCGCAGAATATACTTAACGGATATCATAAAGAAAACCCTTTGCAGGCGGGCATGGCTGCCCCAGAGCTACACACACGCATGTTGCCTCACCTAGAGCGCGGACTGGTGGAAAATGTTGTGAATGCCTTAGTGGAGCTGGGTTTTGTGAAGCGACATGGCTTGGCTGTGGCTCATGCTGGTTTTGTGCCAAAAGCTACTGATGGACATAAGAAAATCGCAGACAAAATTTTAGGCATATATGGTAGTGCGAGCTTTGCTACGCCATCTTATGAAGAGGTGGCGGCCGACTTTGTGAAGGAAAAACGAGACTTTGCACAAGTTTTTCAATCGCTTGTAAAAAGTGGCGAGCTAGTTGCTTTAACGCCGCAAATACATATGCGTAAAGATTTTTATGATAGAGCTTTGGGCATATTTTCTGAACTTGCAAAAACCAAGGATGAAGTGCTTTTAGGAGATTTTAGGGATGCAATAGCTGCTAGCCGCAAATATGCTCTTGCATTACTAGATTATTTTGATAAAAGGAATATTACCAAGAAGGCTGGCGAAGGCAGGGTTCTAATTAATAAAATTTAAATTCCTAGTTGACAAGTAGGGATTAATGTGATATAGTTAATTCAACGATAAAAACTATATTAATTTGGAGGTATATTATGAGCAATTATCCTTTTAAGCTTCAGCCGTTGCCGTACGCATATGATGCGTTAGAGCCGTATATTGATGCAAAGACAATGGAAATCCATCACAGTAAGCATGTTCAGACCTATATTGACAACCTAAACAAAGCTTTAGAAAACCAACCAGACTATCAGAAATGGTCGCTAGAGCGACTTTTGTATAATCTTGAAAAATTGCCGCAGGAGATACAAGCCCCTGTGCGCAATAGTGGTGGCGGTGTATATAATCACAATCTATACTTTGCTATTATGACACCAAATGGCAAACCATTAGCTGACGGCACACTAAAAACCGCCATAGAAAAGGACTTTGGTTCGCTTGATGCGTTAAAAGAGCAGCTAAAAGCCGCAGGGCTTTCTGTGTTTGGTAGCGGTTGGGCATGGCTTGTGGCAGATGATGAGGGTCGCCTCTCTATCTACAAAACGCCTAACCAAGATACACAAATCCCTGCAAATCTAACCCCTGTAATCAATTTGGATGTATGGGAACATGCATATTATCTAAAAGTGCAAAATCGCCGCGCGGAGTATATTGATAATTGGTTTAATGTGATTGACTGGGATGCGGCGCAGAAAAATTATGATAAGTTTGGGGAAGTGGATTTTTCTAAGATGTAATAATGGAAAAAACCAAGGGTGACACTTTATAAGAGGTGTTACCCTTGGTTTTTTATTGGCGATGGTAAATATGCTGGGAAAAAGTTAAGGTATTTGGTGTGCTTCGGAAACTTGCAAACTTCAATTCTTCCATTATCATGTGTAAACTCAATTCTGTCTTCTGAGATTAAGAATGTGCCAGAATAGGTTATTCTAAGCAAGGCTTGGGGCAGTTCTCCTGCTACCAAATATACACCAGAGCCGATACGGACTACAGCTTCATCGGCTAAATGGGCCCTCCCCACTGTGGACCGACTTGAGTCTGCCAAGGACGCTAGGATATCCAATGATTATTATGCCAAGCCTTTCTGTCTGGCAAATCATCAACCATAGATGTGCCTAAGAGGCTATTTGAATCTTGCATATACCATGTACCCTCAAGTTTTGTTATATATGTTGCGGCTTCGATCTCCGCTTCCGCATCTGTCGATTTGTTATCATTTTGCTGGCTATATTGCTCAAACTCAAGTTCATCAACCATTTGGAAAAGCATTTCAATTTCGACACTTTGGGATGATACCAAAGACCGCAATGTGTCAATTTCTGCTTGCATTTCTGATATTGTATCATATGAGCCACTATCTGCATTTGAATCACATCCAGACAGTGCCAAAGATTAGCAAGTACGATGCAAACCCCACTAACAATCTTCTCATTTTTATAAAACCCTCCTAAAATTACGTTATATATTTTACAGGGGGGGGGGGGGAAATAGTTATTTGATTTTTTTAATAAAATTGTAATATCAAAAAATCTTCTGCCTGTTTATGCAGAAGATTTTTTGGGTTGAACATGGAACTGTATTTATTTCTACTGTAACGACTCCGCCATAGCAATCAACTCAGCATCTGTCAACTGCCCTTGGCTCAAAAACATATACAACACATCGTCTATAAGCAAGCTCAAAATATTATCATCAATGATAGCCTCGTGACCACCTATTTCAATTTCACGAATATTTGGAGATGCAGTCATCATAAAGCCTGTTTCTTCGGTAACATAGCGGATTGACAAAGAAAATTCGTTGGTGCCATCGCTAAAGACCGCGCTCATGAACATATTTGCACCATATTGCGATAGCTCCTCCAATGTTTCTACGAAAAAGTGGATGTGGTCGAGCTCAAAGCCGTCTGGAAGATTGGCAGGCAGCATTACATCTGTGATAAAATGGCTTTTGCCTTCGTATATATCAGTAAATGTTAGCCAGTCTGGCTGTGTCCAGCTATCCCAACTATATGAGGTAATACGCTCAAGTTCGCCTGCATCAATCATATTCTGTATCTCTTCTTCTGTAAGCTCTGGACCTCTCACGAAATGCTGACCTTCTGGTATAAGTTCAAAATTCACATGTTCGCCTAGCGTTATATTTCTAAAATAATTTATGACATCTTGCCCAAAAACCACGGCAGACATGGATAGGATAAGTACCAAGCATGCTGCAATAACAACTGGCTTTCTAACTCTCACTCTTCTTTCATTCATATAATTCTCCCTCTCTTCGTTTAAAATTGGTAGTTTGGTTTGCAAGGCTACAAGATTTGCTGCCTTGTTTTTGCTTTCGGAAGAAAAATCCGTTCGACCATGCTCTTTTATAAATTTTTTGACTAAATCCTCTTGTCTCATAGCTTCTCCTCCCTCTTCATAATCTTTTTTAGTTTGATAATAGCGCGATTGGCTATTGTTGCTACATTTGTATTGCTCACGCCCATTATATCTGCGATTTCGCTATTTCTTAGGTCGGTTGCAAATTTCATAGATAATATTTGCCGCTCCTTATCTTTTAGAGCTGACATTGCTCGCATCAAGGCTCTATTGGTTTCGTTAAAGACGACCACATCTTCTGGCTGGCGAGCAAGCGATGCTAACTCTACAACATCATCTAACGGAACAAATGTTTTGCGCTTTTTAGCTCTAAAGTAGTCTACTATAGTATTTTTTGCGATACCTATGAGCCATGCCTGCACTGGTGCTAGATGAGGTCTGTAAGTATCATATCGCTTGATAGCATTAATGAAAACATCATTAGCCAGCTCTTCAGCATCAAAATGGTTATTAATTCTAAAGCAAATATAATTGTGTACATTGTCGTAATGCTCATTGTATATTGCTTCCAAAAGTGTTGCATTCATTTGCGGCAATGCATGTTGTTTGCGAACGCTTGCTGTCAGTGGCGCCACTTCTTTATAGGCGTTCATGCAATCCCCCTTCCTTGGTTTTGGATTTGCTTCTCAATAGGGTATACGTAAAAAAATCATTTTTGTCACAAGAAAATTTTGGCTTTACTGTTACGGGGGTTTCTGTTATAATTTTTTAGTGATTTTATTATGTAGAAATGGTGATTAAACTTATGAAAACTAGAGAGCTTGTGCTTGCGGCACTATTTATAGCTATTGTATATCTTGCCACGGCACATTTGCGCATACCTTCACCTGATGTTACGGGGGCGGGTCAGGTGCATACAGGTACGGCTGTTGTGTTTATTGTATCTATAGTGTTTGGGGCTAAGATGGGGGCTATTAGCTCGTTTGGCATGGTTTTATTTAATCTTACATGGGGGCTGGTGCCATGGGCTCCTATTAATTTGATAAGCCGCCCTATTATGGCTTTTATTTTTGCTAAAATTGCGCATTCTGGTGGCGCGGGCGGAAAAAAATTGCCCCGAAACATACTTGCTGCTCTTGTGGGCGGCGTATGGCTTGTTGCCACTATGTATGCGGGGCAGATTATTATGTTCGGTGTGCCTTGGGTGATTCCTGCTGCTTTTATTCCTAATAATATAGCGCAGATAGTGCTTGCCATTGTGCTTGGTTTACCTATGATTCGGGTGTTACAAAAGTATAAATTCAATGACCATCCTGCGCCAAAGCACACCCCTCCAAAATCTGAGGATTAATGCGGGATATGCGAGTGCGGATAAATTTTGGATAGTGGCAAAACCTTATTGCATAGATTTTTTAAAACATAGTCACTATGAGTGACCACAATTAGGATTTTGCCTTTTTGCTTCAGCAGGGTTTTTAGATTTTCAACAATTTGGGCTTCTGTGGCTAGGTCTAGGTCAGATGTTGGCTCGTCTAGCACTAGGATGTCATAGTCACAGGCAAGCGCACGAGCCAGACCCATACGCTGTCTTTCGCCTCCAGAGAGGTTTTTTGCGTTATCATCCAAGTTAATATCGCCCAATGCGCAAAATTTGGCTAACGCATCTATTCTTTCGCTAGGGATATCTTTACCAAAGCGTATGTTTTCGCGTATGCTTGCATCAAAAGCGAACACTTCTTGAGATAACACCGCCACGCGTTCAAGATAGCTCTCGGGGTTGAAACCCTCGCGGTCTTTGCCATTTACAAGCACCTTGCCTAATGTAGGCACGAGCTGTCGCTTTAACAAGCGCAAGAATGTTGTCTTGCCTGTGCCAGAAGGACCAATGATAGCTAGCGCATCCCCTTCGCTTATATCAAAGCAAACATCTGTAAGGACTTCATGTTCGTCATTACCATCATAACTATAGCTAATATCAACAAATTCAAGCGACTGTATTTTTTTAACTTCCTCTAAATTGCTGTAATTGTTGTCATCATGACTGGTGTCTAGGAGTTCCTCAAGGCGACCTTCCACGGCACGAGCGGTCTGTAGGCTAATATTAAAGTCGGCTAAGCTTTTGATGGGATAGCTAAGGCGAGGCAAAAATAGGAAAAATGCGACAATTCCACCCATTGTAATATAGCCCGTGGTGGCAAGACCAATACCAATCAAAACAGCGATAACTGGTATTATGGACATGATGCTATCTGTAGCGGAATACGCAAGGGCTTGCCATTTGCGTAGGCGTATCAAAAACCCCTCGTATTTTTCTACGGCATGTTCGAAATGTTTATCAAAATAACTCTCGGCATTGTATAACTGTATTGTGTTTATGCCCATCAGGGTCTCATTTGCGGTATTTAGTAGCTCAGAAAAGCCCTCGCGTTCATGCTTTGATGTTTTGCGCAAAAGTTTGTTTATGCGTGCATATATCAGATAAAACAAGCCGCATAGCCCGACCACCACAAAAGTTTTCTCCATATGCATACTGGTTAAAAATGCGAGTATTATAACGATGTGCAGGATATTTAGACATAGCATAGGCATCATTGATAATTTTGCCTTGGCGTAATATTCGGCATCGTGTATCACTTTGTTTTCGATATCGCCAACGGAATGCTCCATAAAAAACCTATAATCCTTATGCAAAACATTAGAAAATAGGTAGCTGCGTACCATACCAGCACCTGTGTATAGCATCTTGTACCAGAAAAAATCCTGTGTCCAGTCCAAAAAGAAATATACGACCAAAACACCAACAGTTATAGCGATTAGATGCAATGCATTTTCACCGCCTGTTGTGTTTAGGTCATCTGCCAGCATAGATATTAAGTATGGCGGCAATAAAGAAACCAATATGTTAATTGCTTTTAAGGTTATTGCGCCATAGCGAAAAGCAAAAAGCGGGCGCAAAATTTGGTTGATTCTTGTACTAAGTTTGGGCATATCTAATGCCTCCTTTGAAAAATTTAAGATTAAAACATACCATATATTGAAAGACTTGTCAAGGGGGAAAATTTGCATGGGTTCTATATTTGGAGATATATTTCGTGTGGCAACTTTTGGTGAAAGCCATGGTATGGCTATAGGATGTGTGATAGACGGCTGTCCGTCAGGTCTTGCGCTTGATGTACAGGATTTTGTTGAGGATATGGCTAGGCGCGCACCAGGGAATTCGCAATATGCCAGCAAGCGTAAAGAGCCAGATAATGTGGAAATTTTGTCTGGTGTGTTTGAGGGCATGACGACAGGTGCGCCAATAGCATTGTTAATATATAATCGTGACCAAAAATCTGCTGACTATGATGACCTTGCACGGGTTTTTAGGGCTGGGCATGGTGATTATACATATATAGCAAAATATGGGTTACGTGACCATCGCGGCGGCGGGCGCGCCTCGGGTAGAGAGACTTCGGCAAGAGTGGCGGCGGGTGTGGTGGCTAAAAAAATTTTAGCAGAGCTTGGCGCAACTGCTACCTCGCATGTAGCGGCTATTGGTCGCGTGGAAATAGCTGATGGCGAGGATTTTACGCAAAATAAAGAGGCAGTTGCACATTTGGATGACTGCATAGCGGCGGGGGATTCTATTGGCTCTGCTGTTGTGTGTAAGATAAATGGCTTACCTACGGGGATTGGCGTGCCCGTGGCAGATAAACTCTCTGCTGACCTTGCTAAGGCTATGATGAGCATTGGCGGGGCTGTTGGCGTGGAGTTTGGCGCAGGGTTTGCATCTGTAGCTAGACGTGGCAGCGAAAATAATGATGGCTTTGCTTGGTGCGATGGCAAATTGGTAAAGACAAGCAATAATGCGGGCGGCATAATGGCAGGGATAAGCGATGGGGCGGAAATATATATGAAGATAGGCTTTAAGCCGCCATCGTCCATAGCTATGATGCAAAAAACCGCAACGATAGATGGTGATAATATAGAAATAGCAATAAAAGGTCGTCATGACCCCGTGATAGCACCACGCGCTTGCGCGGTGGTAGGAGCAATGGCGGCTATTGTGGTGGTTAATCATGTTTTTGGTGGGCTTAGTGATACGATGGAGAAGGTGAAGAGGTTGTTCGTATTAGGTTAGTTATTTATATGCAGACACCTTCTTTAATCTTGATGAGTAACTATTACATAGTGAACATACTATAGTGTTTTGCAACTATAAAGTTGTGTTTCGCTATAATATGTGCTATACTGTATCTCGTGGGGGTTTGCGATAGTGACCATGGACGAGATTTTGAAAGCAGCCCGCAAGGAATTGAATATTTCGCAAGAAGCTCTTGCTTGGGATTTGAGTGTTAGCTACACCGCTCTCAATCGTTGGAGGGACAACCATTCTAAGCTGAGCAAACTTGCGATGTTGCAAATAAAGATTATTGCATTAGCAAAGGCATTTCTGCCGAGGTAGTTACGGCGTTGGGACAAAATAAATTATAGAGGTAGGAACATAAGATGTTGCAAAGCTAAAGGAGCACTATTCAAATGAGAAAACAAAGTTTAATAGGCTTGTCTTTGTTCGCGGGAGCAGGAATCGGAGAAACATATCTATCGCAAGCAGGTGTAAATATAATAGTTGCTAATGAACTCGTACCTCGACGAGCGGAACTGCATAGGCATATTTACCCTAATTGCAATATGGTTTGTGGTGATATAACTAATGAAAATGTTTTCGAAGAAATAATGTCAGCCTGTAACTCTAAAATTGATTTTCTCATAGCCTCGCCGCCATGTCAAGGATTGAGCGTAGCAGGGAAAAACCGAAAACAAAGTCAAATGCAAGACGATGATAGGAATTATTTATTCACTCATGTAGTGAAAGCTATAAAACGCCTTTCGCCTGATTATATTCTCATAGAGAATGTGCCTATGTTGTTAAAAGTGAAAATAATATACGACGGCAAGTTGTGTCCAATTGAAGAAATACTGTGCTTTGAGTTTGGCGAAAAATATGACATAACATCCGCTGTATTAGATGCGGCTGATTATGGTGTTCCGCAAACAAGACTTCGTGCTATTATAAAAATGAAATGCAAAGGCACTTCTTGGAACTTCCCGTGCAAAGTAATTGAAAAGGTTACAGTAAAAGATGCTATAGGGCATTTGCCGTCTTTAGAATCGGGAGAAAGTTCGAATATAAAGTGGCATTATGCACGAAAACATACTTCTGATAATGTTTTATGGATGAAACATACACCGACAGGCAAAACCGCTTTTTGCAACGAGGAATATTTCCCCAAGAAAAAAGACGGAACACGCATCAAAGGCTATGAATCATCATACAGGCGAATAAGATGGGATGTACCGTCGCCGACCATAACCATCAGGAACGACTGCATAGCTTCTCAAAGAAATGTTCACCCAGGGAGATTATTAGAAGACGGAACATATTCCGATGCACGAGCATTGACTGTGTTAGAAATAATGCTACTAAACTCTTTGCCTGTGGATTGGAATATACCCGACAACACACCAGAGATTTTAATCAGACAATGTATCGGTGAATCAATACCGCCATTGATGATAAAAGAAATCGCAAAAATGATAGGAGTGAAGTCAGATGAGTAAAAAACTTAAAGCTGTATCTTTGTTTTCGAGCGCGGGCATAGCCGAATTGCTCCTCGACGACACTTTTCTTGAAGTTGCTGTTGCAAACGAGCTCGTGCCGCAGCGCGCTAAATGTTTTTCGCATTTTTATCCTAGTGCAGATATGATTTGTGGTGATATAGCTGATGACTATGTAAAAGAAAATATTATCAAAAAATCAAATGTCGCTGAAGCAACGGTTCTTATCGCAACACCTCCGTGTCAAGGGTTAAGCACTATAGGAAAAAATAAAAAGCAAGAGCATTATGAAACAGATAAGCGCAATTTTTTGGTGCTTGAAATGCTGGATATAATTGATAAATGCGACTTTGATTATGTCCTAATCGAGAATGTGCCAAAATTTTTAGATATGTATTTTCCGTACGAAAATGATTATTTGAAACTTGTTGATATACTTAAAAATAGATATACTGAAAAATATGAAGTTGATGGCTCTGTGTTAAATGCTAAGGATTACGGTGTCTGCCAACTGCGTCCACGTGTGATTATAAGACTTTATAAGAAGGGGTTGAAGTGGTCTCTCCCAAAAAAAGAAACAGAAATACCTCTCTCGACAGCTATAAGTCATTTGCCTTCTTTGGAGGCTGGTGAAGACTCGGGAATTCCACTGCATTATGCAAAGAATGTAAATGAGCGTTCAATATTAGCTTTAAGGCATACGCCAACGGGCAAGAGTGCGATATATAATGAAGTCCATTATCCTAAAAAAGAAGATGGCTCTCGAATCAGCGGGCAACATAATACTTACAAACGTGTTTCTTGGGATATGCCTTGCCCTGCTCGAACTACTTACAGCGGTAGTGTGAGTTCTCATAATAATGTGCATCCAGGAAGACTTTTGCCCGACGGAACTTATTCTGATGCGCGAGTTTTTACTTTATTGGAAACATATATTATTTCGTCAATTCCTGAATCTGTCCGCTTTCCTGAATGGGCATCAGAAACTTTTATAAGAACTATGATAGGAGAGGCAATTCCGCCAAAATTGCTAACCAAAATCATAGAAGGGATTGGTGTATAAGCGTGCCGAAAATGGTTAAGCGCGATAGAATAATACTTTATAAACACACTTGCAACTTTGAGTTAATTAAAGCAGTTGCCATGGATATTAAAAACGCTTGTAAAACTGATATTTCTGTTGCTCAGCGTTATAAAATGCAAGACAGGCTTACCGCTTTGGACTTATACAAAACACGCAATCTAAAAGAAAAGCCGCTTGATGCGATAGGGCATCGTATAAACACTCTTGAATATTGGATGTTCGGCTACGAATACAAAGAAAACAAGAGCAAGCGGTTTATGTTCGGTCCGCTTGGAAACTTGTTTTTAAAGTACATAAATGATGACGAAAAATTGCGTAAAATATTTATTACTATGTTGTTTGCTTTCCAATTTGAGCATCAGGGGAGCGGAACGAGTAAAAATATTCAACTTTTCTTATTTAGACTATTGTTTCAGTTGTTATGCGACGATAGGCTTGGCGGCAAACTATATCATCGTGAAGTGGAATACTTGATACTTGTTTCCGTAAAAAAAATTGATTACAGCAGTTATGAAAAACTGGTAAAAGACATCCTTGCACTCCGTGATAAAAGCGACGAAGACATGGCAACAATGTTCAAGAAAGATGAACACACCTTTGTAAATTCGGTTCACGAGTGGGAGTATTTTACTGTTACGTTATTTTCGCAAATCGGCATAATCAATGAGTTTAAGGGTGAGCCGATATGCAAGTTATTCCATCCTACAAAAACTAATTCCAAAAGCGTTCCTACGGCAAGAACTGTGACAAATGGACATATCACTCTTGCTGACGAACATAAGGATTTCGTAAAGCGTATGCTCGCTGTGTACAGTTATGCTGAAATGCCACTTCGTCTTGATGACCCTGAGCGAATGAAATATGATGTAATCAAGGAAATTTACAGCTTTTATCCAAAGCTGCTGCTTGATGAACTTGGAGAAACAGACGAATTGAGTTCGTTGCTTGAATTACCTAAAATGATTGAAGAATATTCTAAAAATCCGCAAAATAATACTGCCTATAAGTTTGAGGAAGTATTGGAAGAAGGGTTCAATATGTTTGTAAATGTGGATGCTAAGAGAATCGGCGGAGCTGGCAATACGGACATTGAGTGTCTTTATATCACCAACAAAAAGAAATTTGCGGTTGATGCAAAATCTACAGTGAACAAATTGTTGGGAGTAAACGCTGGTCGTTTGCGCGAACACAGAGAGAAAATTGGTGGTGAATATACAATTGTTGTTACGCCAAGATATGCGCCTGCTACGATTAGCGATATCAAAGGACAGAACATAGTAATTTTACTCGCAAGTACATTTGCCGAATATCTGTATAATCATATTTTCCATGAGGTAAGGGAAATTGATTATGCTGATTTTTATGATGTCATTATAAACAATCTCGGCAGTGATATAAGCAAATTGATATCGAATGTAACCATTGAAAAGTTTGCTGCTACGGGATGATAAATTGAGAGATATTAAAACAAAGGGGATTTTGTGATTAATTCTTAGCATTGTCCATGATGAAAACCCATAAAATGCTCCATTGATTCAAAGACTGACGGAAAGTTGAGCGGGCTTACATCAACTGGGGAATGAATGGTGTCCATGGAATACCAATTGAAAAAGAATAAAACAACACTTATTGTAGATAGAGTTAATAGTGCGCAAAACATAATGGCATCGGGGGCTGGATGTGGGTTAGATAACGCCACCACCCTCTGGCGACTTTATAATGCCTTCCAGCGGTATAATCACTTGCCTTGCCCCACAATTCAAGCAATAATATCATGCAAAAAATGGCAAACAAAATCGGGAAATATTATGGGAATGTAATATTTATGTATAGAACCTCCCTACTGCACCATTTTTGGGTGCTGAGGGTGGTTCTTGTTCAATTACACAGGAATATCGCCAATACGATACATTGTTAGTGTGTATGCATAGCTTGGTGAGCCATATGTTACGGCATTGCTTGTATGGATAGGACCATCACTAACCAATGCCAGCGAAACAATGTCACCCACTTCTAGCGGCAAAATAGTGGTGGAAGACGATGAGCCGCTGCTTACGCGGAAGGTGCTGTAGGCGAATTGGTCATTTACATCGATGGCAACAGATTCATTTACACTTCCACTTTGTGCAAGGCTTACGGTCGTACTGATGCTATAAAGTCCAGCCTTGCCCACCTGAACACCACCACCAGTAATACTTAGCTCTCCGCTACCTGCCAATTCCACATTAAGTGGCATGAGGGCAGGGATGCCGCTACCGCCATCGCTAAACACTTGGTCGCTTAGGCTAGTAGCAAACTCGCCAAAGACTGGGATAACTGCGGGATTTGGCGCAGGTTGGGCTTGTAAAGAGTCTAACGCATCACTCATCTTGGATTTTAGAAACATTGTTTTATACATTGTGGTCTCTAAGAGTTTTTGCACAGAATTGTTTACCTGCATTATTTGGTCTACTGTTGGCGGCTCTGGAGGTGTGCTACCATTTTCTAATGTACCCAGCACATACTGAATTTTTTCGCCCTCGGCGTTAAGAATGTGACTTAGGCTTAGTTCTTCCATGGCTATAGATGCTAAAATCATGTTTACAGCATCGTCACGGGTGATGTTGAGAGCTTCATCTGGAAATTTTGGCATGGACATAGTTGATACCCTCCTTAATTAAGGAAATATAATGCAATATATGCCATTGTCGCTGTAAGCGTTAAAAAACGCCCAAGGACTGTTAATCCAAGGGCGTTGGAACGATTAATGGTATTTTTTTGTGCATATTACGAATTTCTACGGGCAGATTTGGTCCGAATTCTCCGTCTATATCGCAGGTATTGTATTTATCACTAGGTGAAAGTAGCTCCACCTTCACATAATTATCCTGAAAATATATGACATTGGGTTCGTTCAGATAATCTTGCCGCATGACCTTAATAAAAAGACGGCCTAGCTCAAAAATGGGACAGGCGCGAAAGGCGATAAAGTCAAGCAGACCATCTGTGATGGATGCTTTGGGTACTAATTTATCAAAACCACCTGTACCTGCTGAGTTAAGGGCTAAAAATAGGAAAATTTCCTCTTCGAATACCGTATGCGAATTTGTTATACGCACGGGTATGGGCTGAAAACTAGGTATTTCTTCCAAACCCTTGAGATAATAGGCTAGCTTGCCCAATGTTGTTTTTAAGCCATGGTCTACTTGTTGAGAAACATGGGTAAAAAGACCCGCGCCGCATACATTCATGAAATAACTATCATTTGCTTGTCCTGCATCCGCCCAAATGATATTTCCGCTTGCTAGTGCCTTGGCAACCATGCCAACATTCTTGGACATGCCAATAAAACTTGCAAAATCATTGGCTGTGCCAGATGGAATAATAGCAAGCGGGATGTTGTGACCACATGAAATAAGGGCGTTTAACGCCTGATTAAGAGAACCATCGCCGCCAGAAATGGCTATGGCATCATAAAAATCTGGCGGCATGGCGGCTATATGACGACCTATATCTCCTGCCGCCGCAGAGCGATATAGGTGTGTCTCATAACCTACTTGTTGAAAAGCAGTGATATATGCATCAAGTGCGCTTTTGAATGAGCGGTCGCCAGATGCAGGATTGTATATTAATTTTAGTTTTTTCATAAATGAACCTATGCTAGCTTCGCAACCCTCATGCCTGTTGCCGCTAGCTTTATAACTACGAATTGTAAAGGTAACATGATGACAGTACGTATGATGCGTCCGCCAAGCAGCACCATATATGCATCACCAAACATTATGGAGAGCCATAAGGTTTCTAAACCAAGCTGTATAAAAACAACCACTGCAATTGCTGCTAAAGCGGCATTTAAATTGTTCGTTGGCTTTTTGTATAAGAAGAAACCATAGGCAGAACCTGCTAAAAATGCAGTGAAGGTAAAGCCTGGAAAATAGATACCGCGAGGAAAAAGCCAAAAGGCTATCAAGTCCACCATCATATATGCTGTACCTGCCTTCCAAGGGCCATACTTCATGGCTATAATGGCAATGGGTAAAAACTCGAAACTTAATCTGAATTGCGGCGTTACCATAATAGCTAGATAACTACGGAAAACTACTGCCATAGCGACCATAAGACCTATGGTTGTCAGCATTAAAATATCTGTTTTTGTTCCGTTTTCATTTGTGTTCAATTAAAAAACCTCCCAGCGGATGCGAAAATATACCGCGCCCCATAGGGGCTTCGTCCGACGGCAACTTCCCATCCGCCGACACTTAACGCATATTTTCTACTCTGAATTTAAGTTACAGTAAATTTTTTCTTACTTCTCCTATTAAGTACAATGACCCTATAGCGCAGATGACACCATCTTTTTCTGCTATAGTCAAGGCTTGCTCTACTCCTTTCTCTATGGATTTGCAATCCTCGGCATTGCCTCCTTGACAATGTATATATTCAGCCAAGACATTAGAAAGCAGCGCGCGCGGATTGTCTGGTGTTACTGCTATAAAATCCTTTGCCAGTGGCAATAGGGTTTTTATTATGTATTCATAGTCTTTATCGGCAAGCACACCGATTATAAAAGTAATTTTTTTATTTGGATAAAGCATTTGCAGAGTGCTTGCCGCTGCATCAATGCTTTGCGAATTATGCGCTCCATCTATGATAAAATCAGGATTTTTACGCAATATTTCAAACCTACCAGCCCATTTTGTTTTTGCCAAACCTTGTTGCAGAGCCTCTTTGGGTACATTCCATCCGCGCTCTTGCAGAGCATATATCGTGCTTATGGCCACGCAAGCGTTTAATAGCTGATGATGACCAAACAGAGAAATGGTGTATCTTTTGGCGATTTCAATATCAGCTTCTTTTAAGAAAACTGCTTGAACCCCTTGTTCCTGGCATTTTTGACGAATAACATCCTCAACAGATTCTTTTTGCGGATAGCAAACACATGCTGCTCCTGACTTTATGATTCCTGCTTTTTCTGCCGCAATTTTTTCTATTGTGTTGCCTAAAAATTCCATATGGTCCATGCCGATATTGGTGATAACGGCGACTTCTGGCGCATCTATTACATTAGTGGAATCTAGGCGACCACCCATACCTACCTCTAGCACAACGATATCGCAATCTTGCCTGAAAAAATGCAAAAAGGCTAATGAGGTGATGATTTCGAATTCTGTTGGCTTGTCTACCATCAAGGATAAATGGGGTCGTATTTTATTTGCTAGAGCAATTAAACCATTATCGTCAAGCGGGATGTGATTAATCTGTATCATCTCGGTAAAACAGTCTATATAGGGAGATGTGAACAACCCAACCCTAAAACCTGCTTCGACCAAGACAGAAGAAAGCATAGCGGCGGTAGAGCCTTTGCCATTTGTACCAGCAACATGTATGAATTTTAATTGATTTTGGGGGCTGCCAATGCGAAAAAGCAAATCCTGAATACGCTCCAGCCCTAAGACACTACCCTTGTAAGCTGTGCTAAAAATAAATTCCTTTGCTTGGTCAATATTGCGGATTTCTTCCATCATAAGTCAACGTCCCTTCTATATCAACGATATCACAACAATTTGCTAAAGTCAAGTGGACAGGCAAATTTCACCTGTCCACTTGTGAATTTTATAATTGGTCGCGCTTTAACCGCTTTTTCATTTCTGCTGTTTGATGTGCCTGTAAATATGGATATGCTTGTCTCGCGCCTTTTGCTACGCCGCTGTTAATGTCAGCAGAAGACTCTACGCCAGTAAAATCGGTTGCGCTGGCTACATTTACCTGTATGCCAGGCGCAGACATGTCTGGGTTTGGATATTTTTTGTTCATTTTGTGATAACACCTCCTTGTAAATATTATGTCAAGATTTGCTGTATACCACAATGACATTTTTTGGTTGACAATTCTATCAAAAATATTTTATTATTATGTGCAACGAACTTGTACATTTTTCTGTCATTAATATGAAAGCTGAAATTAATTAAGGAGGGCTGTGATGAGAAGCGTAAAAATACTGGCTCACGCCCATTATGTACCGCCAAGGGTGCTGACGAACGACGAAATAAGCACATGGGTGGATACATCGGACGAATGGATTACAAAGCGAACAGGTATTAACTCAAGGCATATCTCTGAAGGCGAGAACACATCAGATTTATGTGTGAATGTGGCGCAAAAGCTGATAAGCCAAGCTGGATTAAACCCGCAGGACATAGATTTGCTGTTGGTAGCTACTGTCACGCCAGACTATCTTTCGCCATCGGTGGCGTGTATCGTGCAAAGTGCTATTGGTGCTACCAATGCGCTTGCGTTTGACATCAATGCTGCTTGTACGGGCTTTGTATATGGATTTTCTACGGCGCAAAAGTTCCTTGTTAGCGGCGGATACCGCAATATTATGGTGATTGGCGCAGAGGTTTTGTCGAAATACACAGACTGGACGGATAGAAACACCTGTGTGCTTTTTGGTGATGGTGCTGGTGGCATGATTTTATCTTTAGCTGATGATGATAGGGCTTACGCCGAAAAGCTTCATGCGCGCGGGGCAATGCCTATTACTGTGTCGCATCAAAGGGTAGTAAACCCTTTTGTGGAGGGGTCAAGGGAGCTAGACCACATAAAGGTAGATGGGCGCGAAGTATTTGAGTTTGCGGTGAAGAGCGTTTCTGATAATATAAAAGAAGTTCTTGATATTGCAGGTCTAAGTACGGATGATATCAAATATATCATACCACATCAAGCGAATGGACGTATAATTGAAGGAATCTCGAAAAAATTAAAACTTGATATTGGAAAATTCTACATTAATATAGAAAAATATGGAAATACATCATCTGCCAGTATACCTATTGCTTTTGATGAGATGATGATAAAGGGTTTGCTGAAAAGTGGAGATAAGGTGATATTTTCGGGCTTTGGCGGTGGGCTAACATGGGGAAGTATATTGATAGAATTGTAGGTGAAATAGATTATGAATCGAATTTGTGAGCTGCTTGGAATTGAATACCCTATTTTGCAAGGCGGCATGGCATGGATATCGGAGGCTAATCTCGCGGCGGCGGTTTCTAATGCTGGCGGGCTAGGCATTGTGGCGGCAGGTAATGCCCTAGGTGACGTGATACGAGCAGAAATACGAAAGACAAAAGAGTTGACAGATAAGCCTTTTGGTGTGAATATTATGCTACTTTCGCTACATGCTGACGAAATAGCGCGGGCATGCTGTGAAGAGGGCGTGAAAGTGGTGACCACGGGCGCGGGAACGCCAGCAAAATATATGGAAATGTTTAAGGCAGCGGGCATAATTGTTATTCCCGTTGTGCCTTCGGTTGCTATAGCAAAGATGATGGAAAAAGTCGGCGCACATGCCGTAATAGCAGAGGGCATGGAGGCTGGTGGGCATATAGGCAAGCTAACTACGATGTGCCTTGTGCCGCAGGTGGTAGATGCTGTGAATATACCTGTGATAGCGGCTGGTGGAATTGCTGATGGGCGCGGCGCGGCTGCGGCGCATATGCTTGGGGCTGAGGGTTTTCAGTTGGGTACATGTTTTTTGGTGGCAAATGAATGTATTGTGCATGAAAACTACAAAAAGTTTGTGATAAAGGCAAAAGATATAGATAGCGTGATAACGGGCAATATTACTGGGCATCCTGTGCGCAGTTTGCGCAATAAATTTACTACAGCATTTTTGGAACTAGAGAAGCAAGAAGCAAAAAAGGATGAGCCAGATATCGCAAAAATAGAAGAAATGGGCATGGGGGCTTTACGCCGCGCAGTTATTGAAGGCGATGTGCAGGGCGGAACGGTAATGGCGGGTCAGATAGCGGCTCTGGTGAAAGAAGAACAAACTGCCGCAGAAATAATTACTAAAATATGGAGCGACTACAGGGGGCTGATAGGGTGAAAAATTTTGCGGTGATGTTTAGCGGGCAAGGTGCGCAGAAAACAGGCATGGGCAAGGAATTTTATGATAATTTTGATATATGTAAAAAGACCTTTGATGAGGCAAGCGAGGCTTTGGGCATGGATGTCGCCGCCCTTTGCTTCAAACCAGACGAAAGGCTAAATCAAACAGAATATGCACAGCCTGCATTATTAACTGTGAGCATTGCTGCATACAGACTATTGCATAGCGAAGGTTTTACACCAGATGTCCTCATGGGGCTTTCCCTTGGTGAATATTCCGCGCTTTGTGCCGCTGGTGCTATAGACTTTGAAGATGCTGTGAAGCTAGTGCGCAACCGTGGGCGCATAATGACAGAGTTTGCGCAAGCTGGTGGGATGATGGCGGCTATTGGTTTATCAAAAGAAATTTTGGATGAGATATGTGTTAGGGCTAAAGTTGAAGGCTATGTTACTTGTGCCAATTTTAATACACCAGACCAAACTGTGCTAGCAGGCGAAAAAGCCGCGCTGGATTTTTGCGTACCAGAAATAAGAGCGGCAGGCGGAAAAGCTATGCTGCTAAAAGTTTCTGGGCCTTTTCACTCTAAACTGTTGGAAAAAGCCGCTGAGGAGTTTGCAAAAGAGTTAGCGGGGCTGAGAGTTTTGCAAACCAATATACCTGTTATATCCAATTTAACTGCTGATATTTTTGATGCAAAAAGTTATATTGAACAATTGACACAACATATGATATCGCCTGTTAGATGGGTGGAATGTGTGCGAAAGGCTGAGAATATGGGTATTTCAGCATATATCGAATTGGGCAGTGGTAAAACATTAGTAAATTTTGTCAAGAAAATTGATGATAACTCGGAGGCATTTTCTGTGGAGAATATAAAAGATTTGGAGGGATTGCGTGAACGAAAATAAACGTAAAACAGCCATAATTACGGGTGCGGCAAAGGGCATAGGACGTGCCATAGCATTAAAATTTGCGCAAAATGGTGTAAATGTTGTGATTAATTATCGTACAACTGACCCTGCGGAGCTGGTGGCAGAAATCGAACAGATGAATGTAGATTGCCTAGCTGTGCAAGCTGATGTGGGTGATTTTGAGCAGGCGAAGCAACTTATTAGTACAGCGCAAGAAAAATTTGGAAGTGTGGACTATCTTGTAAACAACGCGGGCATTACGAAAGATGGTCTGATATTAAAAATGGGCGAAAATGATTTTGATGCTGTTGTAGAGACTAATCTAAAAGGCGCGTTTAACACCATGCGCCATGCATCACCGATAATGTTAAAACAAAAATCTGGTGCTATTGTAAATATCACAAGTGTTGTAGGATTGCACGGCAATGGTGGGCAAGCAAATTATTCGGCGGCAAAGGCGGGGCTTGTTGGGCTTACAAAATCTGTGGCAAAAGAGCTTGGTAGCCGCGGCATTACGGTAAATGCTATTGCGCCAGGCTTTATAGAAACTGATATGACGGACAATCTGCCAGAGGTCGTAAAAACTAAGCTGCTTGAATCGATTGCATTACGCCGCTATGGGCAAGCTGAAGAAGTTGCGGATTTGGTATATTTTATCGCTAATAGCAAATATATCACGGCTCAAGTTGTAACCATTGATGGGGGAATGAGCTAATGCGGCTCAAAATCAAGCAACTAGAAATATCGCGCGAAAAGCGGCTTATCTGTATTAGTGATATACATGGCGAATTGGATTTGTTTAAGAGGTTGCTTGAAAAAGTCGAATTTTGCGATAATGACACATTGGTTTTGCTAGGTGATTTGTTTTTGAAGGGTAGCCAGCCTAGGGAATGTCTTAAATATATTATCGAGCTGGCAAAACGGTCGAATGTACATGTTTTGAGAGGTAACTGCGATTGGGATTACCACAATTACCTTGATGAACTTGATAAGGCTTGGCTAGAAGAACTGCCGCATATCATCGAATCTGATGAGTTTGTCTTTGTTCATGCGGGAATAGAGTCTGCGGATTTGCAAAAGCAAGACCCTGCTTTCTGTATGAGAAATGATGCGTTTTTGGAGAGTTATAACGGCATATTCTTTGAAAAATGGGTAGTGGTTGGGCATTGGCCTAACATTAATTACTGTCATGATATCCCATGCGATAACCCTATTATCAACCGTGATAAGCGCATTATTGCTATAGATGGTGGTATAGTTGTGAAAGATACTGGTCAACTAAACGCTTTTATTGCGGATAGCTTTGGGTTTTCTTGGATGTATGCCGATAAACTGCCAGTTATGACTGCGAACCGAGCACAAGACCAAGGCACGGGAACATTAAATATAGGGTGGCTTAATCGCTTTGTTGACATAGTGGAAGATGGCGAGGAATTTAGTTTCGTACATCATAAGGCTAGTGGCAAGAAATTGCATGTACCGACAAATAAAATATGGCAGGACGATGAGGGTAATATGTGCGTAGGCTCTATGGCTACTGACAATTGGCTTGCCATAAGCGAGGGTGATGTAATTTCCATAGTTGAAACTTTTTCTGACAGAATATATGCAAAAAAAGATGGAATATCGGGTTGGATATGGAATGATTAGCAAGGAGGAGAAAATTTTATGAAACACAGAGTTGTTGTTACGGGGATGGGGGTTATTTCTTCCATCGGGCAAGATATACCGACTTTTACAGATAATTTGCGCAATGGCGTGATTGGAATTAAGCCAATAACGAAGGTTCAAGTGCCAGAATCGCCTGTGAAACTAGCTTCTGAGGTGCAAGACTATGACCCAGAGCCAGAGATAGCAAAAAAAGATGCAAAACGCATGGATACCTTCACGCAATACGCGCTTTCTGCTGCGGCGCAGGCTATGGAACAAAGCGGGCTAGACCTTGACAATATTGATAAAAAGCGGCTTGGGGTTATTATTGGCACGGGCATTGGCGGCATGGAAACTTTTGAGACCGAAGTTGTTAAGATGTACGAAAAAGGTGGCATACGCATTGCGCCTCTGTTTATCCCTATGATGATAGGCAATATGGCGGCGGGCATGGTTGCCATACGCTATGGTGCAAAGGGTGTTTGCACAAATGTTGTGACTGCTTGTGCCAGCTCTAGTAATACTATTGGTGAAGCTTTTCGCAGTATACGTCATGGTTACAGTGATGTGATAATAGCGGGCGGTACGGAAGCGACAGTTACAAGAGCGACAGTTGCTGGCTTTAATGCGTTAAAGGCTATTAGCCAAGCTGACGACCCTCTGAGAGCATCCATACCATTTGATGCTGAACGCAATGGCTTTATACTTGGCGAAGGTGCGGGAATCCTTGTTTTGGAGAATTACGAAAAAGCCAAGGCGCGCGGTGCGAAGATTTTAGCGGAGATTGTGGGATATGGAACAAATTGTGATGCACATCACATGACTGCGCCAACGCCTGATGGGCAAGGTGCGGCAGATTGCATGACATTAGCCGTGGAAGATGCAGAATTAGACCCGACAGCAATTGACTATATCAATGCCCATGGTACAAGCACGCCTCTTAATGATGCGGCAGAAACAGCGGCGATAAAGCGTGCCTTTGGCACACATGCGGTAAATCTTTTAGTTAGCTCTACAAAGTCGCAGATAGGGCATTTGCTTGGTGCGGCAGGGGCTGTGGAGGCTATAGCCACGATATCTGCCATGCTGGAGGGTTTTGTGCCGCCAACCATGGGACTTAAAAAACCAGACCCCGAATGTGACCTTAATTATGTACCAAATGCGGCTATTGATAAACAAATAAATTATGCATTGTCCAACAACTTTGGCTTTGGCGGACATAATGCTACTATATGTATTAAGAGATGGGAGGAATAATTATGAATTTTAAAGAAATTATGGAGCTAACACAATGGGTAGAAAAATCTGCCTTTACGACATATTCGCTTAGTGTGGGTGCGATTCATCTTAATATGAGCAAGCAAGCGGCGAGCTACCCTATATATCCACCTATTGCCGCGCCTGTGGCAACACCTATAACCATGCCTGCACCGCAACCACCTATAGATGTACAAATACCAACAGTATCAGCTTCTCAGACTGAAGAAGCTCCGAAAGCTCAGTCATCATCGGCAGGGCATGTTGTGGCATCACCAATTGTAGGGACTTTCTATGATAGGTCAAACCCTGAAAGCAAGCCTTTTGTGTCTGTTGGGCAAAGTGTAAAGAAAGGCGATGTGCTGTGTATACTTGAGGCAATGAAGATAATGAATGAGATAACAGCGGATGTGGATGGTGTTGTTTCTGAAATTCTTGTGAAAAACGGAGATATGGTAGAAGCTAGGCAGTCATTATTTAATATAGAGGTATAATATGGAAATTAATGAAATTATGCAGATTATCCCGCATAGACCACCATTTTTACTGATAGACCGAGTGGTGGAGATGGTAGCTGGTAAGCGCGTGGTTGCTATTAAAAATGTGACTATGAATGAGCCGTATTTTGTGGGACATTTTCCGCAAGAGCCTGTTATGCCTGGGGTTCTCATTATTGAGTCTATGGCGCAAGCGGGAGCGGTTGCTCTATTATCCATGCCTGAATATGTAGGCAAAATAGCATATTTTGGAGCTATAGATAATGCGAAATTCCGCCGCAAGGTTGTGCCTGGTGATACATTGCGCTTAGAAGTTGAGTTTGTAAAACTAAAAAAATCTGCGGGAATTGGCAAAGCGGTGGCTTATGTGGGCGACACCAAAGCGGCAGAGGCAGAGCTAACATTCCTAATTGGTTGATACTAAAAGTTTATGAGGTGAGATATGTTTAGCAAAATATTGATAGCAAACCGCGGCGAAATAGCCGTGCGCGTGATACGCGCCTGCAAGGAGCTTGGAATAGCTACTGTAGCTGTGTTTTCGGAAGCAGACAGACATGCCCTGCATGTGCAAATGGCAGACCAAGCTGTATGTGTGGGTGATTCCCCTAGTAAAGACAGCTACCTAAACATGCAAAATGTAATATCTGCGGCGATTTTGACCAAAGCAGAAGCAATACATCCTGGCTTTGGCTTTTTATCTGAAAACACTACATTTGCTAGTATGTGTGAGGATTGCAATATAAAATTCATAGGTCCATCTGCGGCGGCGATTGATGCTATGGGCAATAAAGCCAATGCGCGTGACGTTATGAAAGCAGCTGGGGTGCCTGTTATCCCTGGTAGTGACGGTACTGTGGATAGCATGGAACAAGCTTTAGAATTTGCGGAAAAATATGGATACCCTGTGTTGTTGAAGGCATCTGCTGGCGGTGGCGGTAAGGGCATACGCCGCTGTAATAATGCAGAAGAATTGAAGAAGGGCTATGAAGCTGCAAAAAGTGAAGCTCGCCTAGCTTTTTCGGATGATTCTATATATATGGAAAAAGCCATTATCAATGCGCGGCACATAGAGGTGCAGGTTATTGGAGATGAACATGGTAATATTATACATCTAGGTGAGCGTGAATGCTCCATGCAAATTCGTAATCAAAAGGTGCTGGAGGAAGCCCCATCGCCTGTTTTATCGCCAGAGATGCGTAAAAAATTCGGTGATGCGGCTATTTTGGCGGCTAAAGCTTGCGACTACAAAAATGCGGGTACGCTAGAGTTTCTGCTAGATGCAAATGGTAAAGACTTCTATTTTATGGAGATGAATACCAGAATACAGGTGGAACACCCTATAACAGAGATGATTACAAATTTTGACATTGTGAAAGAACAGATATCCATAGCGGCGGGCAATAAGTTATCAATAAAACAAGAAGATGTGGAAATAAATGGTCATTCTATAGAATGCCGTATAAACGCGCAAACAACAGGACTTATAGACTATATGTTTTTGCCTGCGGGTTGTTTGGGTATTCGCGTTGATAGCGGAATTTATGCGGGCTATACCATGCCGCCATTTTATGACAGTATGGTTGCAAAAGTTATTAGCCACGGCAAAGACCGCAATGAGGCTATAGCCAAGATGAAGCGTGCGCTAGATGAACTTGTGATAAATGGTATTGAAACAAATATCGATGTTCAGCATCAGATACTCGAGAATGAGGATTTTCTTAATGGAGAGTATTATACAACAACTTTGACACAAATGCTGGGATTGTAGGGGGCGTAGTGCATGAATCTTTTTAACCGCAAAAAATATGTTACTTTGCCGCAAACTAACTTTACCATTGAGCCTAGTGTACCAGACGGCATGTGGGCGCAGTGCAAAAAATGTGATAAAACCATATACAATCGACAACTGGGCATATATAAGATATGCCCGGCTTGCGGTGCGCATTTTCGCATATCTGCACCTGAGATGCTTTCTATTGTAACGGATGAGGGCAGCTTTGATGAGCGTGATGCCGATTTAGTGCCTGAAAATCCTATAAACTATCCTGATTATGTATCTAAAATTGCAAAATTGGGGGAAACTTTGGATGTAAAAGAGGCTGTGGTATCAGGGAGATGTACTATTAATGGCATAGAAACCATGATATGCATTATGGATAATCGCTTTATCATGGGCTCTATGGGTTCTGTGGTGGGCGAGAAGATTACGCGTGCCTTTGAAGAGGCCATCGAAAACCGCTTACCCGTCATTGTCTTTACGGCATCTGGCGGTGCGCGTATGCAAGAGGGCATTGTATCTTTGATGCAGATGGGCAAAGTTAGTGCCGCTGTGAAACGTCACAGCGATGCAGGGTTGCTATATATTAGCGTGCTAACAGACCCGACAACGGGTGGCGTAACGGCTAGCTATGCCATGCAGGCTGACATTATATTAGCTGAACCTAGCGCACTGGTAGGCTTTGCGGGGCGGCGCGTTATAGAGCAGACTATGAAACAAACCTTGCCTGATGATTTTCAGAGTGCAGAGTTTGTGCTAGAGCATGGTTTCATTGACAAAATTGTTCCTCGTAACCAGATGCGTGACACTTTAGCGAGCATTTTGTGCCTACATGCTACCAAACATACCGCATCTGCCACAATCACAATACCGAAAGTTGAACATTATTGTGGTAGCGAAACAATAGAGCCATCCGAAGCTGTCGAAATTTCCCGAAAAATATCGCGCCCAACGTCCAAGGATATTATTGGCATTATTTTAACTGATTTTATTGAGTTTCATGGCGACCGTAACTTTCGCGACGACACGGCGGTTGTAGGTGGTGTGGGATATCTTAATGGTATGCCTGTCACGGTAGTTGGCACACAAAAAGGGCGCAATCTTGAAGAAAATGTGGCAAATAATTTTGGTCAACCTCATCCTGAGGGTTATCGTAAAGCTTTGCGCCTTATGAAGCAAGCCGAAAAATTTGGCCGCCCTGTAATTTCTCTTGTAAACACATCTGGCGCGTATTGCGCTACTGGTGCGGAAGAACGCGGGCAGGGTGAAGCAATAGCGCAAAATCTTTTGCAAATGTCGGGGTTGCAAGTTCCGATAATAACTGTTATAGTAGGAGAGGGCGGTAGCGGTGGTGCATTAGCACTTGCTGTGGCAGACCAAGTGTATATGTTTGAATACTCCATGTATTCGATATTGTCGCCAGAGGGCTTTGCGAGTATATTATGGAAAGATGCAAAACGCGCAAAAGAAGCCGCCGCTGTAATGAAGTTACGCCCTATAGACCTGCTTGGTCTACAGATTATTGAAGGAATAATACCAGAAGTGGCAGGTGGTTTTGATAATGACGTATCCTTTTCGCTTGATTATTTAAAGAGACTACTGATACATGAATTTTCTGCGCTGCTACAACTGACGACTCAGGAGATGTTAGACAAAAGATATGAAAGATTTAGAAAATTTGGGGCATACTGATGTCCAAGCTAAAAAGGCTAAACTTGTGGAATTTATAAATTCCAAAGAGTATAGCCCGATGACACCCGATGATATGATATTTTTGCTAGATGTGCCGCCTAGGGATGTCGATTTGTTTCGTCGGCTTTTAGACGAAATTGTTGACGAAGGCGGCGCGTTTTTTTCACGCAAAAACCGCGTGCTTTCATTAGAACAGGCTGATTTGGTGACTGGGATTTATGAGCGTCACCCAAGAGGCTTTGGTTTTGTAATTTTGGGAGATGGCGAAGATATTTTTATTAGTGGTTCTTTTTCGGGCGCGGCTATACATGGCGATAGGGTGCTTTGTCGCGTAACAGAGCGCAGGAGAACAAGGTCTGAAGGTGTGATTGAACGTGTATTGCAAAGGAAACGGCGGACTGTGGTTGGCACATATCGCGATGGCTTTGTAATGCCTACAGACAAGCGGTTGCCGAAGGTTTCTGTAGTGCGAAGGGACAGGCATAAAATTAAAAGCGGGCAAACAGTTATGCTCAATTTAACAAAAGGTTTGAAAGAAACGGAACATAGCGGCTCGATAGCTGAAGTTCTGGGGAATATGCATGATATAGGCATGGATGTGCTGACAATTGTGCTTGGGCATGAGATTCCGCATGAATTCCCTAAAAATGTGCTAAAAGCGGCAGATGAAACGCCAGAGGTTGTGACGGATGCTGATATGAAAGGTCGTCGTGATTTTCGTGACCTGCTAACTGTAACCATTGATGGCTCTGACACAAAAGATATTGATGACGCTGTGTCCATTGAAATGTTGGACAATGGTATTTTTCGTCTTTATGTTCATATTGCGGATGTAAACCATTATGTACCTGTGGGGTCTGCCATGTGGAAAGAAGCTCTGCGGCGCGGCACGAGCGTATATCTTGCTGACCGCGTGATACCTATGTTGCCCAAGCGGCTTTCAAATGGCATATGCTCGCTTAATCCGCGCGTGGACAGGCTTGCGCTTACATGCATGATGGATTTTGATGCCAAGGGTGATGTAGTTAATCACGAAATATGCGAGTCCGTGATACATTCCAATGATGCTGTGACATACGAGAACCTAGCGGATATGTTGGAAAATCCTAAATCATCACATATTGTACAATATGCTGAATACATGCCCATGTTCCAAAACATGGAGAAACTAGCAAAGATATTGAAAGAAAGACGGCTAAAACAAGGTGCTATGGAATTTGACTTTCCAGAGGCAAAGATTGTGGTAGATGCGCACGGTCGCGCCATTGATGTTGTAAAGAGGGATAGAAGCACGGCTACATCAATCATAGAAGAGTTTATGGTAGCGGCAAATGAGGTGGTGTCCACAGAATATCATTGGCTTGATATGCCATTTATTTATAGAACACATGAAGAGCCGGACCGCGAGAAAATAGAGGCTTTGATGAGTTTTATAAGTAATTTTGGCTATAGCTTACGCGGCACTGTAGCACGCACAAAATCTCTGCAAAATCTGCTAGAGCGCATAGAGGGAAAGCCAGAGGCTATGCTGATATCCAAACAAGTGCTACGCAGCATGAAGCAAGCGAGGTATGCTTCCGTAGCTCTAGGGCATTTTGGGCTTGCAAAGCAGTTTTACAGCCATTTTACCTCTCCTATACGCCGCTTTCCAGACCTTGCTATACACGCCATCATAAAGGCGAATATTGCAGGCAGAATTAATGCTAAAAGTATCAAAGAATTTACGAATAAGCTGCCTGATATCTGCATAAAATGCTCCGAAAATGAACGCAGAGCAGATGCCGCACAGCGTGACGTGGAAGACCTAAAGAAAGTGGAATATATGGCGGATAAGGTTGGGCAAAGTTTTAAAGGTATAATTTCACATGTGACAGGGCGTGGCTTTTTTGTGGAGCTACCTAACACTGTGGAGGGCTTTGTGGATGCCTCAACGCTTATGGATGATTTCTATGTCTTTTTTGAAGGGCAAAGTGCCATGGTCGGTGAGCGCACAGGTAAAACATTTAGGATAGGCGATGCTGTAAAGATAATTGTTACAAAAGCTGATATGGATATGCGTAGGCTAGATTTTGAAATACATGACAAAAAGCGCAAAGGTTAAATTATCTTAACATTGCCTTCGTGATTGGATTTGTGATAAATTCAGGCAGTAACATTGTAGACATCACAAGCAATTTATTATATGTCCCTGCAACAACACGGGACTTGCCGCGCATCATAGCTCTATAGCCGATGCTTGCTACGGATTCAGGCTTCATCACGAACGCCCTAAAAAGCAAGGTGTGTTCCATTTTTGCCTTATGAGCAAAAGCAGTGTTTGTTGCGCCTGGGCATAGAGCCGTTACTGTTACGCCAGTCTTCTTTAGCTCCTCAGATATGCCCTTTGAAACATATAGCACATATGCTTTTGTTGCGCCATATACAGAGCTATTGGGGCAGGGCATAAAGGATGCTGTGGAACCAAGGTTAAGCACGCGCCCATACCCGTTCTTTACCATGTTAGGGATGAAAAATTTCATCATTTCTGTAGTATGAATAACATGGACTTTTATCATGTCAATTTCATTTGATAAGCTGGTTTCTAAAAATGTGCCTCTTTCGTTAAACCCTGCGTTATTAATCAAATACTGAATATTTATGCCGATTTCTTTGGTTTTCTTATAAATCATATGAGCGGCATTTTCTTGCTTTAAATCTGCAACAATTGCGTGGATTTCTATGGCATATTTGGTCGAAAGAAAATCTGCTTGTTTGCTTAATTTCTGCAAATCCCGTGAAACGAGTATAAGATTGATTCCTTCCTGTGCAAATTTTTCTGATAATGCCCTACCTATGCCACTTGTTGTATCTGTTATTAATGCATATTTATTAGTCATAATGACCTCCATAAAACTCGATTTTCTTTTCAATTAGCTCTTGTCGATTTTGGAATATTCTAATTCTCCTCGTCAAAAATTTGCTATGTTCTCTTAGTATGTCACGTTTTTGCGGAATGGATTCTCCACCATCTCTCACTAACAAAGAAACATACTGCTTAATTTTAGCAATCGGCATATCTGTATCGCGCATACATCGTATCAAGAAAATCCATTTCACATCGGATTCCAAATACACTTGATGACCAGATTTATTTCTTGCTATGGGAGGCAAAAGCCCCTCTTTTCGTAGTAACACAGTTCATCTTTAGTAAAGCCAAGTTTGGCGGTCACCTCACTAGTGTCGTAGCTCATATAAATCACCTCTTTAAAATAATTTTACCTCATGGAGCGCGCACCATGTCAAGTAAAAAATAAATTTCTGTGATTTTGATTTGCAAACACTCAAAATATGTGCTATAATGTTGGGGTTGATAGAATTTATACAATTTTTGGGAGGTAAGAGATGGCTGAGAAGTATGTATACATGTTTAAAGAAGGTAATGGCAAAATGCGCAATCTTCTGGGGGGCAAAGGTGCTAACTTAGCGGAGATGACTGCACTTGGGCTGCCTATTCCACAAGGTTTTGTAGTAACTACAGAGGCTTGCACGCTGTACAACACATCGGGCAAGGTGATGAGCGATGAGGTAAAAAACCAAATCGATGCGGCCATCGTCCAACTAGAGCAAATTGAAAATAAAAAATTTGGCGACGACCAAAACCCACTTTTGGTTTCTGTGCGCTCTGGCTCTCGTGCATCTATGCCAGGTATGATGGATACAGTTTTGAACCTTGGGCTTAATGATGTATCTGCAGAGGCAATGGCTAAAAGTACCGACAATCCACGCTTTGCATATGACAATTACCGTCGTTTTATCATGATGTTTTCTGATGTTGTTATTGGCGTAAGTAAGCATAAATTTGAGAAAGTTTTTGATGAATATAAAGAAAAAGTTGGCGCGAAAGAAGATTTGGATCTTAATGGCGAGCAAATGAAAGAAGTTGCGGAAATCTTCAAGCAAGTTTATCGTGATGACCAAGGCAAGGATTTTCCTTCTGATGCCAAGGAACAGCTTTATGAGGCTGTTTGTGCTGTTTTCCGCTCTTGGGATAATGAACGTGCATTTATCTATCGCCGCATACACGATATTCCATATGATTGGGGTACAGCTGTAAATGTACAAGCTATGGTATTTGGTAATACGGGCGACGACAGCGGCACAGGCGTTGTGTTTAGTCGTAATGCTGCCACAGGCGAAAAAGAGATTTATGGCGAATATATGATGAACGCGCAAGGCGAGGACGTTGTTGCTGGCGTACGTACACCAAAGCCATTTGCGGAGCTTAAAGAAGAAAATCCTGCCATCTATGATGAATTTGTAAAATGGTGTGATGTTCTTGAAAAGCACTACAAAGATGTACAGGATATGGAAATTACTATCGAGAAGGGCAAGCTATACTTCTTGCAAACAAGAAATGCTAAAACTACGGCGGCGGCGGCTCTTCGCATTGCCATAGACCTTGTTAAAGAGGGTCTGATAACAGAAGAAGATGCACTAATGAAAGTCGATGCTAAACAGCTAGACCAACTATTGCATCCTGTATTTGACGAAGCGGCTCTTAAAAAAGCTACTGGTATAGGCAAAGCTCTCGGTGCATCTCCTGGTGCTGCTTGCGGTAAAGTTTATTTCACATCTGAAGATGCTGAAATGGCGGCTGAAAGAGGTGAAAAGGTTATTCTTGTGCGTAATGAGACCTCTCCAGAAGATATCCGTGGTATGCAGGTTTCTGAAGGTATCTTGACAGTTAAAGGCGGCATGACATCTCACGCGGCACTTGTTGCGCGCCAAATGGGTACATGCTGTATCTCTGGTTGCGAAGCTATCAAGCTAAACGAAGCTGGTAAGTGCTTTACGCTTGGCGGCAACACATATAATGAAGGCGATGTTATTTCTCTTGATGGTACAAGTGGTATCGTTTATGGCGAAGGCATTGCTACTGTAGAAAGCGAAATATCTGGTGACTTTGCTACATTTATGGCATGGGCAGACAAAGCGAGAAAACTGCGCGTACGCACAAATGCTGATACGCCAGATGATGCGAAAAGAGCTATAGAGTTCGGCGCAGAAGGCATTGGTCTTGTTCGTTCTGAGCATATGTTCTTTGACAAAGAACGCCTGCCAAAAATCCAAGTGATGATTCTGGCAGAAACCACAGAAGAACGCCGCAAGGCTTGTGACGACCTATTAGGCTTCCAAAAAGCTGACTATGCTGGCATCTTTGAGGCTATGGGCGGCTTGCCTGTTACTATCCGTCTTCTTGACCCGCCATTGCATGAGTTTGTACCAAAAACAGACCAAGAGTTTGATACTTTAGCAAAGCTAACAGGCAAATCTGTAGCGGAGCTAAAAGAAAAGAGTCATGCCCTGCATGAAATTAATCCAATGATGGGTCATCGCGGTTTACGCCTTGCTGTTAGCTATCCTGAGCTTGCAGAAATGCAAACAACTGCTATCATTGAAGCGGCTATAGAAGTAAACAAAAAAGGCATCAAAATTGTACCAGAAATGATGATTCCGCTTACTACTGACAAAAAAGAATTTGATTTTGTTAAGAGCGTTGTCGAAAAAACAGCCAAAGAAATTCTTGCAAAGTCTGACATAAAAGTGGAATACATGATAGGTACAATGATTGAGATTCCTCGCGCTTGCTTGATTTCTGATGAGCTTGCTAAAGAAGCCGAGTTCTTCTCATTTGGTACAAATGACCTTACACAAATGACATATGGCATTTCTCGCGATGATGCGGGTAAAATTATGGCAGACTACTTAGAACGCAATATCTTTGAAGTAGACCCAACGGCACGTCTTGACCAAATTGGTGTGGGCGAGCTTATGAAGATATCTGTTGAGCGAGGTCGCAAGACCCGCCCGAATATCAAGCTTGGTATTTGCGGTGAGCATGGTGGCGACCCGAGTTCTATCAACTTCTGCCATCTATTAGGACTTGACTATGTATCTTGCTCGCCATATCGCGTACCTATCGCGCGCTTGGCGGCGGCGCAGTCTGCTATAGCTGATAAGCGCGGCGAAGCTTTGGTAAGTATCGGATAATTATTATAAATAATAAAATATTTATCGAAAAACGATAAAAAATACTTGACAAACATAAAATCTCTATGATATGATAAGTTAAAGTCATGCCATGGGGGTTTTGTTATGGAGAAAAAACGCGAAAGAATTATGAAAATATGCGGCGTTGTATATTGGGTTATGACGGTAGCTGTGGTGTTGTTCGTACTCTTTGGTTTGTCATTTTTGGCACGAGAAATTTGGCCACTTGTTGGTTCACATGAAATTTGGGTACAAATAGCTGGTATTGAGGTTGCTTTTTTATATTTTGACCTACTACCGATTGCTATACCGTTTATAGATATTGGGCTGACTGGCCCGCAGGCTGGTCCTATAGGCAATATCTTTTTCGTTATTTCTGTTAATCTATTTGGCATTGGCGTTTTGACAGGTCTTTTACTGTATATTCGCCATATATTCAAAGATTTGAGCCGTGGCGGGTCGCCTTTCAGCAAACGTATTGTAAACGGCGCGTATTTTCTAATGACTATATTGCTGTGGTCGGCAATTCTTGATAGGGATTTGATTGGTCTTTTCATTGCGGCATTGGTAGGTCTTTTCTGTCTTATTCTTGACTATGGACGCATTTTGCAAGAGGATGCCGATACCACGCTGTAAAGGGGCTGATGATATGATTATCCTTCGTCTTGATAGAATGATGGCAGATAGAAAAATGCCGCTGGGTGAGCTTGCAAAGCGCGTAGGCATATCAAATGCCAATCTTTCTAATATCAAAACAGGTAAAATCAGTGCGATTCGCTTTTCTACACTTGATGCTATTTGTGAAGTGCTGGATTGTCAGCCTGGAGATATTTTAGAATATAAGCCAAAGGAGGAATTGCAGTGAAAAAGAATTTTGTGAAAACTTGGTGGACACTTATAGTGCTGTTTGCTTTTATGCTCGCTGGACCGATTGGGACGTTAGTTTACCGAACATGGTTTTTTGGCTATGTACCGAGGGAAATTGCTATATTTATGGCTCTTGTTCTAGCTCTTCAAATATGGTGTGTTATCAGATTTATAAAGAGCAAAGCCAAAAAAAGTTCTTGCTTGTGACGTTGGGTAATGAGTTATAATATCTGTAAGGGAGGGTCATGAGCATGTATAATCAAAAAGCAATACCCGAAGGCTATATGACTGTGGGGCAAATAGCGAAAAAGATGGGCATAACCGTTCGCACTTTACAATATTATGACAAGCAGAGCGTGCTTTCGCCTTCGGCGCAAAGCGAGGGAGGTCGCAGGCTCTATACTGATAAAGACATGATAAGTCTGCACCAAATATTATCAATGAAATATTTAGGGTTTTCGCTAGAGGACATTAAGGCACGCCTTGTCTCTCTGGATACACCGACTGATGTTGCTAATGCACTAACGGAACATGCTGCCGTAATTCGACAGAAAATAGATATTTTATCAGAATCTTTGCAAGCTATAAAGTTGCTAAAGGATGAAGTGCTGCAAATGCAGTCGGTAGACTTTAGGAAATACTCTGATATTATTGTCAATTTGAAAATGAAAAATGATATGTATTGGGTTATCAAACATTTTGACGATAGTACTATGGACTATTTTCGGGGTCGCTTTAATGAAGAGACCGCGCAAATGATGATGAAGAGTTTGAACGAATTGCAAAATGAGGCAATACATCTTAAAAATAGTGGTGTGTCACCAGAAAGCGAAAAAGGTCATGAATTTGCAAAGGCTTTTTGGGATGTTATCATGAAGTTTGCAGGTGACGACACGTCTATATTATCAAAAATGCTTGAAATTTCAGATAAGGTAAGTTGTGTCGATTTTGACGACTTTATCAGTCAAGCCTTGGATGCTTATTTTGAAAAAATAGGATATAATCCATTTAAGAAGGAGGAAATGATTTGATTTCAATGACAAATGTTGTCAAAAGATTTAATGGCAACACCGTATTAAAAGATGTTAGCTTTGAGGTAAAAGCAGGCGAGATTTTTGGTCTGCTTGGTCCATCGGGTGCTGGCAAGACTACTATCATCAATATTCTTGCTAAACAACTAACAGCTGAAGGTGGCACACATACTGTAGCTGTTGATGATTTTACGCAAGTAGGGCTGATGCTTGAGGAAGATGGGTTATATGGCCGCCTATCGGCTATGCAAAACCTTAATTTGTTTGCGGGCATATATGGCGTGGGCAAGGCAAAGGCAGAAGAGGCTTTGGCTAGCGTGGGTCTGATAGATGCTGCTAAAAGGCCTGTTGCAAAGCTTTCAAAGGGTATGCGTCAGAGGCTTGCTTTGGCACGGGCTATACTGCATTCGCCCAAGGTGCTGTTCTTAGATGAACCAACGGCAAATCTTGACCCAAATACAGCGCGTGGGATACACAAGCTTGTTTTTGCTTTGCGCGACGAAGGCACAACGGTGTTTTTGACAACCCATAATATGGAAGAAGCCGTAAACCTTTGTAATAATGTGGCATTGCTACATAAAGGCGAGATTGTGGAATATGGTGCGCCAAAAGAAATCTGTGAGCGACATGATTCTTTTAAAACTGTGCCAGATTTGGAGTCTGTTTTTGTAAAATTAACGGGGGTGGTGCTAGAATGAGAGCTATTAGCGCGATTTTTAATAAGCAAGTCAGCGATTTTCCTAAAAATATATCTGTAGCATTTTTGTATGTAATGTATCCTGTTTTGGCTGCTGTGATGACATTTTTTATGGGCGGCGAAATGGAGGATGGCGGCGTTGGTGCTGGATTTTTTACGGTAGTGTTTGCTATGATGTTTGTAGGTTCTACGCCGATGATAAGTGTAGCTAATACCATTGCGGAGGATAATGAATATAAGTCTTTGCGCTTTTTGGTAATGGCGGGTGTTAAGCCACATCAGTATATGCTTGGTCTTGGTACTTTTGTAATGATATTTTCGCTATTCCCTATCGTAGTTTTTGGTATTATTGGAGGCTTTGCGCCAGAGGTGTATTTGACATTTATTCCTATTGCCCTATTGGGTTGTACGACATCTGTTATTTTGGGCGGTGTTGTTGGCATATTTTCTAAAAATGTGCAGCAATGCGCGGCTATCTATACTCCGCTGATGCTTGTGCTTGGCTTTATGCCATTTCTAGCCACCTTTAACGAGACCATGATGAATATATCACAAGTGCTTTTTACACACCAAATATTTCTGATTTTTAGCTATGTGTCGGAAGGTTTGGTGCTAGGCAATTTCACAATGACATCAGCCATGGCTATTATAGGGGCGAATGTGCTAGTTTTTGCTGTACTTTTTGTTGTGGCGTATAAGAAAAAGGGGTTGAAAGGATAGGGGTGAATAAATAGCACTGCTATAGCAACATATGTCTTAATAACAGAAAAACTAAGACACTACAAGAAACGTCATTGTGAGGGCAATGAGGATGCTAACGGCAATAGCTATATAGCCCGAAGCAATCCATTAACGCCTCATATCAACGCAAATGTCCGCTACAAAAAGGATAAAGGAATTTGCAAAATTTATAGCTATGAGTTAAAATAAAAGAGATAGCCATATCGTAATAGGCAGGCTATCTCTTTTTGAGTATGAAGATTTAGGAGTATAATTGTGAAAACAAAGCAAGAGAGGTCAATGATTTTTAAACAATTTCAAGCCTGCATTTTGTAATAAAAATGACTTTTGTAAAATGTATCTTGCTAAAGACAAGACCCTTGCGTATTATCTATATCACACATTGCGCATTGAGGATATTATATAAAATTCCTTAACTGCGGACAAAAACCAAATATTTTTCTCTGATAATTTTGCTACATTGTTAAATTTGCCAATTGTTACTATAGGTAACGAACTGGCTCGCGCAAATGAAATAATACCAATGCGGGTTTGTTGATGATGCCCCTTTATCTAGGCATCTTATGATGTATCTTGATGACCGATGTATGAGGATAATTAGAAAAATTATGAAATGATTTTGTTCTAAACGCATATTCCCCGATTTTTATAACATTTTCCTTGAAAAAAATCCCAAAATGCTGTATAATCTAATAATGGGCTTATGAGGACTAATTATACTATTTTGAGGTTATAATCCACACATTGGATATTGAAGGGAGAAACTGAATGTTTAACAGAGATTTGGGTATAGATTTAGGTACAGCTAACACACTTGTATTCGTGCGCGGCAAAGGTATTGTTATGAGCGAACCATCGGTGGTGGCGGTTAATACAGAGACACATGATGTACTTGCTGTTGGCGATGAGGCAAAACAAATGATAGGACGGACACCAGGTAATATAGTAGCAATACGCCCTATGAAAGACGGCGTTATTGCTGACTTTGAGACCACACAAGCCATGTTGCGCTATTTTATAAAGAAGACGATATCCAGAAACGCTTTTTCAGGTAAGCCACGCGTGGTGGTTTGCATACCATCTGGCGTTACGGAAGTGGAAAAGCGCGCCGTTATGGAAGCGGCTATTTCTGCTGGCGCAAAGCAAACGGGTGCATACCTTATAGAAGAACCTATGGCGGCAGCTATTGGCAGTGGGCTACCTGTGGAAGAGCCTACAGGTAGCATGGTTGTGGATATTGGCGGCGGCACATCTGAGGTGGCTGTTATTTCCCTTGGCGGCATTGTGGCATCAAAATCGTTGCGTATAGCTGGTGATGAGCTGGACGAATACATCATATCTTATGTAAGGCGCGAATATTCTTTGGCGATAGGCGAGCGCACAGCAGAAAATGTGAAAATGAACATAGGTTGTGTGTTTAATCCTGACCCAAATAGGAAAATGGATGTTCGCGGGCGTGACCTTATTACAGGTCTGCCAAAAACGATTAATATATCTAGTGATGAAGTGGGTCATGCAGTTTATGAGCCTATTAACGCCATCTTGGATTCTATAAAGGTAACGCTGGAGAAAACTCCGCCAGAACTTGCCAGTGACATAATGGAAAGTGGCATAATGCTTACAGGCGGCGGTGCTTTAATAGGCGGGCTTGATAAACTTATTTCCGTAGAAACTGGTATGCCTGTGAATATAGCAGATGAGCCTCTTAATTGTGTGGTGCAGGGTACGGGCATTGTGCTTGACCATATTAATAGCTTGAAAAATGTATTGATAACGCCTAAGAAATTGAGGATGTAAGGTAATGAGTTTTTTGCACAAGCACAAAAAATACCTAATAATAGGGCTGACTGCTTTTGCTTTAATGGCAATGGCATATTCTTCGCGCGACAATTACCAGCCTGGACCTATTGAGCGTGGCTTTGGCTTTGTTATCACACATACACAGAGCTTTTTTATGGCTATAGGCGATTGGGTTGCTGGGCGGGTAGACTTTTTTGTAAATATGAACCAATTACATGCGGAAAATGAACGTTTGCATGAGCAGATATTGATGTATCAAATTGAAAATGCGCGCCTTTTGCATTTGGAAGAAGATAATGCGGTGCTTTCTGAGCTTTTGATTGTACACAATCGCTATGCTCAATACCCTATGCTTGGTGCAAATATCATTGCGCTAGACCCAAGCAATTGGTTTGACACATTTACAATAGACAGAGGACTAAACGACGGTATAATGCGTGATATGGCTGTGCTTGCCCCTGGTGGGCTTGGTGGGCGCATATCTAAAGTAGGGCATAACTACGCACAGGTCATTACCTTAGTGGAGGATACATCAGCCGTTTCTGCTCAAGGGCGACGCTCTGGTGATTGGGGCATGGTGCGCGGCGATAGCAATCTGGCATCACATGGACTTTTGCGTATGGAGTTTATAGGCGACACGGCAGACATAGCTGTAGGCGATGAAATTGTGACTTCTGCCACATCTTCGGTATATCCACCAGGTATACATATTGGCTATGTTGTGGAGGTTACGCAGCTTGCTAGCGGTATGCGCTCTGCTTTGGTGCGCCCAAGCGTGGATTTTACGCGTCTTTCAACTGTACTTGTGATAACGGAGCTATTTACACATGAGTTAATTAGCATTGAGGAGTAAAATAAATTGAGGATAGCCGTAGTTTCAGCCATAGTCTTTATAAATTTTATATTGCAAAGCACATGGTTTAGCCATATTAGCCTGTTCGACACAATACCCAATACTGCCCTGATAATTGTGGTAACATATGCCATGTTGCGCGACGATGTAGAAGGTGCTATATTGGGCTTTGGTGCAGGATTTTTGGCGGATATATTTTTTGGTAGGGTAATTGGTATTACTGCTCTGCTTATGATGTTTGTGGGATATTTTGCAGGCAAGCCATTCAAGGACTTTTTCAAAGAAAACTACATAGCTCCCTTGATTATGGTAGGTGTGGCTAGCCTAGCATATGAGTTTATGTTTTATGTGCTAAATTTTTTGCTTATGGGTGTTACGGATTTTCCGCGCTATCTTGGGCGGGTGATTTTGCCTGTAACTGTATATAATCTTGTGTTAGCTGTGTTTGTTTATAGGATTATTTATGGCATAAATGCGAAAATAGAAGCAAGAGAAGACAAGAAACGCGGCTTTATGAAGAGGTAATGAAAATGGAAGACTTTAGAGAAAAATTATTTGGAATTTTAGGCTTTTTCACCAACAGACTGTTTTTATTGGCGGTGGCTTTTTGTGTTGTTTTTGTTATTTTGGTTGGGGCTTTATTTGATTTACAAATAGTGCGCGGACATATTCCTGTGCGTCATGAAGAGACCTTTGAACGAACAGTGCAAATAAATGCACCGCGCGGCGAAATTTTTGATGCCCATGGTAGGCCACTTGCTGTTAATTTCCCTGTATTTACAGTAATGCTAGACCCTTCCGTTGAACAATTCGACCCCAATTATTCTTTTCAATTTTTCATAGAGCTCATGCATCATCATGGTGAGGAGATTTCTGTAGATTCTGAATTTCGTATAACGGATGGTTCTCCGCGGCAGTTTACAGGTTCGCAAACTGTGCAACGCCGCTGGATGCTAGATTTAGACATACCTGAAGAAATTATAGATGCAGGGATTGATGCAGAAAATACTTATGTCATTTTGAAGGAAATTTTTGGTATTTATGACAGCCTAAATGATGAAGATGCGCATATCCTTTTGCGTATGCGTACAGCCCATTATTTACAACGCTTTAACTTGCATCATATACCGCTTGCTATGAATATAAATCCAACGACAGTGGCGGCATTGGAAGAACACAATCTACGTATGCCAGGTGTCTATGTGGCGTTTGATTATTTGCGCTATTATCCTATGGGTAAATACACAACGAATATAGTGGGGTATATTACGCGCATAACCGAGGCAGACCTTGAGGCAAACCCAAATGCTGGCTATACCCCGACAGACCTTTTTGGGATTGCTGGCGTAGAGCGTGCCTTTGAATCACAATTACGTGGTCAGCGCGGGCATACCATAGTGCAAGTCAGCAGCTCTTTTCGACGTTTAGGCATATTGGATGAAGTTCCTCCTGTATCGGGTGATGATATTCACTTAACCATTGACGCTGTACTTCAAAGAAATATATATTATATCCTTGAAGAAAACTTGGCAAGAATATTGATAAACCGCATTTCGGCACATCCCATCAACTTTACTAGAGAGGTGCTGGAATCCTTTGTTCAGCATGGGCGAATAGATGTTGATGTTATCATGGAGGCAGATGAAAGCCAGCCAGCATCGTTAAGTATAGGTAATTTTGTGCGGGATAATATTAGCCATGATGATGAAGCTAGCGAGGCAATGTTTATCCGAGAAAGCATTATGAGTGGTCGCATTACAGCACTTACAATGATAAACATTATGGCAGAGCAAGGCATGATTACTATAGATGATTACTATGCGGGTCGCTTGGCATCAGGGAATATAACTCCTGCTGCGTTTTTGATAACTCGTATAGAGGCGCGGGAGATTACACCGCAGATGGTGCATATTCATTTGCATCCAAACACAGGCTCTGTGTTTGTGACAGATGTTGCTACAGGTGCTGTTTTGGCGGCAGTGAATTATCCTACATTTGATGCTAACAATCTGCTTGCACATTCCTTTGATTTTGAGTATTTTCAGATGATTAATTCAGACCCTACCCAGCCGCAAAACAACCGGGCTTTTACAGAAGCACAACCGCCAGGCTCTACTTTTAAGATGATAACTGCGCTGGCCGCACTTGACCAAGGCGTAATAACCCCAACAACGCGCATTTGGGATGGTGTAGTATTTAGGGATAATGGTTTGCCGTATTTGCGTAGCTGGAGTTCATCTAGCTTTGGCAATATTAATGTCGTTGATGCTATAGCGGTTTCTAGCAACTATTTCTTTGCTCGCGTAGCATTTGACATGGGTAATCATTTTGATGGTCGCCTGATTGAAGGCATAGAAACCTTTAATGAATATATGAAAGAATTTGGGCTTGGCGCACCTACAGGTGTAGAAATAGCTGAACGCGCCGCGACAACATCTGGTGTGAATAGTGTACCGCGCATAGCAAGCCCAACCTACAAGGAGGCTCGTGCAGAGGGCATGTGGACGGGCGGCGATACCAGCAATGCATCCATTGGGCAGGGCTTTGTAAACCATACACCCGCATCCATGGCGAAGTATATGGGTGTGCTAGCAACTGGCGGTGTGCGCCTTCAAATGCATTTGTTAAGCCATAGCCAAAACGCTGCAGGAGAGATAACACGCTTCGTGCCTGTCGTAGAGCATGTGATGGATATAAATCCTGAGCATATGGATGCTATACATCGTGGTATGCAAGAGGTTATTACGAGCCACAGAGGCACGGGGCGCGGTATTTTTGCAGGCTTCCCGATGGACGTAGCTGCAAAATCTGGTACAGCGGAAACAAACTGGGGCATTAGCCATTCGACATATGGTGGCTTTGCGCCGCTTATTGACCCGCAAATAGCGATATATGTAATAATACCTTTCGGCGACCAGCCAAACTATGGCGGTTCGATGGCAGGGCATGTTATGCGGGCTGTGCTAGAAGAATACTTTGGATTGAACTTAGAAGCAGACCATAACAACGGTCAAAATAACATAATGATACGATAAAGGACGGGGGAAATTACCATGAAAGAATTTTTAGGAGACGATTTTCTTTTGCAAAGCGAGCTTGCGATAGCATTATATGAGCAGGTAAAAGATTTGCCTATTGTGGACTATCACTGCCATCTGGAGCCATCAGAAATAGCAGAAAACAAACGTTTTGAGAATATTACAGAAATCTGGCTATATGGCGACCACTACAAATGGAGATTGATGCGTGCGAATGGTGTGGATGAGCATTATATCACAGGCGATGCAACAGATTGGGAAAAGTTTGAGAAATGGGCGGAAACTATAGATGATTGTATAGGCAACCCGCTATATCACTGGACACATTTAGAACTAAAGCGATATTTTGACTACCATGGTCTCCTTTCTGCAAAAACAGCGAAAGAAGTGTGGGAGATTTGTAATGCAAAAATCTCCGAAGAAAGTTTTTGTGTGCACGGTATTTTGGATAAATTCAAAGTGGAAATGATTGGCACTACTGACGACCCAGCGGATAGCCTTGAGCATCACGAGACCATTATAAATTCTGGCTTGGCTACCAAAGTGCTGCCCACATTGCGCCCTGGACATCTTTATAATGTAGATAGCCCTAATTTTGTGCCATACTTGGATAAATTGTCAGAGGTTTCGGGCGTAGAGATTGATAATTACAGTGACCTAATGCTTGCCATGCAAAAACGTGTGGATTTTTTCCATGAAATGGGTTGCCGTGCTTCTGATATCGGTATGGACACTGTTGTTTACGAGGAATATTCGACATTTGAGATTGATGTTATATTTAATAAGGCGATTAACGGCAAGGCTCTCACCCAAGAAGAGATTGACAAATATCGCACATCTCTTATGGTTGATTTGGGCATGATGTACGCAGATAAAGGTTGGGCTGTGCAATATCACATGAATGCTTTGCGTAACAATAATAGCATAATGTTTGAGGATTTGGGTGCGGATAAGGGTTATGATTCCATTAGTGACACTGACCTAGCTAAGCCACTTGCGCGTTTATTAGATGAACTAGCTAAAGAAGGCAAGTTAGCAAAGTCAATTTTATATTCTCTCAACCCTGCGCAAGATGATATAATAACCACAATGATAGGAAATTTCCAAGGTGGCGGCGTAAAAGGTAAAATGCAGCATGGCAGCGCGTGGTGGGTAAATGATACAAAAACAGGCATGGAAAAGCAAATGATATCGCTTGCAAATAACGGCATGTTAGCACGCTTTATAGGTATGCTGACAGATTCGCGTAGCTTTTTATCATATCCGCGCCACGAGTATTTTCGCCGCATTATGGTAAATCTCTTGGCGAACTGGGTTATTGCGGGCGAATTCCCAAATGATTTTGAGAAATTATCACAGATAGCCAAGGATATTGCATATTTTAATGCTAAGGATTATTTCGAGTATTAGGGATTGTCAAAAGAAAGTGGAACTAATTGATTAACAATCCCTTAGGAGGTGCAAATATGCAATGCATAAAATGCGGTGAGCAATTAGGTGCGGGCGACAGCATGTGCAGAGCCTGCTACACGCGGGTTTCTACGGGGATTCAAAAGCTATCTGCCGATAGCGAATCTGGACAGATAGCAGAATACTATTCTAAAAAGATAATACCCCTTGCTCTGAGCATACCATTTATTTTTGGTTGTTTGCTGATTACATTGGCAAACATCGCTGGTGTGCTTTATGGCTTTTCGTGGCTGGGCATGATTGATTTGGCTTTTGCGGCAGTTCATATAATAGCTTTGTGGTTAATTATCTTTGAGGCGCGCGGAACAAATAAATTTTACTATTCAAAAACTCTCGTTGCTCTTTCGATGTTTAAGATTTCTGCTGTGCTATCTTTGGTTTTGTTTAGCATTTCTTTTGGGCTAATTGGGCTTGCCTTGTTGTTTGCTATGTTAAGAGGAATAGCTTTCCTGCTTCTTATTGCCATAGTGGGCGGCATAGGCTATGTGCTGATAAGACATTATTTTCTGGCTTTGTTCAAGGTTTTAAATGGTATTCGCGCCCGCATTACAACAAATCAATTTGTTCCCCTAGAGGGTTTAGGCTCTTTTTTGTTCATTAGCTACATATTAATAGGTCTATCGATTGCAGAATCGATTGTGGGGATATTCGGCATAGGAGGTCCATTATCGCTAGGAATATTGTTTACAATAACGAATGGTTTCGGAATGATTTTATGCCTGCGTGTGTTAAAACGTATCGATGGCTATTCGTAAAATTTGTTTGGTCACTTCTTCTAAAATTCGGCTATTTACAATTGCGAGATTTTCCGATATAATATAAGGGATATGATATAATTAATTTGATATGTCGGAGATATATAAAGGGCTTAAATTATGAAAATTGAACGAATAAGCAGTAATGAAATTAAATTTATACTTACAGAATCTGACCTTAGCGAACGCAATATGCGGCTTAACGAGCTTTCATATGGTAGCGAAAAAACGCAGGAGCTTTTTAAGGAGATTATGGAGCGGGCCGCGGTGGAATGTGATTTTCATACCACGCAGGAAACCCCGCTGATTATTGAGGCCATACCCATGGGGCGCGACAGCATAATGATAATTGTGACAAAGGTCGGTAGCCATGAAGACTTAGAAGACCGCTTTGGCTATCCGCCTATTTTGGGTAATTACAAAAACATGCGTGCCAAGCAAAAGAAAAAACAGCCAGATACTCAAGAGCAAGGTAATATTGTAAATGAGGGTCTTAAAGGCTTTCTGTCAAATGCGAAGCAAATTATCTTTGAGTTTAAATCGCTTGATGATGTGACAAGTGCTTGCGCCCGTATCAGTGGTATCTACATAGGCAACAATGCCTTGTATAAATATTCTGGAAAATATTATCTTGTTATTGAAAATAACGAAGAACAAAGAATAACGGCTAGTCAAGAAAGCATCTTTAAAGAATATGGTAGCAAGTTCTCTCATCTTGAGATTTCTAAGATGTTTTTGGTGGAACATGGTGAGGTTGTTGTAGAGAAAGATGCAATAGATGTTATCGTGAATATATTGGGCTAAATTGTATGCAATTGCTTAAAGTGGCAGAGCTTGAGAGTTCTGCCACTTTTTTATTTATATGAACGATGGTCAACTTATGCGAGACTGATTAAGTCGTGAAAGAACGGCAGCACTATGCTCATTACGTAAGTGCGGGTTTTGTGGCATCGTGCAAAGACACTATTCTTGACGACCCTGAAGGAAAGGGACATATCTTTAAATTGTCTTCTTTACTACAGGCATCCAAACCTCATATCTCATATCTTCGGGACTATTATCCAAATAAACCTCGACATCAATCATATCTGCCCATTTGTAGCCAGATGTAGGCTGCCATTCGGAATAGATGCGATTGAATAGACTCGCTATGGTTGAGGGTTTGCCCTCTCCAGAAAAAATTGCCCAATTATGTTTAGGGATAATTGTCTCAAACATGCCTCGTGGTGCAGGCTTATCGGTTACAACGCAAATATAATAATAACCGCCATCACCAGATTCGTTAGCCATAGAAAGACCAAACAAGCCTGTTGGTTCGCCATTCATCAATCCTATAAGTGGCTCATCAAGCCATTCTCCATCGCTTGACCCCCAAAGGGCATAATTATCTTGGCGTTTTCGTCCACATTCGCGCCAATTTTTATTCGCGTGCCTACAATCCTAAAGGTCTTTTTTTCAACAATACGATAATCCATTTCTGATACTCCTTTTACCGTTATTTGGAAACTAACACGCGGAAAGGCTTTGAGAATGGTATCGGGTATTCGCGCCGCAGATGGTGATATGCCGCGTACGGCCTGAAAAGCCCTATTAAATGCCGTATGCGAATCATAACCGTAACGCAAAGCCACATCTATCACTTTATTGCCATCCTGCAAATCAAAAGCGGCTTTTGTGAGTCTGCGACGGCGCAAATATCCCGATAACGACACACCGATTATATATGAAAACATCCTTTGGAAATGATATTGTGAACAACAGGCAAGTTGCGCTGCTCTCTCAATAGAAATTTCACTATCGAGATTGTCCTCCATGGTAATAGAGTAACAAATTTTAGGGAGCTATGCCTCTCGATTTTATGCACAAAAATGAGAGAGCTTTATTTTATTAGTTTTAGGGCAAAAGCTTTTGACCCATCAATAGCTACCCGCATCTGAAAAGATGCCAAATTATCCTCATCCCTAACAGAGTACATGCCCATATATTGCAAACTAGAATGCTCACATAGCCGCCGTATGCCTAGCTCAAAAGGTTCTGTGGCATATTTGGTATCGTAGCCATGGGTAGCGATAATGGCGACCTGTTTGTCTGCCCATAACGAACCCTTTGCTTTGCCATAAAACTTGTTGAGACCAAAATGGCGGTCTAGTAGGGCTTTCATGGGTGCTGTGCAATACCATGTATATATGGGAGTGGCTAAAACGATACAGTCGCTAGTGATGATTGCATCCATTATCTGTGCCACGTCATCATCTAGCACACAACCAAACTCCCCGTCCACATTTTGGCAAGCATAACAGCCATCACAAGGTTCGATTTCCTTGTCTGATAGAGTGATGTAGTCTATATGACAGCTATTGTCTCTCAAGGTCTGCATAAAAGGCTTTAAAATCTCGGCGGTATTGCCATCATCCCGTGGGCTACCTAGTATAATGCAAAATTTTTTCATTAAAATCTCCTTCTCTAAAGCCTACAAACTTGCTAATGACATTGCGAAAGCAGCTCCGGATTTCCCTTTGTTTTTTGCTGCAAACTCCAAAAACAACTGCTTGCTATCATCGCGCAATAGCCCGCTTTCTATTTTTGGGAAACGGTACTGCGAAAGTCCAGTTACTTTGCGCTTTTCAAGCTCGGTACGGACAAGCTCTATTGCCCCGTCTTCTGGTGCTTCTAAGGCATAGTGTATGCTGCCAATGAAACTAGACATGACCATCCCTAAACACATGAGACATGGCTCAAGATTTGTATAAAGCTCCAATTCAGCCCTAATTTTAAAAGGTGGTCCCTGCTCGTCCGCATCCATCAAGGCTTTTTGCTCGGCATGTACCAGCCATCGCCCATCTGCACGCTCTGACGTATACGCTGACGAAATTAGCTTATCTTCATGAAAGATAGCGGCAGCGATAGGAAGTTCCCCGCTATCCATTGCTTTTCGTGCCAACTCAATCACATATTGCATCTTTTCTATTTTCGTCATGATAGTAGCAACTGATTTAAATCCATAGGTTGAATCCATACACCATCTTTATATGCACGCATACATCCGCCAGAAATTTCGTCTGCCAACAGTATTTGACCATGGGCTACGCCAAATTCAAATTTAATGTCATAAAGTTCAAGACCTTTTTTCTGCAAGTCATCAGCAATAATACGACCAATTTTTTTTGTAAGAACCACAATATCATCATATTGATTTTCTGTCATTATCCCCAATACAGCCATGGACTCCTTTGTGATTGGTGGGTCGCCCTTATCGTCATTTTTTAGAGTGAACTCCACAAGACTATCCAAAGCCGCAGCTTCTTCGATATAGTCGCTATAGCGGCGAAGAAAGCTACCCACAGCCCTAAAGCGGCAAACCACCTCTATACCTTTGCCAAACATCTTTACGGGCTTAACAATCATAGTAGAATCTTCTAAATTGGCAGAAATAAAGTGTGTTGCTATGCCCGCATTGCCAAGCAATGTGAAGAAATGCTGTGATAGGGCAAGGCACTCCTTCCCTAAGCCATCAATGGTCAATGCAACCGAATTTTCGCCTGGGTCAAAAACACCATCTTTGCCCGTAGCATCGTCTTTAAATTTCAATAGGTAGTTTCCATCTTCCAATGCGTAAACGTTTTTGGTTTTACCTGTGTAGATTAGTTTCATAACCTAGTCCTCCCTAGTGTAAAATCAGCTAAAATAATGTTAGCTGTTCCGTCTCTGGCATACCTTCTAATATGCCGTTATCCTTTAGTAGTTGTACCACATTCTTATTAACTCTAGTGCGATTTTTCAAATCATCTACCGAGAAAAACTCGCCATCTTGACGCGCTGCTACAATGGTATCTGCTACTGTCTCGCCCAAGCCTGCCACAGCACATAGCGGCGGCATCAAGCCATCGTCTGTAAGCAAAAATTTTGTTGCATGTGCTTTGTAGATGTCTAGCTTAGCAAATTTTAGTCCGCGGGCATACATTTCGGTTACAAGCTCCAAAAGAACCATGGATTTATCATCTTTTTGTGATGCCTCATTACCCAAGCTATTTATGCGCCGCATCTCTTGTTTCGCCACATCTGACCCTAGACACATACGCACATAATCAAAATCGTCACTTTTCACAGAGAAGGTAGCGGCATAAAATGCCTCGGGATAATGGATTTTGTAGTATCCTATGCGCATGGTCATCATAACATATGCTACGGCATGACCCTTTGGAAAGAGATACTTAATTTTGCGGCAGGATTCTATATACCATTTTGGAACGCGCGCCGCAAGCATAATGCGCTCCTCTTCATCCGTAATACCTTTGCCCTTGCGCACATTCTCCATTATCTTAAATGCATCAGATTCCGCTACACCCTTCAAAATTAAGTAAACCATAATATCATCACGGCTAGGGATGATTTCACTTAGCGTAGCGATTTTTTGGCGCACTAGGTCAAGAGCATTGCCAGCCCACACATCTGTACCATGTGAAAGCCCAGAAATGCGCACAAGCTCCGCAAAAGAGGCGGGTCGTGTTTCCATAAGCATTTGGCGCACAAAATGTGTACCAAATTCTGGTAAGCCAAGAGAACCTGTTTTGCAACCTATCTCCTTATCTGTTACACCAAGCCTAGTCGGGCTAGAAAATAGCGAAACAGTACCTTCATCTGCAATATCGACTTCCCGCGGGTCTAGCCCTGTCAAGTCATGCAACATACGAATGATTGTCGGCACATCGTGTCCCAGTATATCTAGCTTAAACAATCTGCCTTCTATGGAGTGATAATCGAAATGTGTGGTGATAACGCCGCTGGAGGTGTCGTTTGCGGGATGCTGCACGGGCGTAAATTCGTATATACTTTTGCCCTTAGGCACAACAACAAGGCCTCCAGGATGCTGACCTGTAGTACGCTTGATGCCTGTGCAACCGCTAACAAGGCGGTTTACCTCTGCGCCCCGTTCGACAATGCCCCGCTCCTCCAGATATTTTTTTACATAGCCAAAGGCGGTGCGCTCGGCTATTGTGCCTATTGTACCTGCCTTAAAGATATAGCCTTCGCCAAAAAGTTCCTCTGCGTATTTATGCGCCTCGCCTTGATATTCGCCAGAAAAGTTAAGGTCTATATCTGGCTCTTTGTCACCGTTAAAACCAAGAAAAGTTTCAAATGGGATGGAATGCCCATCTTTTTTTAGTGCGGTAGCACATTTTGGGCATTTTCTATCAGGCATATCACAACCAGATGCACCAGCAAAGGACTGCACAATTTCGGAATCAAAATCAGTAAATTGGCAAGTGGGGCAATAATAATGCGGCGAAAGGGGATTAACCTCCGTAATCTCTGCCATTGTTGCTACAAAACTAGAGCCGATAGAACCGCGTGACCCAACGAGATAGCCATTTTCCATAGAATTAACAACAAGCTGACGCGCTATTATATAGAAAGTAGCAAAACCATTGCCAATAATGGCAGAAAGCTCACGCTTCATACGCTTTTCGACTATCTCAGGTAGAGGGTTTCCGTATCTTTCCATAGCACGAGTAGTTACTAGCTCTTTCAACTGTTCCTCGCTGCCCTCAACAACAGGCGGGAAGCTGCCTTGTGGGATTGGCAATATATTTTCTACCATATCCGCAATAGCGCGGCTATTTGTCACAACAACTTCACGTGCCTTAGCTTCGCCAAGATAAGCAAATTCCTCTAGCATCTCATCCGTTGTCATAAAATGCAGGGCGGGCTGGTTGTCCACATCCTTAAACCCATTACCAGCCATAATTATGCTACGGTAAATTTCTTGACCTGGGTCTATATAGTGCGCATCACCAGCGGCAACAACGGGCTTGCCAAAACGCTCGCCTAGCTCCACAATCTTTCTGTTGATTTCTTGCAAGGCTTCCACGCCGCCTACATCACCTTTACGTACGAGATGCATATTATTTGTCATAGGATGTATCTCAAAATAATCATAAAATTCAGCGAGAGCCTCTATATGCTCTGCCGCCTTGCTTTCTCGTACAGCGGTATAAAATTCGCCTGCCTCGCAAGCAGTGCCCACAATCAAGCCTTCGCGATGCTTCAAAAGCTCGCTTTTAGGGATTCGTGGTTGCTTAAAAAAATAGTCAATATGTGATTTGGAGACAAGTTCATAGAGATTGCGCAGTCCAACAGAATTTTTTACCAAAATAACCGTATGATGCGGTCTTAGCCGCTTTATATCAATCTTCTTTGAGTATCGCAAGTTTATATGATTTAGAGTTACGATTTTTTGCGAATGCAAAATTTCCATTTGCTGTAAAAATATTTGGGCAAGTGCCGATGCATCATCACTGGCACGGTGGTGATTTTCTAGCACTATGCCATGGTGCTTTACCATGGCAGCAAGACCATGGCGCGAAAGGTCTGGATAAAGCGCGCGAGATAGCTGCAAGGTACATAAATAAGGGTTCTTTACTTCATAGCCAAGCACACTGCCATTATGCTCCAAAAAGCCCATGTCAAAATCGGCATTGTGAGCAACCAGTGTTGCATCACCAATAAATTCAAGAAATTTAGGCAATATAACATCTATTGTGGGTTGACCTGTCAGCATATCATCTGTAATATGCGTTAGTTCAATTATTTTTGCGGGCAATTTTTCTTTTGGGTCAATAAAGTGGTTAAAAACCTCTGTAATCTTGCCGCCTTGCACTTTGACTGCGCCAATCTCAATAATAGCGCAACTTTCGCGATTAAAACCTGTGGTCTCAATATCAAAAACCACAAAATCATCCGCGAGCTTCGTTTCGCCTGCACGCGTGACAATAGATATGGCTAGGTCATCTACCAAATAGGCTTCAACACCATAAATGACCTTTATTCCGTGCTTTTTTGCCGCCGCCATAGCATCCGGGAAAGCTTGTAAAACACCGTGGTCAGTGATGGCTACGGCATCATGCCCCCAGGCCGCCGCACGTGCGATAAAGTCTCCCGCAGGAGTTATACCGTCAAGCTGTGACATATTTGTGTGCAAGTGCAGCTCCACGCGCTTTTCCTTGGCATTATCTATGCGCTGCTCTGCTGCAATCTCGGCAGGCCCAATGCGATTGGCCATTATGTTTATCTCTTTACTATACTGGTCAAACTGCACATTGCCAGATATCTTGACACCTGCACCCACTTTCAACAAATCTGCAAAATCAGGCAACTTTTCTTTTGTCAAAAAAAACTTAATGGATATGGAGGAGTTGCCATCTGAAATGTCAAAGCTATATAGGAGTTTCTTGCTCTTGGTTTCGCGGCTTTCTATACGAAAAATTCGCCCAGCTACTACGACGCTTTCTTCTTCAAAAAAGTTAGCATCTAACGGACGTGTTTCGCCTGATATTTTTTGCAACTTCCCTTGATTTCTTGGCGTAGATTTCTTTGGAATGGCAGATGATGCGGCACGCACTGGCATGGGTGCAGGAATGGCGGCTATTTTGACAGGTGTATTTTTAGCCTTGTTTTTGTTCTCAACACAGCCAAATTTTACTTTAACGGTCAAACCTATTGATTCCAAAAGTATACTTTCAACTATATTTGCAATACCCATTTTCCTAAAAATAGCACTTACGTCGCTGGCTGTATCTATGCATAAAATATTGGAATCATTCTCTGATTCAAGTTTCCAAGGAGCCTGTACAATCATCTCGCCCGCAAAAACATTAGTTTTCCGTAATCTATAAAGCATATTTGCCCAAAAGCCAGCAAGAAAGCCTTGGGGGTCTTTTGGTGCGTATATATCAATAATATTAATTTCTTCCACTGTACCAAGAGGCAAGCTAAGCAATATACCCTGCTCTAAACTCGCGATACTTACAGCATCAACAAAGCTCTTTGGAGAGATACGTACCTCTAACCGCTTTTCATGACTAAAGAGCTTTACGCTAGCTACAGCGGCATTTCGTAAAGCCTCTGAAATCTCACTATCTATTTTTAAATCTTTAAAAACATCACTGATAGTTTTTCTTTGAGTATTCATCCAAGATATTCCTTTTCTAATCTATTAATTTCTGATAGCAACGCCACCACCATTTCACTTTCTGACACCTTACGTATAACCTCACCTTTGGCAAAGAGTATTCCGAATCCTTTGCCGCACGCTAGCCCTATATCAGATTCTTTGGCTTCCCCTGGTCCATTTACAGCGCATCCCATAATGGCTATAGACATAGGCGTGGTGACATGGCTAATGCGTGATGAAATCTCGTTTGCAAGGGATATTAGGTCTACCTCTGTACGCCCACATGTGGGACAAGATATTATTTCTGGCCCAAATTGCCGTAGACGTAAAGATTTAAGCAATTCTTTTGCGGCGGATACTTCTTCTACAGGGTCAGCAGTTAAAGAGATACGTATAGTGTCACCTATACCGCGTGTAAGCATGGCGGCTAACCCTGCCGTAGATTTAATTGTGCCGCTGTATAGCGTGCCAGCCTCGGTAATGCCCATATGTAGGGGGTAATTAACTTGTGGCGAAAGAATTTCGTGTGCCTCAAGCGTCATGGGGATATTACTAGCTTTTATCGATATCACGATATTATCAAAATCCAAGCCTTCTAGCATACGTACATTTCGCAAAGCTGATTCTGCAAGCCCCTGCGCCGTTACGCCGCCGTATTTGTCAATCAAATCAAGCTCTAAAGAGCCAGAATTTACGCCAACCCGTATTGGTATATTGCGTGATTTTGCCACAGAAACCACCTCAGCTACCTTCGTGTGATTCCCTATATTCCCAGGGTTTATGCGTATCTTATCCGCGCCAGCCTCAATAGATGCAATGGCTAAACGATGGTCAAAGTGGATATCGGCTACAAGAGGAATATTGGTCACGCGCCGCCTGATTTCTGCAAACCCTGACGCTGCCTCGCGATGGTTTACCGCTAAGCGAACGATTTCGCATCCCGCCTCGGCAAGTGCTTCAATTTGTGCTATTGTCGCCTCAATGTCGGCGGTATTGGTATTGGTCATGGATTGTATGCTAATTGGATGACTGCCGCCAATAGCCACGCCACCAACTTTTACAACTCTTGTTTTTCTGCGGTTATACACTCTTCCACAGCCTTTCTATAATAAGCTACGACCTCGGCGTAATTTGGGTCAGTAAGAGCATTTTTGCCATCTTCTGACAGAGAGTAAATGCCTTTTTCGATTTTCATAAACCAATTATAGTAATTTGCATTCAACAATCGCCAAGAATGGTCAATACAATTATATTTTTTTATCAATTCGGATGATTTGGCTTCTCCTGCCTTCTCCAAAGCACAAGCAATATGTAAATTTCGCTCCCTATGTGCTGTTAGAAGCTTTCGCCCTGTTACGCCACCCAAATTTCCGTCAAAAGTTCTGCCATTAAATTCCGCTAAAAGTGCTTTCGTGCGCTTATTGTAACGACTTTTTGCCATAGCTGGTAGCAATTGCGCCTCAACGAGCTGCGTATTGCTATCCATCGCAACTGTGATAAGACCAATGCCTAATTTCTCAAGAACATGCAAAATATGCCCTCGTTTGAGCATGAAAATCTTGCGGGGTATAGCAATATATATTGTATTTGTTATTTTTTGCCTATCCAAAGCTTGGTATAACAATGATATGTTAAATGATTTTTTTAGCTCTACAATGGTCAATTCTTCGCCCTTGACAAGGGCTATGTCGCAGCCTTTTACCTCGCCGCGCACAACATAGCCCTTGCTTTCAAAAAACTTTTTTATAGGCGAGTACAGCTCTTCTTCCTTAAAATCACCCATTTTGTGCCATATACGCCTCAATGTCGTCAACTTCTTTGATGATATGGGCAGTTAAATTCTTGTGACCATCTTTTGTCACTAAAACATCATCTTCTATGCGTATGCCGATACCTTCTTCGGCTATATACAGCCCAGGTTCTACAGTGAATACCATACCTTCTTCAAGCACAAGCTCCCTATCATTACCCACATCGTGCGTTTCCAAACCTAACATATGCGAAACACCGTGATAATAATAATTGATAAGCTCAGACTTATCCTTTATTAAGCCAATTTTTGTAAGTTCTTCCACATAATAAGCCTGCAATGATTCTTGCAAGGTCTTGAACACAACACCTGGCTTTATCATATTAAGCACAAGCTTCATGCCACCAAGCACGATATTATATAACTCTTTTTGACGCGGAGAAAACTTGCCATTTGCAGGGAAGGTGCGTGAAACGTCAGCACTATACCATTTCCACTGCGCGCCATAATCCGTTAGCACTAGGTCGCCGTCGCTGATTTTGCAATTGTTATCGCCATAATGCAACACACAAGCATTTTTTCCACTAGCCATAATAGTTCTAAAAGCTCTGTCACGGCAACCATTTTTCTTATATATGTAGTCCAGATGCGCCTCTAGCTCATATTCCATCATATCTGGACACACATTGCGTAAAAGTGCCAAAAAGCATTCGCCTGTAATTTCTGCGGCTTTCTGGATATTGGTCACTTCCTCTTCAGATTTTATCAAACGCACAGATGCAAAAATAGGATGCGCGTTCTTGATGGTAACATCAGGAAATTTTTCGCGCAAAAGCTTGGCGAAATCAAGCTCTGGTGTATTTGGGCGCGTAAGGCTACGGTTTTCTAGGTCAAGATAAACAGTGTGTATCTTTTCCATTCGCCCGATTAAAGCCGCTGCTACTTGGTCGCATAGCTGGTCTATGTACGCATAACCCTCTATGCCAGAGATTGCTTTGGCAGCCTCTTCGTCCATAGCCGCCCCATCCCATTTTGCGACTAATTCATCAAAACGCTCGATGTAAAGTGTATCTGCGACCTTGCCTTCGCCATCTTTTTTCTGCATAAACACCAAATTTGGCGTTTCTATGCCTGTTGCATAGTAAAAGTTGCGCTGTGGCGCAAAAGGATAAAATTCGTCGCCGCGTTTAACGGGAGCAATACCGCCAAAAATAATCAGCATACTGCCATTGTCAAGCTTCGCCGCGATTTTTTCACGATTTTTAATGTAAAGTTGGCTCATCACGTCACCTCATAAGAGTTTTCTTTTATTATAACTCAATTTTAATACCATTTCAATGCTTGATTTAATTTACAAAATATGGTATTATGGATATATGAATAAATCGCCGAACCACAGAACACTGGTTATAATTGTTTTTATCGCATATGCTTTCGCTGTGTGTTATATTACTCTGTTTTCGCGCGAAGTCGCCATGGCGAGCATAGAGCTGGACCCAATAGCATCCTATCGTCGCGCCGCAAACACTTCCTCGGCATATCTTGCTACCATAGAAATTCGTAATGTAATCTTAAACGTAATCATGTTTGTGCCCTTTGGGATATTTTTGCCGCTATTTAGTTCGCGGCTTAAATTGTTGGATGTTATTATGCTATCGGTTTTAGCATCACTAGCCATAGAAACCGCACAATTGATAACCAAACGCGGCGTTTTTGCCATAGAAGATATAATTCACAACACTCTCGGCGCGGCTTTGGGCCTAGCTTTCTATCACATCTTTGCAAAAATTTTCAAAAAGTCTTGACAACGCACCCAAAGCATATTATAATAACCTTTGTGCCGATATATTTGGCGGGATAGCTCAGTTGGCTAGAGCACACGGTTCATACCCGTGGTGTCGGGGGTTCAAGTCCCTTTCCCGCTAGTAGAAAATCCCCAAGCAAGAAATTTTCTGTTGGAAATTTTGCTTTGGGGATTTTTGCTTTTAGTGGGAGGTGTTTGACATAATAAAGTCATTCTGGGGGCAACCTGAAAACAATTATATTTTGTACATGGATATATTGGCAGGGGAAAAGATTATAATGTCTCCTCAAATTGGCATTTTATCGACTGTTCTTGATTGGACTTTGAAAGAACTAAAGAGAGTTCGATTGCTCTATGAAGCCGAAGAAGTTTATTTCAAGATGTTTTCTGACAACATCATATTGTGTTCAGACACAAACTATAAGTTCCTTCTGATGGTTGCGGCTGGATGGCAGAAACATCTGGCTACTTTTGGAATATTTTTGCGAGGATCCCTCTGTTACGGAAGCGTAATTAAAAATCCTGATTTTATTTGGGCAAAGGCTTAGTGAAAGCCTATCAATTAGAAAATAAGCAAGCTAAGTTTCCGAGGGTAATAATTGATGAGAGCTTCCTGAATGCTATGCCATGCAATTCAGATGCCGATAATATTCTGAGGTAATATATATGCAAAGATGTGGATGGTAGAATATTTATACATTACCTTCGGGAAGTAAGTCAAACTTATGATAGGTCAACCATGCTAAATTTATTGATGGAACACCAGTTTAGAACGAAAGCGAATTTATTTTGGAATAGTGAGGTAACAGAGTTTACACGAGAGGAAGAAGAGAAGGGTATACGAGAAAGCATCAACAATAAATTTATTGATGAAAACAATGAAAACTTTGCGTTTAAGATAGATGAAGATATGAACAAATGGAGAGATGGGTTGATACGCCACTTAAACGCCAACTTGAAATGGCTGCCAGATGACCATGAGACTGTAAGGAGCATCAAAGGGCTAGAATGACTTTTGGTATGCGGAAGTTTGTGGACACGCTCTGCTATCTAAAATAAAATCATCGAACTTTACCTTCAGGAGACTTTGTTCGGTTTTTACTAAAATATCTTGACTTTGAACACCTATAAAAATCAACCCCCCTATGAATCAAAACTCCATAGGGGGGTTGTTATATATGTTACTCTTTATCCAAATAATCCTGCAATTCCTTGGTAGGATACACACTGCGTCCCACGTACTTGGTATGCAGCAACTCGTGCGACTTATGACCACCAGGCTCGCCTAAGAAGGTCTCGTAAATCTCTTTAACCACAGGGTTTTCATGAGATTTTCTTAGCTTAGGGTTGCCAGAGTCGATATTGTATAGAACTGATGCGCGTTTTTTAGGTATGTCAAGTTCATTGCGTAGATAGCCTGGTATTTGCGGCTGACCACCACCACCAACGCAACCACCAGCACAGCCCATAACCTCAATGAAATGATAGTCCTTTTCGCCGCGCCTAACGGCATCGATGACCTCTTTAACCTTTGCAGGGGTAGCAACAGCTGCAACCTTAATTTTTTGTCCCGCGATTTCGTAGGTTGCCTCCTTGATGCCTTCATTGCCTCTTACTTCTTCAAAGTCAATCTTTGTTAGTTCTTTGCCATCCATTACCTCGGATACTGTACGCAAAGCCGCCTCCATAACGCCCCCTGAAGCACCGAAAATATGACCAGCACCAGATGCTATGCCAAAAACAGGGTCAAAGTCGGCATCTTCTAGGCTGGCAAAGTCTATACCGCTGGTCTTTATCATTCTTGCAAACTCAACGCCAGTGATGGTTACATCGATATCAGGGTAATCAGTTGCATCATGATTCTCTACCATTTCGCCTCTGGTTATCTCGAACTTTTTAGCAGTACAAGGCATGAGGGTAACAACAAAGATATTTTTAGGGTCTACGCCGATTTTTTCTGCATAATAGGTTTTCATCAAAGTGCCATAAATGCCTTGCGGCGACTTGCAACTTGAATGATTTTTAAGCATATCTGGATAATAATATTCCAAATATTTAACCCAAGCAGGACAGCAAGAGGTAAACATCGGGAAAGGTCCGCCTTTTTTAAGGCGGTCTATAAACTCTGTGCCTTCTTCCATAATTGTGATGTCGGCAGCGGTATCTATATCAAACACCTTGTCAAAGCCAAGCATACGGCAAGCCGCAACCACTTTGCCTTGCACATTTGTGCCTATAGGCATACCAAACATTTCGCCAACCTGTGCGCGAATAGCAGGAGCAGGAGCAACTATCACATATTTATCTGGGTCTGCAAGGGCATCCCAGACCTTTTGTGTGTCGTCTCTTTCTCTCAATGCGGCCGTAGGGCATACAGCCACACATTGACCACAATGTATGCAAGAAGTGGTTTCCAAAGGAAGCCCAAAAGCACTGCCAATATGTGTGAAGAAACCACGCTTGTTGCGCCCGATTACAGATACATCCTGTTGTTTGCTACATATAGCAACACAGCGATTACATAGAATACATTTTGTGTTATCTCTTACGAGATGCTTTGTTGTAGCATCTACTTCAGAACCCTGCCTTCCAAATTCCGTTGTGTTAAAACGGAATTGGTCTGCGCTATATTCTACTGCAAGGGTTTGCAGCTCGCAATTTGTTGAGCGCGGGCAAGAAAGACAGTCCATTCTGTGGTGCGACAACAGAAGCTCCACATTGGTTTTTCTGGCCTTGCGCACTCTATCCGTATTTACTAAAACCTCCATGCCTTCAGAAACAGGGAACATACACGCAGCCGCAAGGTTTTTCGCGCCCTTAACTTCTACAACGCACACGCGGCAAGCACCAATTTCATTGTCTTCTTTCATGAAGCATAGGGTAGGTATGCGCACGCCTATTTGTCGTGCTGCTTCCATTATGGTTGCGCCTTCATTAACTTTTACTTCTATGCCATTTATTTTTAAGGTAACTGTTTTTGTCATTTCGGCAGTCGCCATAGTCATTACACCTCCAAATTATATTTTTTCTATTGCGCTAATTTTCGGTGGGCATTTCTCAAAGCAAAGACCGCACTTGATGCACACATCTTGGTCTATCACGTGCTTTTGCTTTTTCTCGCCATGTATGCAATTTACAGGGCAAACGCGTACGCACATACCGCAGCCGATACACTTGTCGTTAATGTGATAGCGCACAAGGTCTGTACATACCTTAGCAGGGCAACGATTGTTTACAATATGTTCCGCATATTCATCAAGGAAATGCTCAAGGGTAGATAAAACAGGGTTTGGAGCTGTTTGACCCAAGCCGCAAAGCGAATTTTCTTTTATGAAATACGAAAGCTCTTTCATCTCGTCCAAATCTTCCATTTTACCTTTGCCTTGCGAGATTCTTTCTAGGATTTGGTATAGGCGTTTTGTGCCAACGCGGCATGGTGTGCATTTACCACAGCTTTCATCTACTGTAAACTCAAGGAAGAATTTAGCGATATCTACCATGCAATTATCTTCATCCATAACAATAAGACCGCCAGAACCCATCATAGAGCCAAGAGCAATAAGATTATCAAAGTCGATAACAGCATCGAACTGAGATTCTGGAATACAACCGCCAGAAGGTCCTCCTGTTTGCGCTGCCTTAAACTTCTTGCCATTAGGTATGCCGCCGCCAACTTCTTCCACAACCTCACGAAGAGTAATGCCCATAGGAACTTCTATAAGACCAACGTTTTTAACTTTACCAGCAATAGCAAAAACTTTAGAACCCTTGGACTTTTCTGTACCTAAAGATGCAAACCATTCTGCACCGCGCAAAAGAATTTGCGGGATATTAGCGAGAGTTTCTACGTTATTAATGATAGTGGGTTTGCCCCAAAGACCCTTAACAGCAGGGAATGGAGGACGTGGTACAGGCTCGCCGCGACCACCCTCTATAGACATAAGCAGAGCTGTTTCTTCGCCGCATACAAACGCACCAGCACCAGGCTTTATTCTTACATCAAAATTAAATCCGCTATCAAAAATATTTTTGCCGAGAAGACCTTTTTCGCGAGCCTGCCCAATAGCTATTTCAAGACGTTTGATGGCAATTGGGTACTCTGCACGCACATATAGATAGCCCTCATCAGCACCGATAGCATAGGCGGCTATAGCCATAGCTTCAAGCACGGCATGTGGGTCACCCTCTAGGATAGAGCGATCCATAAACGCGCCTGGGTCGCCCTCGTCACCATTACAAACAATATATTTCTTGCCCGCAGGTTGAGCGGCAGCAAAGCTCCATTTCATGCCAGTAGAGAAACCAGCACCACCACGACCGCGCAGACCAGATGCCTTAACAAGGTCTATAACCTCGTTAGGTTGCATCTCTTTAAGTACTTTATAGAGAGCTTGGTAGCCGTCATGTGCTATATATTCTTCTATAATTTCTGGGTCAAGAATGCCACAATTGCGAAGAGCAACGCGCAGTTGTTTTTTAAAAAAGCCCGTTCCTTCAAAAGGAACGATTTCGTCACCCTCAAAAGATTCGCTGTATACGTATTCACGAACGATTTCGTTTTTCATTATATGTTCTTCAAAGATTTTTTCGGCTTTTGCCATGTCTACCTGCTCATAGAAAATGCTATCAGGATACAAAATAACAACAGGACCAACAGCACAAAGACCAAAACAACCAGTTTTAACAACCTTTACAACATCCTGCTTACCTTCTTCTTTTGTACGTCTTTCAAACATTTCTATTAGCTTGCCAGCATCGCCCGCAAGGCAGCCCGTAGAAGCACATACCACGATGTGATGCTCATGAGGATGTTCTGCTATTTCTTTTTCTATTTGCTCTTTCATTTCTGGCAGTTTATGCAAATCGTGTGCCAAAAATCTCAAATTTATATCTACCAAAGAATTATCACGGATTTCATTTAATTGCTCTAGCGATTTAATCATTGCCATTGTCTTCTAGCCTCCCTTTTATTCTGATTTCGGATATTGCACTAAAACGCCAGCAACATCGTCGCTATATATCTTGCCATGTACATCTTCATTAATAGTTAAAACAGGAGCAAGACCGCATACGCCAATGCAGCGGCAACCGTCAAGCGAAAACATCATGTCTTCTGTACATTCGCCTGGTTTTATGCCTAATTGACGAGCAAACTGGTCTAATACAGCACCAGCACCTTTAACATAGCAGGCTGTACCCATGCAGATGTTGATTTTATACTTACCCTTAGGTGTCAAGAAAAACTGAGAATAGAATGTAGATGTGCTGTATACTTGTTCTATAGGCAAATCAAGCTTTTCAGCTATCTTTACCTGAACCTCGGGCGGCAAATAGCCAAAAACCTCCTGCGCCCCTTGTAGCACGCCAATCAACGACCCTTTAACCTCTTTGTACTTTTCGATAATGCCGTCTAGGCGTTCAAATTGCTCTGCTGTGAAAACAGGAGCCTTCGTTGCCATAAAATCATCCCTTTCATGATAGATTATATATTCTGATGACCGAAACAGCATCACAGTTACTTTTCGACCATACTAAATGCCTACATTACAAGTAGTTATTTCCTTAACAAAGTCCAAAAACAATCGTATCATATTTTTGTGAAAAAATCAACAAAAAAATTCACGACATGCTATGGAGGTAGTTTGACAAGATTTTCTTTTTCTGATATGCTGTGTTAGTGGTATTTGGATTTTTCTTAGGGGGAATATGCATGTTAGAAAAGACAAAACAAAATGTGATGAAACTGGAGACTGAAAGGTTAAAAATATGTGATAGAGACCAAAATATAGTAGGACTAGAGAAAATCTGTGCTGATGAAAAAACAATGGAACTTTATCCAGATTTTAGATTAAATCCTGAACGACCGCTTGCTGTATTTCTGCCACTTCTTGAGCAACATGGCATTTTTGTCTTTCCGTTCAAAGAAAAGCTGGAAGATGCTGTTATTGGGTTCATAACCATAAATAATGTGGATGAAGCCACAAAGTCCATAGAAATTGGATATTTCTTGCTAAGTAGCCACTGGAGCAAGGGATATGCAAGCGAGATAACAGTTGCCCTTATAGAAATTCTGAAAAACCAAGACTGGCAAAGAATTATGGCAACAGTATACAGTGGCAATGCCGCAAGCGAAAGATTGCTGGAAAGATGTGGCTTTGCACTTGAAGATGTGATAAAGGACAAATGTGTAATCAATGGAAATAATCACGATGACATGATATATTCATATAAATTCTAGTAATCTTGAGGAGGACATGTAAATGAAACCTGTAGTTTTAATAATAATGGATGGTGTAGCTCTAGGGCCAGAAACACTAGGAAACGCTGTAGCAAAGGCATATACGCCGAATTTGGATTATCTTTTTGAAAACCATCCATGGACAAAGATAAAAGCACATGGTACGGCAGTTGGCTTGCCAGATGATAGTGATATGGGTAATAGCGAGGTGGGTCATAATGCCCTTGGCTGTGGTCAAATTTACGCCCAAGGTGCAAAGCTTGTGAACCAATCTATAAAAACAGGTGAGTTATTTTATTCACAAACATGGAGCGCACTTGTAAAAAATGCCAAAGATAATGCTAGCGTCCTGCATTTCATAGGTCTTTTATCGGATGGCAATGTGCATTCAAATATTGATCATTTAATAGCACTAGTAACGCAGGCTAAAAAGGAAGGTTTGGCAAAGGTACGAATTCATGGGCTTTTGGATGGACGCGATGTACCTGCTCAGTCTGCACTGGACTATGTTAGCAAGCTAGAATTAGCTATGGAAAGCCTGAATGATGCTACATTTGATGCTCGCATAGCCAGCGGCGGCGGTCGTCAGCGTATTACGATGGATAGATATGGCGCAAACTGGCCTATGGTTAAGGCGGGTTGGGATACGCATGTACATGGCATAGGCGAGCAGTTTAAAACAGCAACAGAGGCCATTACATTTGCACGTAATGCCGCGCCACAGATAATAGACCAAGACCTGCCGCCATTTGTGATAGGTGAAAATGGCGAACCTGTAGGTAAGATATGCGATAATGACAGTGTGGTGCTGTTTAATTTCCGCGGAGATAGGGCGATTGAGCTTTCTCAAGCTTTTGATTTGTCTGATTTTGATAAATTTGACCGCGAAAATTGTCCTAAAGTGTTTTATGCGGGAATGTTGCAATATGATGGTGATTTGCAATTGCCAAGGAATTTCTTGGTAGCACCGCCAAATATTACAAATACACTTTCGGAGCTGCTTGTAGCTAACAAAATAGCGCAATATGCCGTATCCGAAACCCAAAAATATGGGCATGTAACATATTTTTGGAATGGCAATAAGAGCGAAAAATTTTCTGAGGAGTTGGAGACATGGCAAGAAATACCATCGGATATAGTGCCCTTTGAGCAACGCCCATGGATGAAAGCTGCCGAAATAACAGATTGTGTGATAGATGCTATAAAATCTAAAAAATACGGCTTTATACGCGCCAATATGCCCAATGGTGATATGGTAGGGCATACGGGTAGTTTCCAAGCAGCAGAAATTTCAGTTGCGGCCGTGGATTTATGCCTTGGCCGCTTGATAGAAGTGGCGAAAGAGTACAATGTAACACTTGCAGTATGCGCAGACCATGGCAATGCCGATGAGATGTTTGAAGAGATAAAAGGCGTGAAATCAGTAAAAACAGCACATACACTAAACCCTGCACCATTTATTATTTTTGATATGGAGCATGAGGTTAGCTTCAAGGAAGGTAATTTTGGGCTTGCTAATGTAGCGGCTACTGTGGCAGATTTGTTGGGTATTGCGCCTAACGGAGCTTGGAAAGAATCTATGCTGAAATAGCATTGTAGGAAAATTAACACAATCGCCATTGCTTTTTGCGACAATGGCGATTTTTCAAATTTTTCTTGACAATGTATAAAATTTATTGTATAATGCCAAGGTATGTTTTGTAAACAAAAATATGGAAAGGAGGAACTGCAAATGCCTACATTTAACCAATTAGTAAAGAAAGGTAGAGGTCACAAGATTCGCAAATCTACAGCCCCTGCTTTGCAAAAAAGTCTTAACACGTTAAAAAAGCGTCGTTTTGATGCATCTAGCCCGTTCAAGCGCGGCGTATGCACAAATGTTAAGACTGATAAGCCTAAAAAGCCTAATTCTGCTCTGCGTAAAATGGCTAGGGTACGTCTATCTAATGGCATGGAAGTAACAGCATACATCCCAGGTGAAGGCCACAATCTGCAAGAGCATAGCGTGGTACTAATCCGTGGTGGTCGTGTGCGTGACTTACCTGGTGTGCGCTATCACATTTTGCGCGGCACGCTAGATACTGCTGGTGTTGCTAACCGCAAACAAGCGCGTAGTAAATATGGCGCGAAAAGACCTAAAAAGTAAGAAAATAATTGAAATTGATTGCCTTGGAATTATCAATTATCAATTATTAGTTATCGGTTGCCAAACTGGTAATTAGTAATTGATAATTGCTATATACAAGGCACCGCAGACGTTTTCGTAATAGCGAGACGTTTGAGTACCTGATTTATAAGGAGGGAAGAGACGTGCCAAGAAAAGGACATGTTCCGAAAAGAGAGGTTTTGGCCGACCCGCTGTATAGCAGCAAAACGGTCACAAAGCTGATAAACACCATTATGCTAGATGGCAAAAGAGGTGTGGCGCAAGGCATTGTATACAGAGCCTTTGCGAAAGTAGAAGAACGCAAAGGAACACCTGCATTGCAAGCTTTTGAAGAAGCTTTGGCGAATATCATGCCTCAGCTAGAGGTAAAAGCACGCCGCGTAGGTGGTGCAACATACCAAGTGCCTATGGAAATTCGCCCAGACAGAAGGCAAGCCCTTGGTTTGCGCTGGCTTGTACAATACAGCCGCCGTCGTGGTGAAAAAACCATGGAAGAACGCCTAGCAGGCGAAATTATGGATGCTACAAATAGTGCTGGTGGTGCTGTGCGCCGTAAAGAAGAAATGCACAAGATGGCTGATGCTAACCGTGCTTTCTCGCATTACAAGTGGTAATTAAGATAGATTGTTGGATTAATTATAGAAATACACTAGCAACAAGAAAGGATGTGATTAGTTTTGGCAAAGAGAGAATACCCGCTGGACAAAACCAGGAATATAGGTATTATGGCTCATATCGATGCGGGTAAGACCACTCTTACTGAAAGAATACTATATTATACTGGTAAGACATATAAGATGGGCGACACGCACGAAGGCACGGCTGTTATGGACTCTATGGACCAAGAGCAGGAGCGGGGCATTACTATTAACTCTGCGGCAACGACCACATTTTGGCAGGATAACCGTATCAATATCATTGATACACCTGGTCACGTGGATTTTACCGTAGAGGTAGAACGTTCGCTACGCGTGCTTGACGGTGCTGTTAGCGTATTTTGCGCTAAAGGTGGTGTAGAGCCGCAGTCCGAAACCGTATGGAGGCAGGCCGATAAATACAAAGTTCCGCGCCTTGCATATGTAAACAAAATGGACATCATGGGCGCAGATTTCATGAATGTTGTAGGTATGATTAAGGAAAGGCTTGCTGCCAATCCTGTACCTGTTCAGTTGCCTATCGGCGCTGAGGATTTGTTTACAGGCATTATTGACCTCATGAAAATGAAGGCATATTCTTATACGGGCGACATGGGTGAAGCAGTTGTAGAGGGTGATATTCCTGCTGACATGCTAGATGCGGCTGAAGAAGCTAGAAATACAATGATAGAAGCCATCGCCGAAACGGATGATGCCCTAATGGAAAAATTCTTTGCGGGCGAAGAATTGTCTGTGGATGAGCTAAAAGCAGCACTTCGTAAAGCGTGTATCACAACAGAGATTATACCTGTTTTTTGTGGTAGCGCGTATAAGAAAAAAGGCGTACAAAGCTTGCTGGACGGCGTTGTGGCGTATTTGCCAGCCCCTATAGATATCGAAGCTATCAAGGGCATTGTGCCTGATGATGAAGATGTGGAGATAGAGCGCAAAGCATCTGATGATGAGCCTTTTTCTTCTTTGGCTTTCAAAATCGTTAATGATGCATTTGTTGGTAAGTTGGCGTTTTTCCGCGTATATTCTGGCACTTTTGAATCTGGAAACTATATTTATAATGCCACAAAAGGCAAAAAAGAGCGTGTAAGCCGTATATTCCTTATGCATTCTGATAAGCGCGAGGAAGTGTCTAAAGTATATGCAGGCGATATTGCCGCGGCTGTTGGCTTAAAATCAACAACCACAGGCGACACCCTTTGCTTAGAAGACGACCCTGTTATCTTAGAATCTATGAATTTCCCAGAGCCTGTTATCCACGTTGCTATCGAGCCTAAAACCAAGGCTGGGCGCGATAAAATGGGTATAGCCCTGAGCAAGCTAGCAGAGGAAGACCCAACATTTAAAACCTATACTGACCATGAAACGGGTCAAACCATCATTGCTGGTATGGGCGAGCTACATCTTGAGGTTATTGTAGAGAGGCTTCTGCGTGAGTTTAAAGTTGAAGCAAATGTGGGTAACCCACAGGTTGCGTACCGCGAGTCTTTCAAAAAGGCTGTGGATGTAGAAGGCAAATATGTTAAGCAATCTGGCGGCAAAGGTCAATATGGTCATTGTAAAATTAAGTTTGAACCTACAGATGCTAATGATGCCGAAAATGCCTTTATCTTTGAAAACAAGATTGTGGGCGGCGTTATACCTCGTGAATATATCGCCCCTATTGAGGCTGGTGTAAAAGAAGCTATGCAAAGCGGTATTATTGGTGGCTATCCTGTGCTTGGTGTTAAGGCTACGCTATATGATGGCAGCTTCCATGAGGTGGATTCTTCCGAAATTGCTTTCAAAATTGCTGGTTCTATGGCATTCAAAGAGGCTATGCGCAAAGGTGAAGCTATCTTGCTAGAGCCTATCATGAAGGTTGACGTAACTGTGGCCGAGGAATATATGGGCGATGTAATTGGCGATGTAAACTCTCGTCGTGGGCGCATAGATTCCACAGAATCCCGCTCTGGCGCTATGGTGGTTCATGCTTATGTGCCGCTTGCAGAGATGTTTGGTTACTCTACACGTTTGCGCTCTATGACACAGGGTCGCGGTGTTTATGCCATGGAAGTGCATCACTATGAGCAAGTTCCAAAGAGCGTTATGGAAAAGCAAGCGCAAAAGGGCGGTAATTAATTTTTGTAATCAAAAAAATACTTGCAAAATTATGGATAAGTAGTATAATAGAGATATCGAAAACGAAAAGGTAAATCAAGGAGGAAAATCAAAATGGCAAAAGCTAAGTTTGAAAGAAACAAGCCGCACGTTAATATCGGCACAATTGGTCACGTTGACCATGGTAAGACAACACTGACAGCCGCTATCACAAAAACTCTTCACCAAAGATACGGCCTAGGCGAAATCGTTGACTTTGACAAAATCGACAAAGCCCCAGAAGAAAAAGCAAGAGGCATAACCATTTCTTCTACTCACGTTGAATATGAAACGCCTAACCGCCACTATGCTCACGTAGATTGCCCTGGTCACGCTGACTATGTAAAAAACATGATTACTGGTGCTGCTCAGATGGACGGCGCAATCCTTGTGGTTGCTGCTACTGACGGTGTTATGGCTCAAACAAACGAGCATATCCTTCTTGCTCGTCAGGTTGGTGTTCCTAAAATTGTTGTATTCATGAACAAATGTGACGTGGCTGATGAAGATTTGATTGAGCTTGTTGAAATGGAAATTCGTGAAGCTCTTGACAAGCAAGACTTCCCTGGCGACGACACACCTATCATCAAAGGCTCTGCTCTTCAAGCTCTTAACAATCCAGAGGGTGAGTGGGGCGACAAAATTGTAGAAGCTTTTGAAATCATTGACGAATATATCACAGAACCTACACGCGAAGATGACAAACCTTTCATGATGGCTATTGAGGACGTATTTACAATCTCTGGTCGCGGCACTGTTGCCACTGGTAGAGTTGAGCGCGGCACACTTGCTGTACAAGATACAGTAGAAATCGTTGGTCTTACAGATGAGAAGCGTCAAGTTGTTGTTACGGGTATTGAGATGTTCAGAAAACTTCTTGATTCTGCACAATCTGGTGACAACGTTGGTCTTCTTCTTCGTGGTGTTGCTAGAACAGATATTGAGAGAGGTCAAGTTTTGGCTAAGCCAGGCTCTATCTCTTCTCATACAAAGTTCAAAGGTCAAGTTTATGTATTGACTAAAGAAGACGGCGGACGTCATAGTCCGTTCTTCAACAACTATCGTCCGCAGTTCTACTTCAGAACCACAGACGTGACAGGTGTTATCACATTGCCTGATGGTGTTGATATGTGCAAACCAGGTGATAACGTTGAACTTATTGTTGAACTTATCACGCCTATCGCTATTGAACAAGAGCTACGTTTTGCTATCCGTGAGGGCGGCAGAACTGTTGGTTCTGGCGTTGTTACAACAATCATCGAATAATTATTGGTAATATACCATAAAAACAAGCCGCCATACCATGTGTTTGGCGGCTTGTTATACTTAAAGAGGGAGAGTTTATGGCAAAACGAGATGTTATACGAGAAATTGCATATTATGATTCCTTGCCTTGTGTATTCGAAGAATTTATGGATGTTATTGCTATCGGAGGCAATCCCGTTAGCATCTCCAATGTTGAAAAACAGCCCGCTGACCCATCTAAGAATTGGGTGCCATCATATTTGTTTGACATATGCAAGGATGAGGTGGGGATTGGCGAGATTCGCTTGCGCATTGGCTTTACCGAGGGAATGTACTACAGTGGGCATGTGGGCTATGAGATAGATGAGGCGTATCGTGGCAACGGTTATGCCCTACACGCCTGCTGTCTTCTTGTGCCTATAGCCAGATATCATGGTATGACAAAATTGCTGATTACTAATGACGATGGAAATACTGCATCCTATCGTGTTTGTGAAAAATTGGGTGCGAAATTTATACGCAAAGCAAAGCTTCCTAGCTGGCATGATATGTATGTGGAGGGTCATAGGTATATGAATATATTTGAATGGGATTTAATGAAATATGGAAATTGATAAGGTAATTCGAGCTGAAATTGAATATTACAATTCCTTGCCCTGCATATTCAATGGCTTTGCTGAAGTGCCATTACTTACAGATGGCATTATCTGGCTTTTGTGTAGAGAAAAAATTACAGAAATATCAGAAAAAAGCAAAGTGCCAGGCTATCTATTTGACATACAAATAGGTGATATGCCAATTGGCAACACTTTACTACGCGTAGGCTATACCGAGGAGCTATACTATAGTGGTCAAATCGGCTATGGCATCAACGAGGCTTGTCGCGGCAACGGCTATGCTATGCGAGCCTGCCGCTTAATCGCGCGCGTGGCGCGTTATCATAAAATGAAGAAGCTGATAATCTCCAATGACATTGCTAACATAGCCTCACAGCGAGTATGTGAAAAGTTAGGAGCGAGGCTTGTGCGCACAGCGAATATTCCCCGATGGCATCATGAGTATTCAGAGGGTTTTCGCCACATGAATATATTTGAATGGGATTTAGGGGGTCTATGAAGTAAAATTCCCACATAAAAATTTTGACAAAACGAGTCGATTTTGGTAGACTTTTTATTATAGAAAAGTACTTGAGAGGACTGGTGGTAAAATGGCGTACTACGAGGATACATTGGACAGAATACATGAAGAATGCGGTCTTTTTGGCATATATAAACACGGCGCAGATGATAACCAATTGGTCGCACGAACATATATGGGATTAATGGCATTGCAACACCGCGGGCAAGAAGCTTGCGGCATAGCCGTAGGGCGCAATCGTGAAATTTTTTATCATAAGGATGTAGGGCTTGTTGAAGAGGTTTTTCGTGATGAGGTCATCTCCAAGTTTTCTGGCAATATGGCGGTGGGGCATGTGCGCTACTCTACCGCGGGTAATAAGAAAACCAAGGAAAACGCACAACCCTTGGTGTTGAATTATGCTAAAGGTCAGCTTGCCATTTGCCATAATGGCAATATAGTCAATGCAGATATATTGCGTAAAGAATATGAGCAAAATGGCGCGATATATCAAACCACCACGGATACCGAAATTATTGCATACACCATTGCAAGGCAACGCATAGGTGCTGGCTCTATAGAAAATGCGGTCTTTCGTGCCATGAAGATTTTGCGTGGGTCGTATTCGCTTGTCATCATGAGTCCGAACAAAATGGTGGTAGCGCGTGACCCGTATGGTTTGCGCCCGCTATGCTATGGTATAAAAGAAGATGGTAGCTACGTTTTTGCATCTGAGAGCTGTGCGCTAGATGCGGTTGATGCGGAATATATACGTGAGGTGCGCCCTGGTGAAGTGATTGTTGTTGAAGACGGTATGATGCGCGAGATAACAGACCATTGTGGTATAGAGCCTTCGCGCTTATGTATCTTTGAGTTTATATATTTTGCACGACCAGATTCTACCATACACGGTCAGCTAGTCAATGACTCGCGCCGTAATACAGGCAAAGTTTTGGCAAAGAAACATCCAGTAGATGCTGATATAGTTATAGCTGTGCCTGATAGCGGCGTGCCTAGTGCTATGGGCTACGCAGAAGAATCTGGTATACCTTTCGTAGAAGGGTTTGGTAAAAATCGCTATGCTGGGCGTACATTTATAAGACCAGACCAGCTTTCGCGTGAACAAGCAGTGCGGCTAAAACTTAATCCTCTGAAAAAATATATAGAAGGTAAAAAAATAGTGGTAGTGGACGATTCTATAGTACGCGGAACAACTACAGGTATTATTGTGAAGATGCTACGCCAAGCTGGTGCGCTTGAAGTCCATGTGCGCATATCTTCACCGCCGTTTCTGTATCCTTGCTATTATGGAACTGATGTGCCGAATTTTGACCAGTTAATATCGCATAGGCATAATGTGGATGGTGTTTGCAAAGTGATTGGTGCAGATACCCTAGCATATCTTGACCTAGAGGATTTGCCGCTAATTGCACCTGATGCGCGCGATACAGGCTTTTGCACTGCTTGTTTTTCTGGAAATTATCCTGTTTTGTAAATTTAAGGAGGTTAAACGCTAATGGACAATACCAAAAAGCGTGAAGTTGATGTCACAAATTATTATATAGAAAAAATGGCGGCTATCGTAGCAAAAACGCCAGCGATACCAAAAGCTTTAATAGTTACTCATGGCTGTCAAATGAATGCGCGGGATTCTGAAAAATTACGTGGGATGCTTGTGGAAATGGGTTATGAAGTATTGGATAAAGATACAGAAAATCCTGATTTGGTGATTTTTAATACATGTTGTGTGCGTGAGAATGCGGAAAACAAGTTATACGGTAATCTCGGGGAATTTAAAATAAAAAAGCGAGAAAATCGTAACCTAAAGATTGTTTTGTGCGGATGTATGATGCAACAAGATATTGTGGTTGACAAAATTATGCAAAGTTATAATTATGTTGATGTGATTTTCGGCACACACAATATATATCGCTTTCCTGAGCTTTTGCATAGCAATTATATAACTGGGAGCAATATTATAGATATATGGAAAGATGCTGAAGAAATTGTGGAGGACTTGCCAAGCATACGTGAGTTTCCGCACAAAGCATCTGTGAATATAATGTATGGATGTGATAATTTTTGTACTTTTTGTATAGTGCCTTATGTGCGCGGCAGGGAGCGTAGCCGTGCGCCTGAAGATATATTAAATGAAATTCGCGCTCAGGTTGCTGATGGCGTATCTGAAATTACATTATTGGGCCAAAATGTTGATTCTTATGGCAAAGGTCTTGAGACTGAAATTAATTTCGCCAAATTATTACATATGGTATCAGAAATTGATGGCTTGCATCGCATACGTTTTACATCTAATCATCCAAAGGATGTTTCGGATGATGTTATACAAGCTATGTGTAATTTGGATAAGGTGTGTAAGCATCTTCATTTGCCATTTCAGGCGGGTTCTACTCGTGTGCTTAATGCTATGAATCGTGGGTATACTAAAGAAGAATATTTGGATTTGGTGGCTCGGATAAAGGTCGCTATGCCGCAGATTGCAATAACTACAGATATAATGGTGGGCTTCCCTAGCGAAACGGAGGAGGACTTTGAAGATACATTAGATGTAGTACGTAAAGCGCGATTTGCAGGGGCGTTTACATTTATGTATAGCAGAAGGCAAGGAACGGTGGCTGATACAATGCCAGACCATGTACCGCAAGATGTGATGAAGCAGCGATTTAACCGACTGCTGACAGAAGTAAATAGGATAGCCCATGAAGTATCTATCGCAAAACAAGGCAAGATACTACAAGTTATGCCAGAAGTAGTAGGTAAAAATGGAATCCTAAACGGCAGAGCAGACGATAATTCGCTTGTGCATTTTGTTGGAGATGTTGATTTATTAGGTACTCTGGTTGATGTGAAAATAACAGAAGCACGCACATTTTATTTAAATGGAGAGATTGTTTAATGAATACACGGTGTTATGAAAAAGCGGTGGAGCTAGGCAATATGGTGTTGGCATCTGAGGTCTCTTTGAGGCTTGCGGATGCAAAGGCGGCTTTTGAGGAAGATATGAATGCGCAAACTGCATACGCAGACTATAATGAATTTTGTGAAAATACGCAGATTGCATACAAAAGCGGTTTTTTGACTCAGAAGAAATATCAAGAGGCTTTGCAACGCATGGTAGAAATGGAAATTGACGTAAAAAATATACCGATAGTTCAAGAATATATTAAGGCTAAAGAAGACTATGACAATTTTGCAAATTCTGTGATAGAAATGCTGCGCCAAACAATAGGTCATACGGAATCAAAATCGTGTGGCTGTGGGGGTTGTGGAAGCCATGGAAAACGATAGGCAGTTATCGGACTTTTCTCCGATGATGCAACAATATATGAAAATCAAAGATAAACATAAAGATGCACTGCTATTTTTCAGGCTAGGCGATTTTTATGAGCTGTTTTTTGATGATGCGCGCGTAGCATCCGAAGTGCTTGGATTACAACTGACCTCGCGTGAAACAGGGCAGGGCAAATGCCCTATGTGTGGTTTGCCACATCATGCAGCAGAAGGCTATATCATACGTTTGGTTGAGGCGGGACACAAGGTCGCGCTATGCGAGCAGGTGGCAAATAACGAAAGCAAAAAAGGCGAACTTTTGGAGCGCGAAGTGGTTCGCGTGTTTACATCTGGTACAATTTTTGATGAAACAAAAAGTGCTAGTAATTATATAGCGGCAATTTTTTTTGATGAAAATGATATGACGGTGGGTCTAGCTTATGCGGACGTGTCTACAGGTGATTTTTATACCACTAGCCTTGCTAATGTAGACAAGCTGATTGATGAGCTACATAAAATTAAACCTCGCGAAATCATTGTAAATCCGGATTTTACGCAAATTATGGATGTGAAATTAAATAGCAATATTGCCCCTGAAAAATATCATTTTTGGGCATTTTTATATGATTTTGCCTACGAAAAATTGGTTGCGCATTTCGCTGCCAATGGCTTAGAATCCCTTGATTTATCAAATAAATACTTGGTTAGTGCTTGCGGCGCACTTTTACAATATCTTTACGAAACGCATCAAAACACGCTACAGCATATCCGCAAAATATCCGCGTATATTACATCTGACTATATGGCGATAGATAGGTGGACATACCAGAATTTGGAGTTGGCGGAGAAACTGCATGATGCTAACGATGATAAAGGCACTCTTTTTTGGGTTATGAACCAAACAAAAACGCCAATGGGCAAGCGTCTTTTGTGCAAATGGATGGAAAATCCCCTAATGAGCGTGAAAGATATTGCAACACGACAAGAGGCTGTTGGCGAATTTGCTGCTGATGCTACATGTCGTGAAAGTTTGCGGGAAGCTCTTGGTAGAATCTCTGATATGGAGAGGCTCTGTGGTAAACTTACTTATTGGCGCGTAACCATGCGTGATTTTGTGGCATTAAAACACTCTATTTCTGCTATAGCTGATGTTAAAAGGCTTTTAAAAGGGTTTGATTCTACTATAAGTGCATATTTTTTTGAAAATATTGATGAGCTTTCTGATGTGTATGAGAGAATACAGGCTGCTATTAATGATAATGCTATGAGCAGTGAAAATGAAGTGTTTGCTGATGGCTACAGCGTTGAGCTGGATACCATAAGAACTTTGAAGAATCAGCTTTTTGAAGCCCTAGATAATCTTGAGCAAACTGAAAAGAAATCTACGGGCATTAGGTCTTTAAAAGTTGGTCAAAATAAGATTTTTGGATACTACATAGAAATCCCTAATAGTCAGCGAAACTTTATCCCTTCCCATTATCAGCGTAGACAAACGCTATCTAGTTGCGAAAGATATGTGACGGATAATCTCCTCAAGCTTCAAGATGAAATTTCTAATGCTATGGATAGTGTTGCCGTTATAGAGCAAGAATTATGGTCTAAGTTTCGTGACGGCATAGCCAAAGAAGTGCCACGATTACAACTAACAGCGCATATGCTGGCAACCATAGATGTCCTGCAATCAATGGGAGAAATTGCGGATAAATATAACTATACGCGCCCGCAAATAAGCAATACAGGTGCTATCAACATAACAAATGGTCGCCATCCTGTTATAGAACGACTTTCAGGCGATGCATTTGTACCCAACAATACCTATCTGGATAATATCGGCAACAAAATTGCCATAATAACAGGTCCTAATATGGCTGGAAAGTCAACATTCCTTAGGCAGGTAGCCCTTATTTGTATTATGGCACAGATGGGCAGTTTTGTTCCTGCTGATTCTGCTAGTTTGCCTATCTGTGACCGTGTATTTACTCGTGTTGGGGCTTCTGATGACCTTGTTCGCGGTCAATCTACCTTCATGAAGGAGATGCATGAAACGGCAAATATCCTTAGTAATGCAACACACAGAAGCTTAATTGTGCTTGATGAAATTGGCAGAGGAACAGGCACTGTGGATGGTTTTTCCATTGCGCTTGCCGTTGTTGAATATATCGCTACCGAAATCTCCGCGAAGACGCTGTTTGCCACGCATTTTCATGAGATGACGGCGGCAGAGGGCAAGATTACGGGTGTGGCTAATTACCGTATGGAGGTATTGGAAGATGGCGAAAATATCACGTTTCTGCATAAAGTGGTGCCAGGCGGTGCGGATAAATCATATGGTATTTTTGTTGCAAAACTAGCTGGCTTGCCTGCCGCTGTGATAACACGAGCTATGCAGGTTCAAAAGAGTCTTGAAACAGGCAGTGTGTTTGAAGATAATGATAACGATACCTACAAAATAGATTTGGATGAGATAAACAGCAAGCTACAGGGAGTTAAGCGTATGTTCCTAGAAGAGCTTAGTACCTTTGATGAAAACAGCGCGACATTGCAAATGGCTATAGACAAGATACGTAGAGTTAAGCAAGCTGCTAAAAAATTGGAGGTGTTGCGCCATGAGTAAAACGCCCATGACTGTAATATGCGGCCCTACAGCTTGCGGCAAAACCCCTGCGGCTATACATCTGGCACAAAAGCTAGGCGGCGAAATTATTTCTGCTGACTCCATGCAGATTTACAAGAAGATGGACATAGGGACGGCAAAGGTAACACAAGAAGAGATGCGTGGTATTGTGCATCACTTAGTTGATGAACTTGCGCCAGATGAGGAATACAGCGTTGCCATTTTTAAAAATAAGGCGGCACAACTTGTTAATGAGATAAACTCTCGTGGTAAAATGCCCATTATATGCGGTGGAACGGGCTTTTATCTCAATGCGCTTTTGTATGACATAGAGTTTGAGGTCGAGCCAGATAATGATAGAGAATATCGTCAATATCTGGAAGATATGGCAAAAGAAAAGGGTGTACAACATCTCCATGATATGCTTGCGAAAATTGACCCACAAGCGGCAAAGCTGACGGATGTAGGCAATATGAAACGTGTAATACGCGCCATAGAGTATTTTCATAAGCATAACGCGCCCATCTCTTTGCATAATAAACAGCAAAAAGAAAAGCGCAAAGAACCCGTATATAGCGATGCTCAAGTATTTGTGCTGTGTGGCGAGCGTGCCGAAATGTATGACCGCATAAACCGCCGTGTGGATGCCATGGTGGCTAATGGCTTAGTAGAAGAGGTGACAGCGTTGCTTGAGGCAGGGTATTCACCCGCCTTAACATCCATGCAAGGCATTGGCTACAAAGAAATCGTGAAATATCTGCAAAACGAATGTACCCTAGAAGAAGCCATAACCACCGTAAAGCGCGGCACAAGGCATTTTGCTAAGCGGCAGCTCACGTGGTTTCGCCATCAAATGGCAGGGCTTAATGTGACATGGGTGGATATTGATGAATTTGGTGACAATGCGGCTATTGGTGAGGAGATTTATAGAATGTGTAAATAAAAGCGACCTTACTTGGTCGCTTTAAACCTATCGTCGATGATAGCGACCACCAAGGATATCCAAGGTATTTTGAGTGGATGTGAAGTTTGTAACTTGTATCCTGCCATCGTCGAAAACAAGTTCAACCCTGTCATCGGTAATAGAGAATGTCCCAGATGTACTTATACGAATCCAGCGGCTTTGCTCTGGAATGTTGACCACAATTTCGACACCAACGGCATCTTCTCTAGGTACACCACCAGTGACCATTAGCGTATTAAGGTTTGACCAAAATGTACCGCTATTGGGGAGGTTGCCCCACATAAACCTATCCCACCAGTGGCCCATATATTCTATAGCATAAAACCGCTCTCCTATGAAAGTGACTGAAATGCGCGAAACAACACCGTAGCCAGAAATATCTACCATAGATTCTTGACCACCGCTGGGCTGATGCTCCCATGCACCTTCTAATACAGTCGTCTGAACTTGAGCTTCTTCTTGAATCGGCGTTACATCAGCTTGCACATAGGCTTCCGAAAAAATCTGGCTGGCTTGTAAATACTCAAAATCAAACTCAATTTCTTCAATTACTCGCAAAAGCATCTCTATTTCGGCACTTTGAGATTCTGCTACTAGACGTAACATATCGATTTCTTCTTGCATCTCTGTAATTACCGCATATGAGTTATAATTGCCATTTCCGCCACATGCGGACAGCGCGAAAACAATTAATAGAAGTAGCATAAATTTTGTCAAATTGTGTTTTATCATTATAACGCCTCCCGAATTTACTGTACACTGAAT